>Ga0209091_10004420_pt1 | contig 10959 bp, 9 predicted proteins | sample ArcticOcean_MG_C_6_FD_187438 | JGI IMG/M metagenome (GOLD analysis project Ga0209091, IMG submission 187438) | Marine microbial communities from western Arctic Ocean - ArcticOcean_MG_CB8_128 (SPAdes) (version 2) | ecosystem: Environmental > Aquatic > Marine > Oceanic | place: Arctic Ocean... | reverse complement strand
GATTGGATTTCTCATGTAAGTATATTGAATAGTAATTGGTCTGTCTGAGCCTCTTGCTCTTTCAGCAGATGATAAAGACATTTCTTCTAATGATTTATTTTCTATTGGTTCAAAACTTTCTTTTGTAACTCTTACACCAAACTTTGCCTTTACTTTATCTGCAAGGTCATGAGCACCTCTTCCTTCAAACTCTATATTGCCACCAGCGTCATCATCTACATAGTCAATACTTGCTTGTGTTGATGGTGTTCTAGCATATTTCTTAACGAAATCTACGATTGGTTTCTTATCTGAATGTACTGTTGCAAAGTATTCTGTAAGTTCTACTTCTTCTGTCATTAAATATGACTCAACACCTGCTGTACTTTTAAGATTTTTCATTTGTGCATATTTTTTAGCAGCGTCATATGAAGTTTTTGCTTTAACAACTTCTTTACCATGTTTCACATGAATAACTGTGTATGTTCTTTCTTCTTCTTCTTGTACTTCTACTTCTTCTCTAAGTTTATTAATTTCTGCACCTTTCATATTGTGTTTTGAAATAAGTCTTGAAACTGCCAATTGACTAACAAAAGGTATATCTGCCTTAAATAATTGAATTAAAGCATTTTTATCTTTATCAATCTTATCAAATATTTTCATTAAAGGTTCAGGTGCAATTCTTTTACCTCTTAAAGGTTCATACTGTTTTTTAAGTTGAGTAATCATAGCAGGACTAAAGTTTTCATCTATTTCTACTTCTTCTTTCTTAACTTCTTTCTTATCTTGTTTATCTTTTAAATGTTTATGTGCAATACCTATTGTTAGAGGAACTTCGCCTGTATCAGGATTAGGTTCTGGTTTTACAGTAGCATTCTTTTCGTTTTCTAATTCTAATTTTAATCTTTGGACTTCATTCTCTAGAGATTTAACTCTATCTTCGCCAGATGTTTTACCTGTACTACCATGTTTTTCAACATTTCTTTTATTGGTATCTTTCCAGTCTTCTTGGACTTCTCTATATGCTTCTAATTTACTAGCATATTTTTTTGTTATTTTATAACCTACATCATACATTGGTTTGTTGATATAACCTCTTTGTTTTACAAATTTGATAATAGCTTTCATATCATGCATTTCTTTACCAGTACCAAATTGTTTAGCAAGTTCTAATGCATTTTCACTATGTTTGTTATCTTTTTCATTGTCTTTAAAATCAGACATATCAAATCTTTCACCTAAGACTTTCTTAACTGTATCAACATCTAGGTTAAGTTTCTTTGAAATTGTGGCAGCGTTATCACCAGCAAAAGCCATATGATAGATGTCTTTTGTTTTCGCTTCTTGTCTTACTTGTTCTAGTAATTCACCTACTGTTGCTCTATATCTACTCATTTTTTTATTACCCTAATTGTTGGTTTAACACCTAAATCGTGCATATATTTTACAAAGTCTAGGTGGTCATCTTTATCACCTTTCATTTTAATTGTACCCATTGTATTATCTAACTTTTTTAATTGTTTAGCATATTTGTTTGTAGTCATTCTTTTAAGTTTACTAGGGTCACCATATAATGAGTACATAACAACCATTGTTTGGCCAAACTTTTTATTATTAAAATGTTTAGTTAGGTCTGTTAGTTCTTTACCCTCTCCTAAATCTACTTCTTCCTTAAATCTGCCTTCTTTGTTAACCATGTCTGCGACCAGTTTTTCATCTTTACCACTTAAAGTAAATTCACGAAATTTTGCATTTTTAATTTCTGGTGCCCCTCTATGAGTATCTTTATACACATCAATATATTGTTCTGCCTCTGACTTTTTACTACCCTTTGGGTCTGAAATTCTTATGTCTTCTTTAACATCTGCATATGTCATTGGTTTAGGTGGCACTTCTTTTGCCTCTAATCCGTATGATTTATTTTTAAATTCTTTAAATTTCATTAGTCTAAATCTGATACTTTAGTTTTAGCAGTCCACATTCTACACGACCAATAACCTGCTGTAGTTTTATCTTTCTTCTGGTCGCACTTATGTCTTGCCCTAAAGCTCTTTCTCCTTTCTGGGTCATCTCTTTTGATACTCAATCCTGTTGTATCACCAAAAGATACTTTGACCACATTACCTTTATTATTCTTTACATATACATAAAACTTCTTACTACCACCTCTAACTGGGTCGTTAAGTTTTACTTTCTTTCCTTGATATTCTGACTCAGTAATCTCAAGTTCTTCATCAAGATGTGCATACTTATTGTCTTCTGCATACTCTTTAAATGTTTTCATCTTATATTTATCCTTTTCTATATCTTTATTTATACTGTTTTTAGGTGTTCTTAGTTTAGAATCAACAGGTTTCTCATCTGCTGTCTGACCAGGTGTTATTTCTTTAGTATGATTAGCATAATCTGCCCCTATTTCATATGATTCTTGATTGACTTCACCATACATCTGTTTGTATTTCTTAGTATGTTTAGATGTTTTAGTCTTTGCTGTGTCATCACCAGGCGCTGGTGTCGCTGTATCTGTTGATGTGTCTTGTTTCTTAAAGTGGTCTGCTCTCTTTTGTTTTATATCTTTACTCAATGTCTTGTAGTATTTCTTCGGCTGACTTCCGGGTTCTTTCTTAATATCAGGGTCTTGGTCTAATGTTTTCTTCTCGTTCATATCTCCCTCTGTTACAGCTGTAAAACCATAATCTACATCTAAGTTAAACTCTCTGATTGCAACTTCTTTATCTGCTGAATCAGGTACACAATCATATATCCATGCCTTATGTAAATTTTCTTCTGAATCTTCAAGTACAATATAGTTCGTACTTCTTCTTACAATCTTACCATGTATATCTTCTTTGATATAATGTACTTTGTCATTTATATTAAAGATAACTTCTCTAATATATAAATCTCTCAATTGTTTCTTTTCAAATCCTTCTAAACTTGCAACAGGTTTAAATGAATACCCAAAGTGATTATTTGTATTAGCTGCTAATACTTTTTTAAAGTCTACTCTCATACCTACTGCAACATCTCTAAACAATCCTTTTATATCTCTAAATCCTGATGGTAGACCTTTTGCAAATGATTTGATATCACCTTGGCCAACAGCATTTCTCATTTTACTTGCACTCATACCTGAAGCGCCAGTGGCGTCTGGATCCCTTTCGCCTGCACTTGTTATCTTAATACTTTTAAAGTTATAAAATCCATGTCTTGATTTTACATTGTTATATTGATTTAATATTCTTTTAAAATCTTGTACTCTATCACTACCCACAACCATATTGATATTTGTATATCCCTTGTTAAATAATTCTGTTGCAACATCTAATATCATATTTGAAGAAGGTATTCTAAACATACCTCTATGTTGTGGAAACATCTTTCTCATATATGAAATTTTTTGTGTTACTGTTAAAGGATTACTTTTAGCGTCTTGTGATTTACTTAGATACACATATTTAAAATCACCAGGTGTATTATTAACTTTTGTAATAAGTTTTTGATGACCTGTTGTTGGTGGATTAAATCTACCAAATGTAAACACAGCAGTTCCTTTAGAATATTCTGGTGCCTCTTTAAGAGAATCTATTTCTTTATCTGTAACTTTATCATCTTCTAATATATCTTTTAGTTTTTTATAAAGTTTCATGTAGTGATATTTTTCTAACATCTTATAGATGACATTCTTAGGTAGTTTGTTTTGTTTACCAAACTCTCTAATTTCATCAGGTGTCATTTCTCTACTGAAGATATCTCTCCTGTCATTCGTAAGTTTATCACCTATCTCTTTTAGTCTTCTAATTGATTCTTCTATTTCTTCTAGTTTTTCATTGACTAATTCTTGTAGATTTAAAACATCATTGTTTGTTAATTGTTTTAGTTCTGCATAATCTATGATATCTCTTTTTAGTTCGCCTTTTATAATGTCAAGTTCTTGTACTTGTTTTCTAAAATCAGATTCATATTTTTCTGGTTCAAAAGTATCTTCATCTGGTTTTTTAATCCACTTGTTATCTTTTATAGAGAATATACCATCTGCCTTTTTGTTATTGTTTTCTAATACTTTAGGGTCTGTAATAACATAATAGTTTACAGGATGTTGTGTACCTGGAACATTTTTACCATTGATATCTCTTAGAAGTTTAGAGTATTGTTCTCTCCTTTCTTCTTGTTCATCTTCAGGTACATCAAATAATACATTGATGTCTAAGTCAGCGTCATTACGATATCTCTTTGTAAGTATAGAACCTATTAATGATGTTGATACAATAGGTGCAAGTTCTTCAAACTCTTTAATTTGTTTTGCAATCATATCTAAAACTTTTTGTTTTAGTTTAGGATTTTCAGAATCAGCTTCATCAAATACACCAGGTGCATAATCTTTCCTAGGTATATCAATTACTGATTCTATTAATTCTCTAAAAAATTTCATCTTTTCTTCCTATCTAACTCTCTTTTAATCCATGTCTTTGCAATATAATTATGAGGTTGACTCATAGTTCTTCTAACAATCATATTAGCTCTATTTAAGGTTGTTGTTACTAATTCTTTTTCACTAGCATTATTATCTATTACATAAAAGTTTGAAGCTTGAAATAATCCTTGATATTTTCCCATATTACTTTGTACTGTTTTCCAACTATTTACTGCAATAGAATGGTTTACTGTTCTATCTCTTGCTTTATTTCTTTCTAATGCAACTTCTAAACTTGTATTAACAAATATCATAATAGTTTGATAACCTAAAAACTTAAATAGTCTTTGTTGTCTTGATATTGTACCAAAATCTCTTGCTGTACCATCCATGATACATCCTAGTCTACCTTGAACATATAAATCTAACATACTTGATGTTGTAATTTTTGCCTTTGCTCTTAGTTTATCTCTTTGGTCTTTTTCTGAATCAGGCATTTTTAGAGACAATCCTTCTTTCTCTAACTTTCTTGTTAGAACACTATCTGAGTTTACTACTTTTAATCCTAAGCCTGCAAAAGCAGATTTTGTTACAAAACTTTTACCCGAACCAGGACCACCTGCAAGAAAATATGCCTTGAATATGCCAGGGTCATATACACCTTCTTGTAAGTATTGTTCTTTAAAACCTTTAAATTCTTTCATCTTTATCCTTAATCTGTTTTATAATTAATCTTGCGATATCTTCTATTTGTTCACCACCCTTTGCCTTAATAGTTATAAGTTTATCTTTATAATAATCTATAACAGGTTGTGTTTGTTTTTTATATACTGCAATTCTATTTTTTATAATGTCAGGTTTATCATCTGCACGACCTCTGGACATTAATCTTCTAATGACTTCTTCTTCTGCAACATCTAAATAGACTGCATGGTCATACCCTATGTTTCTGTCTTCCATTTCTTTTACTTGTTCCATACTTCTAGGAAAACCATCTAATACATATCCTCTTTCTGTATCTTTTCTAGATAATCTTTTTTGTAATGTATTTAGTACAATTTTAGTATCAACATAATCACCCTTGTCTAATGCACTTCTAACTTTACGACCTGTTGGTGTATCTTGTTTTGCTAAATCTCTCATCATATCACCTGTGTATACATGAGGTATTAAAAATTCTTTAGTTAAGAATTTAGAGTATGTTGATTTACCTGAACCAGGTCCACCTAACATAATGATTCTCATTTGTATTCCAGGTATTTCTTCTGAAAGTTTACACCTTTCTGAAATATATCTTTTAAAACTTTTCATGACCAATCTTTGTCCATTGTAAAGTTTGCACGACTAAATTCTAGTCTGTCTACAAGTTTAACTGCACCGGCAACTCTGTCTACTGCGACAAAACCTTCAGGTGATGTTACTCTATATCCATTTGATGTTTTTAGAAAGTGTCCTATACTTTGTATTTGTGATAGTTTACTTACTAAGAAATTCTTTGCATTTGCTAAACTGACATGACTTGCAATTGCAAAATATAATGCCGTTTGATTTTTATCTATAAATTTTAAATTATCTTTTTTTGCCTGTATAAACTTTTGTTTACCTGCTGTTGTTTTTCTAGCAGATATTTCTGCATTAATAAAACTTTCATAGTACTCTCTAAATTGTCCTTGTAGTGTTTTGACTTTACCCATTCCACCTGAACCATTTCTAATTACAGAATTGAAAAATGTTTTTAATCTATATCCTACTGATGTTGAATCACTACTACTCATTTGATTTAACATAGGACCTGCTTTTGATAATGAACCTTGTGCCATTCTAATTAGTCCATCAAATCTAGATAATTCTGATGATGTAAATTTAGATGAGCCTGAAGTGTCTTTATAACCTGCTGAAGCAAGATATACACTTCTGCCACCACCACCTCTTACTGTTCCAAAACCTGCCATTAAACTTTGCATAGTTTTACCTGAATATTTTGTATGAAAGACTATACCAAGTTTTGCACTTGCAATTTTTCTTCCTATACTTGATGATGTAGGCATTGCATATGTAATAGTATTGGGTGTAAATATATACTGACTTTCACCATCTATGGTTGCTGTTTTAACATCACCTGATGTAAATAGTAAATCACCTTGATATACACCACTAGTTACTATTTTTTTTAATTGTGATAAACATATTCTAAGTTTACTTGCAAGTACACCTGAATGGTTTTTGCTAATGTCTGAATTTGTATAATTTATTTTAGGTGTTTTGTTGAATACTGATTTAGTACCCACGAAGAATTTGCCGTTTTCAGGATTAATACCACAGATAACAGCTGGGGCGCCATCCCACTTAACAGTCATATTGACTTTCTTACTTGATGAACCTTTTAGCATGTTGCGAATTGCAACTAGAAAATTAACTGCATTTTTCCCACCCGATGAACCATTGTCTATAATCTGGTCCTCTAGATGTTCTAAGTGCTTATTCTTTGCCTTAGTCTGGTATCCTTTAAAACTAAACATTTGTCTCCCAATTGTTCCATATATATAACGAATCCATAAATGTACTATTCAATACGACAGTACTATTTATAAACCTTCTACTCTTGTATTATACTATATTTGAGATTAAATGTCAAGCTATTTTTATATTAAAAGCTAGTGATATTCTAGGGATATCTGTCTCATTTTCATCTACCCAATGTTCTATGTGTGCTGGAAACATTATGAAATCATTATCTTTAGGGTAATATCGGTGCCCCTCGGTGTTATATGCATGATAATCTGTGTATCTATGTTCAAACTGTTGTATCATATGGTCTGGATTTTTAAATCCTATTGCAACTTTCCCATCAGTTTTAATAAAGTATACAGCTGCAAAATCTGTGTTAGTATGTATATGTGGTAAGTTTAGATGACCTTTTCTATTAATATTAATCCAACATTGTAATATTGATATTTCTTTTTCTGGATGATAATTAAATCCATATATCACATCTTTAATTTGAGGTATAAGTAAATCTATTAATTCTTTATATAGTGGTTCTTCTTCTATTCCTATAAAGGGTGTTTGATGACCACCAATATTACTTACATTTCTACCTGATTTAAACTTCTCTTGGTGATATGCATATTGTTCTAATTTGGGAATCATGTGTCTAGTAGAATCTAGATTACATTCAAATAGTGGTGTTTTAAATAAGTCAATTGTGTTCATGTTGGTCTCTCAGTAATGATTTTATATCATTATATACATCTATAATTTCTATATTAAATGCTACTGATATTCTAGGAATATCTGTGTTATTAGATTCTACCCAATGTTCTATATGTGATGGTGTTATAAAAAAATCATTAGTTTTTGGATACATAACTCTTGCACTAGAATTATATTGATTAAACTTTAAACTTTTATAATCATATTGTACTTGATACCTATCTGGATTCTTAAATCCTATTCCTGATTTTTCATCGGATTCAATATAATAAACACATGTCCAATCACTATTAGGGTGTAAGTGTGTATTTAAAAATTGTCCCTTGCGAAGAACATTAAACCAACAGGAATCATCTATTTTAATTTGTAACTTAGGATTATAAAATTGTGTTTCTATTGCTTGTTTTATAGAGGGAAATAATAAATCAACTAACTCTTTATATAGAGGTACATCTTTCATTGTAAAATATGGTGTTGATTCTCCACCAAAACCTGTGTCTTCACATTCTAAATGATATGCACATTTTGTTAGCTCGGGTATTAATTTTTTTGTAGATTCAATGTTAAATTGAAAAAGGGGTATTGTAAATAAGTCAATTGTTTTCATAATATATTTTAAGTAGGAGAGGTCTTAGACAGACCTCTCCCTAGTTTTAAAAACTATTTATTTTTTAGCAGTCCTCATTCCGAGGTCTACATTACCAGCGTCGCCTAGTACATCTCCAACAAAAGGTGTTCCTTCATAACCTACCTCTGTATTGATTCTACTAGCAATTGCTCTTTCTTCATCTGTTGCAAAGTGTGTATCCCATGCAGCCAATCTTTTTCTCATATACCAATGCCATATTGGTGGTACTAATGCAATAAAGAATACTACAAAGTAACCCCAACCGGTGTTTGGACATCCGACATTTTCGAGTTCCCAAAAATGAGTTTCGCCTCTGTCGTGATGGTCTGCCTGTCTTCCGATTTCAATAAAGAACCAAGAAGTGAAAGCAGTTGAGTTATCCCAATTGTGTCTGTAATCAATTGGTTGGTCTTTAACACGGACAAGACCATAGTGTTCAAGATAGTTAAGTGCTTCTAACTCAAAGTTTGAGATTCCCCAAACTGTTGCGAGTACAGCCATACCTACCCAACCACCAGCAGCAAAAAATAATGCAACTGAAGGTACTGCCATTAGATATCCTCTAATCCAGCGATTTTGCCAAGAAATGAATGATACACCCATTCTTGATAGTCTTTCTTTTTCCATGTTATATAGAAATTTTGATTGACCTAGATATGAAAGTGGGTAATGACCATATATTGTTCTACCACGAGGTGCAGTAGCAGGGTCATCTTCACTTGCAAGTTCTAGATGATGGTTGTATACATGAGCGTAGCAGAAATGTGCTGAACCCGATAGTGCCATCATTGTTCTAGAGATTACGAATCCAAATCCTTTTGTATGACTTAGTTCGTGACCATAGATAATTCCGATACCAATAAAGATACCAGATGACAATGTAGCGCCAATCAAGTTAAGACCAGTTATTCCTTCAGACATAACTAATATGCCTGGAATAATTGTCATAATTGCTTCGCCTTCCATCCCACCTAGTGTCATGTAAGTATTTAATCTCCATGCCATTACTAGTTGAAACAGAACGAATATAGGTAACATGAAGTACATAGTTAAGTTTTGGAAACTTGCCCAACCCAAACTATTGCCTTCGCTATCATATCCTACGCCTGTCGTTTCAAATTTAGTAGCGATATCGACAATTAAACCTACGAATAGTAAAACTACTCCTAGCCATGCCATTATGCCACCTATTAAGACACCTGCTCCAGCAACTATGATTAACACAGGTGCTAATAGGTATCTAAGGTTTAATAAAATGTTTCCCATTTGATTATCCTCCTATCAAATAGTTAATTGTTATACTCACAGTATATCGTAAGGAACAGAGAAAGTCAAGTCTAATTCAACTTTTTCTGAGGGACAATATTATTACTCCGAGTATTCTGTTATTATTTAGTAGTTTGGTAACTTGGGTATTGAATTATTTTCGGTGTTTCACTATATTATGATATACTAATATATTTTTATGAAAGGTCCGTTTAAATCACTAAATTCTTTTTTAGCGCCATAGTATAGTGTTGATAGCCAATCTTTAAATTTTTTCTTCTGTGATATTTTATAATATATTTCAATGTATCTTAATGTAAATAATTTAGATGTAATTCTTCCTAAAGCATTTCTATCTTTACCTGCATTTTTTAACCCATGTTTTAAATTTTTTTCAAAACTAGATTTTTTATCACCCAACTCTAAAGGTTGGTCCCAATTTACACTCTGACCATCTATTTTATAGTTTTGAATTTTTTGATAAAAGTCTACCCAAAATTTTATTTGTGTACTAGTGAAATTTCCATTAGCATTTATCATTGGGTCTTGTACTACTGAAAGTGGTCTTTCTAATCCTATATCTGCTAGAAATGGTTCGATTGCCTTTGTTGAAACTTTACCTAATTTTGCACCACCACTTTTAGGTGTTATATCTGTTTGAGGTCCTGTTGTTGGCATACTATATCTAAAACTTCTTATCTGTACACCATACTCCGCTTTATCTGCAAAAAATCTAAATGAAAATTCTCCTGTATCAAACAAAGGAGGATTTGTCATATCTAAATCACATTTAAGACTTTGTGGTTTTAATTTAAATTCTACTGTTTTATTTGAACCCATATTTGCCTCTTCAAGTTTTGCCTCTTTAGAATTTTTTGCAAGGCCTTTTAATGATATGGGTATCATATCTTTTTTAGTTAATAACTCTGCCATGTATATGTTTAGTTTTACTAATTTTTCTTCTGGTTCACCTGAACCATCTGCAATCTTTTGAATTTTTTTTCTTATTTCAGCTTCTTTACTTGTTTTTACCATTATTATATCCATAGGATTCCATCTGTCTTTTGTAGACACTCCCATTTTTTGTGCGGCTAGTTTTTCAATAAATGGCATGATACTGTTAGGATTATCTCTACTATACTTGTATCCTTTATTATTACCTAGATATTTTTTTAGTGCTTGTGCTTGTAATTGATAGAAAGTAAACCAGGATGCTGGCATATCTTCATAAGCATTTTTTTCAATGTATGGAATTGTAGGCTCTTTTCCTTTTTCGATTACACTTTCAAAGAATAATCTAGAACCGTTCTCTTGTTTTTTAGTATCTCTAGCGTCTGCCATACATACTATTTATAACTGAAAATCAGAGAACTTCTCATAAGCACCTTCCGGTGTTATCTTTTCTTCTTCTACAGTCTGATTACTATCAACAATGTTCTGAGCAGAAGCTTCAACATCA
>Ga0209091_10004417_pt1 | contig 10961 bp, 8 predicted proteins | sample ArcticOcean_MG_C_6_FD_187438 | JGI IMG/M metagenome (GOLD analysis project Ga0209091, IMG submission 187438) | Marine microbial communities from western Arctic Ocean - ArcticOcean_MG_CB8_128 (SPAdes) (version 2) | ecosystem: Environmental > Aquatic > Marine > Oceanic | place: Arctic Ocean... | reverse complement strand
AGACAAAATAGAAGATAAACTGGACAAACTGTTCGAGGTTAAATAATGGATATGAAGAAAGAAAGAAAACGTTATAACAAAGGTACTCGTCAAGATTATACAGCAGGTGGTCGTGTAGGTTATGAAATTGGGGGTGAGGCTGAGCGTGAGATAGCTGCTGAAGAGGAAAGACAGGCTAACGAAAAAGAAACTACTCCAACTCCAACTCCAACTCCAACGCCTACAGATACACCTACAGCTATGATTGATGAAGATGATACTGTTAGCGTAAACCCTACACCTACTCCAACGCCTATAGATACACCTATAGATATACCTACACCTATACCTACACCTACACCTCCACCTTTAGTTGATCCGGAAGAAAGAAGAAAAAGAATTGAAGCAGCCGGTAAAGCTGTAACAGACGCAGCTACTGGTATTGTTCCGACACCTGCAGTAATTCCTGATGTTACAAAAGTTGACGAAACCATAGTAGCTGACGTAAAACAAATGACAGACGCAGATTTGTCAGCAGCAGTAGCAAGTAAAGCTTCAGCAGGTGTTGCCCCAACAGCTTCTACAGGAACAGTTTCTACTACAGATGCTCCTGCTTCAGTAACTGCACAAGGATATACAGCAGACACCACAGGTTCAGCGACAGCGACAGGTGCGACAGGTGAGTTATCTGAAGGCGCTGACATGACAGAGAATGAAATTGCAGCAGCAGCAAATGTAGCAGACGTTGCGCCTATTGAAGGTGTTGATGTTGACGTTCCTGCAGGTGCTTTAGCAGCAAGAGTTGTTGGTAAAATAAGTCCTGAAGCTATCTCAGTAGCTGCTCAAAATACAGGATCAAGCTTACGAAAACTTTCTAGAGCTAAAAAACAATTAAGAAAAGCAGGCTTAACAGAAGATCAAATTTCTACTATCGGAGATGATATAGAAGATTTAGAAGATAGGCTAGACGATTTTACAGAAGAAGAAAGAGGGTTAATAGCAGGTCTTGATAAAGACACATTAGTAGATGCTCAAATGAGCAGGTTACTAGATGGAATGCAAAATGGTGAGATGCCTATGTGGGCTTCTCCTGCAGTTTCTAAAGTAGAACAGATGTTAGCATCACGAGGTTTATCAGCTTCTTCTGTTGGACAAGCAGCATTAACTAATGCAATTATTCAAGCAGCTTTACCAATGGCTCAAAGTAATGCTACTGCACTACAAGGAGCAGCTACTCAACAAAGAGATATTGAAGCTAGAGAATCTGAAGCAAATGCACAAAGATCACAACAAACAGCGTTATCAAATGCTAGTACTGTTTTTCAAATGGACATGGCACAATTTACTGCCGATCAACAAAGAACATTGTCTAACAGTAAATTTATGCAAACTGTAAGTTTAACTAATGCAAGCAATGATCAACAGGCTGCGGTACAAAATGCAGTAATACAATCACAAATTAATTTAGCAGAAGCTAATTCAATAACTAGACTAACTTCACAGAACGCATCTGCGTTTTTACAAATGGACATGTCAAACTTGTCTAATGATCAACAAGCTACAATGTTTACAGCTCAAGCAAAACAACAAGCTATGTTAAGTAATCAAGCTGCAAGTAATGCTTCTAAGCAATTTAATGCTGCTAGTGAAAATCAAACTAATCAGTTTATGGCTAACTTAGCAACAAACGTAGCTTTAGATAATACTAGACAAAAGAATGCTATGGAAACATTTAATGCACAGCAAAAAAATGTTAACGCTGCACAAAATGCAAACAGAGCAGCAGACGTTAGCAAGTTTAATGCTCAGCTTGAAACACAAATTGATCAATATAATTCTCAACAAGAATTTTCTAAGAATCAATGGAACGTACAAAATGCACAAGCTATTGAACAAGCAAATACACAATGGCGAAGACAATCAAATACAATAAACAGTGCTGCACAAAATGCTGTTAATCAACAGAACGCACAAAATGCTTTTGGTTTAAGTTCACAGGCTACAAGTTTTTTATGGCAAGAGTTAAGAGATCAAGCGGACTTTGATTTTAAAGCTTCTGAAAATGAACTGCAACGTAAAGCTTCGTTAACCATAGCTGCGTTAGGTAATGATGGTTTAATCTACAAAGGTAGAAATGTTGAATCTTCTTTAAAAGCAGCGATGGGAATTTTAAATGGTTATTCAACTACACCTACAGGAAACCCTGATGGTCCATATGGTAGATAAAAAGGAAATAAGAAATGAAAAAATTTATTAAAAAGATTGGTAAAGGAATAAAAAAAGTTGGTAAGGCTATTGGTAAACCTTTTAAAAAATTAATGAAAACTAAAATTGGTAAAATCATAGGTACTATTGGTATGATGATGATGGGTGGTTGGATGCTAGGAGGAGCAAAAACTTTTATAGGAAGTATGTTTACTACTGGAAATGTAGGAACAGCTTTTACTAACACTATGGCTTCAATGGGTGCGGAACTTGGTACTGCATACAGTAGTGTAACGGGTGCTGTTAAAGGAATGTTTACAGGTGGTGGAACAAACAGCGTAGTAGCAGGATCAGAAGCAGCAGCAGCAAGAGTTATGACAGCAGCAGATGCCGCAGCAGCAGCAGGTACAACAACTCCGACAATAGTTGGAGGAGAAACAATATTAGCACAGGCAGATGCAGCAGCAGCAGCAGAAGCAGCAGCAGCAAATATCGCAGCCGGTCCTCAAGCAGGAGAAATAATAGGCAACAAAATTGCTGACCTTCCTTCACCCACAAATACATCTAAAGTTGTGATAGACTCAACAGGTACAGGAACAACTCCAAGTGGTCGTGTTATTGAGGGAGCTGCGGAAACAACTAAAACTATAGATAAAAATCTTCCAGAGTTTGTAGAAGGAACTTCAACGGATGATTTTTTTGATCCTGATATTAAAGGACAAAAAACTGTTAGAGCAGGTAGAAATTTAGAAGATAGGATAGTAAGAAAAGCTACAGGTACAGAAAATCTTCTGGATAAAGTAAAAAATGTTCTTTATGATTCAGAAAATATTACTGAGGCTTGGGATAGTACATTAGGATTTAAACCTTTTAAAAATATGCCTAATGCTCCTAAATTTGTGCAAGGTACAAACTTAGCAGAATTAAAAACAGGCTACACTTTGTTACAGAAACCTGAAGAACAATATCAACAAGGAGCTAGTGATATGTCAGGAGCATACGCAGCATTAGATGCTAATTCACAAAGACTGTATACAGGCAACACTCCTTCAATGGCTACACTAATGGATGGTAGAACAAGCATACCTAGTCCTTCAGTTGTAGGCACAGCAGCCTACACACGACTAGCTAAGGACGCAAGTTTCTTATATGATAGTACTTTAATAGCATCATAATAACGGAGAATACAAATGTCAATAAATCCTGATGAACTTATAAATATAGAAGGTATGGGAGGAATTACTCCTTTCGAAAGACCAGTAGCCGGACAATCTTTAACAAATGATCCTGACTCAAAATATCCTTGGGAGAAACCGCCTGAGTTTACAGAAGTTCAAGGAGCACTAATGTCTATACTTGCTGATTCTTATGAGAAAGAAACTTATAAAATGCTTGCTTTAAGTATTGCTGATGGTATGCCTGTAGGAGATTTAACTTCTATGATTTTACAAGCAGGTTTTCAAGAAGGTAAATGGAATCCAGATTTAATGTTAATGTTAATAGAACCTACAATGTATATATTAGCTTCTATTGCAGAACAATGTGACATTGATTATTTGTTATACAGAGGAGATACTTTTGAGTCTTATAATGAAGAAGATGAAGAAGAAATAGAAAAACAAACACTAACAAATTTTAAAGACATGAACTCTAAGATGAGGCAAGAGCTTAAATTTAAAGATTTAAAAGTTTCTAAAATTACAAAAGATTCTGTGCCTGAAGAAGCGTTAGAAGTTATAGAAGACTTTGAACCACCTAAAGAATTAGTTAGTTTATTAGCTAGAAAAAAGGAAGAAAGTAATAATAGTTTATTAGAGAGAACATAACATGGTAGATAAAATAGACCCAACTAATCAAACTTCTGTAGAGTACGGACAGTCTTTATTAGGTCGTAAATATAAACAAGAAGAACAGTATAAAAAAGATTCTAAAAAAGATGCTCGAATAGGATATGCTATGCAAGTTCTTGGTGGTGTTGACAACCTTATTAAAGATCGTGCTAGACGTAATGTGGCAGAAAGCAATAATAAAATAACGCAACAAATTATTAGAGAAGAAGCGGAGTATAATAAGTTACAAAAAGAATATAAAGATCAAGCAGCTTGGAGAAATGCTTCTTCTGTTGACGCTCATGCAGCAAAATTAGCAAGAGAGGAACTTGATCCTATTTGGGAAAATGCTATAGGTAAGCCCACTACAACTACTGCACAAGAAGTAGAATATGAAAAGTCTTTGAAAGATTTATCAGATTCTTATTTAAACAAATATAAAGAAAATAGAATTAGTGCTTTACCTTTTGAAACTAAAGAAGCATATACTGCAGAATTAAGAGCCTTGTTAAATAAACAAGCTCCTTCTGGTTTATTAGACCTTGCATTAAGAGGAGTTGGTTTTAGAGGAAATAAACAAGCAGAACTAAAAGCTAAAATTGAGGAAGTGAGTGGAACATACGATGATAGATTAAGAGATAGAGAAGGTATTAAAGGAACATTTAATGAGCTATCCCCTGAAGCTAAACTTGCATTATTAAAAGCTCCAAAAATAAGTAAGTTAGACGAGACTAGAACTACTAAAGAAATTACATTAAATGGTCGTAAGAATACAGTTATACAAGTCGAAACGTTTAATCCTAAATTCAATCGTATGGACATAACATTTGAAGATATAGACTCTAATAAAATAGACAACAGTGTTATAGGTAATGTTCCTCCTGAGTCTTTTATTAGAGAGGATTTAAAATTTGCAGAAGCAGCCTATCGTAAGAAACATCCTAATGCACAGCAAGCTCAAATACATAGTGCAATTACTAATTCTAATAATGTTGATTTTTATGATAAAGATTTAACAGCAGGGATGCTTAGTTATAATTTAGTAGCTCCAACTTTTTCAACAAGTACAAAGGCAAATTATGGACCAGACCTTAAAAGTACTTTTGAAATACTACTATTAAAAGACCCAGACAATTCTTTTTTAAAACAATTTAATCAACTTGGTAAAAACCAAAAATCTAATTTTTATAGTGCTATAGACGAAAGTGCAAACTACTATGAAAAAGTAGGAAAATTTAATACACAGGGTACACGTATTCCTGCCAATGCTAATGAAGCTTTAGCTTGGGCTTTACAAGAACAAACAGCAGGGGTAAAAGACGAGAATATTGTTGATGGTGGAATATTTTACTTCGATAAAACAGTTACAACATTTACAAAACAACCTGCAGGTAGTCATGCTTTAAATACATCTCCAGAAAATACTGATGATGGTGATGATAAAAATAGAAATGAAGATGGTTCTGCAAAATCTAAAGAGCAACTAAATGCTGACGTTATAGAACTAACAGAAACAGAAACTTTTCAAAACAAAACTCCAACAGAACAAAGAAAAATTTTACAAAACGCTGCAAATTTAGGAGCAGATATAAATCCTGATTTGTTAAAAGAATCAATTATTAAAACAGGTCAACAAGGACCAATAGAAATGAATTTAAGACCTGAAGGAGTACAGCTTGAACTAACAGGTGATGATTCTTTTGATTCTGTTAGAACTGCAGATGAAATGTTACTAGCTGATGAAGGTCCAACTATGCAAGATGCTCAAGATTTTTTAGCTAGAGAACAAGAAGGATTACAACCTACCGAACCAGAGTTTAAAGAACTGACTAGGGAAGAAGAAAAACAACAGAGCCAAGAGCAAAGAGCTAGAGATAAAAAAGAAAATGAGGAAAGAAGAGCTAAAGATAAAAAAGAAAGAGATGATAGAATAACTAGCAATAAAAAAGAAATGGCATATAAACTGTCTCCTGAAGGAAAAGAAGAAATAAAAATAGCAAGAAAAGAAAAAGAAGACAAAATAAAAGAATCTTTATACGACAATTTTATTGATCCTGATCGGTTTGATCTTACAAGAATACAAAGATATGTAGATGGTACACTTAGTAAAAATAGAAAGAAAGGTAGTACTAAAGGAACAATGGGGGAAACTCTTGAAAAGTATGGTTTAGAAAATATGACACGACCAGAAATAAAAAAATACTTAAAAGAAAATAAAAATTCTTTACGTGCTAGAGCAACCAAGGGAGTTAAAACTAAATATTCTCCTGAAGATATAAGAAAAGAACTAGACGATGGTAACCCTGTTTTTATTGGTGATCCTAGAACCGGTAAGCGTTATGAGGTAAATAATTAAATAAAATGGCAACTAATCCAACTTTAGATTATTTACTTCAGGGTAATGATAGAGAACAACTAGACGAACCGCAGTCTAAAACTAAATTAACTTTAGAAAATCCTACGTTAAATTATTTAATGAACCCAACGGAAGAGCAAAAACAACCTACCGAACCTTTGACAAATCCTACGTTAAATTATTTAATGGGTTCAGAGCAACTTACACCACAAAAAGAAACCCTAGAAGATTTAAGAAATGATAATGACTTTCAAGAAAGGAGTACAAGATTTTTGTCTTCTTTAGATGAAGGTGAAACAGTCGATGATTTATTTGGATACTTTAGAGGGTCTGATTATAATATTGCAGATACAGCTAAAACATATTTTCAAAGTACAAAGTTTACAGAAGAACAAAAACAAGACTACGCATATTTAAGGGATAGATTTAATAGCTCAGACCTTGGTAGTTTTTCAGAAGGATTAAAAGCTACTGGTAATGTACTTAAAGAATTAGTTACTGATCCAACAGTTTTAGCAAGTGTTTTTTTTGTTCCGTGGACAGGAGGAACGTCACTAGCTGCAAGGATTGCAACAGGTAAAGCAGCACAAGAAGGTTTGAAAAAATTGACAAGTGCTAAAGTAGCTAAAAAGATTACTAAGGGCGTAGAAAAAGTTACTAAGAAAACTTATCAATCATTACCAGAAAAACTTAGTAAGAATGTTGTGACTACAATAGCTGCAACAGAAGGATTTTTATGGGGATCAACTAATAATTATTTAGGACAGAATATAGATGTTAATGTAAACAGAAGAGAAGAAGTTAATCCTTTAGAGTCTCTTGCTGTAGGTTCAATTACTGCTGCTGTTCCTTTGGCACTACGTGGTACAGGAGCAGGAATTACACAGTTTAACAAATCAGTAGCTAATAAACGAGCAGCTAGAATTGAAGGTGGGGAAGATTATAAACAAGGGATATTAGATAAAGGTTTAGAAAAATATGATGATGTTATAGATTCTGTTACCCCAAATTACAGACGACTTTCAGGTTTTGTTAATAAACCTACGAGTCTTTTTCTTCAAAAAATAAAGGAAGATAAAAATTTAGAAAAAGTTATTAAGTTATTTAGATATGATGCTACTAAACAACTGTTTGGAGCAGACGCACTTAAATCTATTCCTAGATCAGGTCGTGCATTTTATGAACACGTAGCAGTACTACTGGGTAGCAGATCAGAAGAATTAAATAAAATTTTATTTCCATTATATGCAAAAGGTAAAAAACAAGTTCCTACAGTAGGTTCAAGAGATTCTTTTATTAGTTTAAGTTCTGAAACAAAAACACGTGAAAGTTTTTTAAATCATTTAGGCATACCTGATAATGTAAATAATGCTATTGTTTATTCTATTCGTAGTGGTAATAAAAAAACTATTACAGTTGAAGGTAAAAAAGTATCAATTAAAAAAGCCTTTGATTTATCAGACGAGCAATATAAAAATTTAGTTCCTGCAGTTACAAAAATAAGTAGATTTTTAAAATCTATTAGATCAGATGCTGTAGATGCTAAATTAAAAATAGGAGAAGTTGATAATTATTTACCTAGAGGATGGTCATACGCTGCTTTAAAATCAGAACTTAAAAATTTAAATAAGGGTATTGAAGGCAAGTTAGTAAAAGAAATAAAATTAAAAGAAGGTTTAAATCCTAAACAAATTAAAGACTTATTAGGAGAAATGATAGACCCTAATAATGTTAAAGTTGGTGTCTTTGATAATATATCTGCTCCTTTAAAAAAGTCTAACACAAAAAGACCAACACTTGCTAATCGTAGAAATTTAAAAAATATTGACGATAGTATTTTAGATGACTATCTTGATAATAGTTTAGAAAATTTACTAAGAGATTATACAACACAGTCTTCTGGATACATACAAAGAAAAATACATTTAGGAGAAAACCTAGCTGAATTTAGAACAAAACATTTAAATAAAATTAAAAATTTAACTGCTAATGAAAGAAAAACATTAGAACAAATATACGAAGTAACTACAGGTCAAGCACAGCAAATTACAAATCCATATTTAAGAACACTTAGTAATATAGCCATTGTAGGTAATCAACTTGCATTGTTACCCTTTGCAACTATTACAAGTTTATCTGAAATTGCTGTTCCTTTAGTACGAGGATCGGGTAGTAAAAAAGAAGGCATATCCACTATCTTTGAAACTGCTAATGAATATAGAAAAATGTGGTGGAATGATGTAGTTAAAAAAGATATTGCTGATGCTCGACCAGAATCTTTAAAAGAACTTAACAGATTTAGCAGGGCTGTTAATAGATCAAATGAAGACAGATCACTTGCAATGTACGGACAAGCTTTTGGTCCAAGAGCAATGATGGTACAAAACAAATTCTTTAAAGTTAATTTACTGCATGACTGGACAAGGTTTGTTCAACTTGTAAGTTTTAATGTGGGCAAGTCTAAAATATATGATAACTTAAATGTTTTAGCAACTAATAAAACTTTAAGTGCAAAAAGAAAAATTCGTTTAGAAAATCAATTAAGTGAATTAGATATTGATATTAATAAAGGAATAAAGTGGGTTAAGTCAGGCGGTAAATCTACTGGTACATTTTATAATGACAATTTCTTAGCGGGTGCTGCACGATATGTAGATGAAGTTGTTATGAACCCTACTGCTGCAGCTAACCAAAAACCACTGTGGCACTCTGAACCTAGTACAAGATGGGCTTTCGGTTTAATGGGATTCCCTACAGCATTTAGTAATACAGTAATTAAAAATGCAGTTCGTGAAGTATCATTAGATGTTAGAACAGGTCAAGTTGAATCTATTCCAAGTGTTGCAGGAGGTATTACTGCTATGTTAAGTATTGCAATGTTTGGTAATACATTAAGATCAGGTGGGGATAATTTAGAAAGACTTAATAAAGGTGAAACAGAATTAAGTCAAGAGGTTTTTGATGCTGCAGTCCGTACAGGGTTACTTGGTCCAACAGAAAATCTTTATAGAACTGTAAAGGGTACAGAGTATGATAACTTTGCTAGATCAATAGTTCAAAGATTTACCGGACCTGCGGTAGATGATATATTTAGATTCTTTGATGATCATGTTGGTCCGTTAGCTTTTATTGTTGATGAAATTCCGGGAATTACAGCTATTCGAGCCACTAATCGAGAGCTATATGATGCTGTAAAAAAAGGTGCTAAAGAATACGATGAGAAGATGGGATTTGAAGCTACTGGTCCAAGAAATAAAAATGATAGAAAAGGGTTTGCAGAAGGTCTAGAAGTAAATGTACCTTATACAAAAGACGAACCAGAAGAAAGAGTTAATCCATTTACAGGCGAACCTTACACAGCTATTTATAAAAGATAATGTACAAACATTTTTTAGAACATCTTGAACTTAGAGAAGGTAACGTAGAGTACGTATACCTTGACACACTTAACAAGCCTACGTGTGGTGTAGGACATCTATTAAGTATAGAAGAGTGTAGTGAATATGAAATTGGTCAGAACGTATCTCAAACTACTAGAGATAAATGGTTAAAAGAAGATGCACAAAAAGCATGGGATGCTGCAGCACAACAAATTCAAGACCTAGACATAGAGGATACAGGCTTTATAAGTGCATTAGGTTCGGTTAACTTTCAACTAGGCACACGATGGATGAATAAATTTCCGTCAGCTTATAAAGCCCTGTCTAATAAAGACTACGATGAAGCAATTCGTCAAGTATCTACAGGCTCTGGCAAGGACGGACAATCTAAATGGAAAGAACAAACACCAGTTAGAGTAGAAGATTTTGTAGGTGCTATTAAAAATTTAACTTGACAAAATTACACAGGGGAGTATAATGATATTATATCTAGAAGATCAATTAGAAGCATGTTACAGACAATACTGTTTACATCAAGTAAGACAAGACATGCCCTTTATGACTTTAGATAATTTTAGAGATATGTTTGAAGATTTAATGGAAGTAATATATAAGGACGAAGAAGTATGAAAGATATGTTAAAGGGTTTAATAGGAGCAGTTGCACCTACAATAGGTACTGCACTAGGCGGTCCAATGGGCGGTATGGCAGCTAAGATGATATCAGAAGTGTTGGGTGTACCTAATACTCCTAAAGCTATTGACAAGGCTATACAAGAAGCTACTCCTGAGCAGATGCTTGAACTAAAAAAAGCTGAACAAGCTTTTGAAGTACAGATGAAAGAGCTTGAAGTAGATGTATTTGCTTTAGAAACAGCAGACATACAAGATGCTAGAGGAAAGTTTAGTAAAGACTGGACTGCTAGGATAATTGGTGTGGCTGTAGTAGGTGGATTTATGGGCTACATATTTCTTGTAACCTTACAACCACCGGAACAAAACTCAGAAGCATTAATAAACCTAGTACTTGGTTACTTGGGTGGGTTAGCAAGTGCTATTATAAGTTTTTATTTTGGGGCGTCAAATAAACAAGACTAATGAAAAAGGAAAACACATTAAAAGATATAATCAGAAACGGAAGATGGAACTGGTACGGAGTAGAAGAAGAACAAGAAGAAGAAACCATGTTAAATAATTGCTATAAAGGATTGTT
>Ga0209091_10004415_pt1 | contig 10962 bp, 7 predicted proteins | sample ArcticOcean_MG_C_6_FD_187438 | JGI IMG/M metagenome (GOLD analysis project Ga0209091, IMG submission 187438) | Marine microbial communities from western Arctic Ocean - ArcticOcean_MG_CB8_128 (SPAdes) (version 2) | ecosystem: Environmental > Aquatic > Marine > Oceanic | place: Arctic Ocean... | reverse complement strand
TCTTTCTATTGGCCAGACTTTTTTTTTCTTTCGTTCCCCCTCAAAGCTTTTTTTTAAGGATGTGCGCACAATAAAAGTATTTCCAAATACAACGATTGCTGATGTGTGCGCTTATTAGCGTTATTAATATCTAGTAACTCTTCTCTCGGTCTATAATCAGTTCTTCTTCTTGCTGTCGTTCTTTTCCGCGACGTCGGCAAAGACGACGACGTCGTTCTTTTCCTCCTCGTTATCGTCGTAGTTCATTTTTCGAGAGAACGCTTTAGAACGTTTTTCGAGTTGTTCTTGCACTAACTCGTAGGTGAGAAACGAAAATCCAGCTTGTGGCATGAGTTTCAGAGACGATGGCAAATAGCCGCGAAACAAATCTCTCCAGCCACACGTTCGAACGGTGTTCACAATGAGTTGGTCCACTCTGGGTAACTTCCCGTTTGGAAGTAACGGAACTTGTCCCGCTTGTAAGCGAACGGTGCAATAATACAAAGGATAAGATACCGTGGAGGCTAACCAACCAGCCATTAAGCCGCACATCAACGTCGGTCCGGATCCAATGCTCTCGTCTTCGTCTATTTTTTGTATTTTCTTGTATTGCGATTTGAACGTGTCGTACGCGCCGAATGAGATTCCGGCGTACGGAATGACGCCAATCATATTCGCCGACCAACCGGCGTAGCAGCCACGCAATCCCGTCTCTTTGACGACGTTGACCATTTGCATCAGGGAGTTCCTCGCATCACGCGTTCGATTCAAGGAAATTCGCGTGGAAATCACGTCGAGAGGATACATGATTGTATCCGAAGTCATCCCGGCTAAAGCGCCGGCGGCAAATCTTTCCCAATTTTCCGGATCTCGATCACCCCCTTTCGTCAAGAGTTTCTTATAAAAATCGTACGCGAAAAAATCAATAGCTTTCCCGGGAACTGAAGCTATGGAGCTTGCCATGTTTCCTTTAAAGAAACCGCGAAATCCTTCCTTGGCCCAAATAGACGTGAAGCCCGAACCTAAAGTTTGGAACGCGTGCGCGGTTGCTCCGTTCGTTATCGTCGTCTGCGCGCCAGCCGCGGCAGATGTGGAACATACCGTCCCAGCGGCAGCATTCGCTGCCGCAATGGTCGTTTCAGATGTAGCCGCGATGCGAATTGCGATGACATTCAACGGAGAACTTACCGTTCTAGAGACTATCCCGGATATACCTCCGGCGATCAAGTGACCCCAAGGCGCGCCTTCTTTTCGTTTATCTGGAATCGGTAACCGTCTCGGGCCCATATCTAAACCAACTTTCATGTAGTACGGCGTTACTGTCTCTAGCTGACCAGATGGAATAAGAACGAGCAAATCACGAAAATCGTTCGCATTCAAAATGGTATCATCGCTAATGTATCGACACATGTTTTCGATACCTTTCCTGGCGATGCGTTTCCTCGTGTTGTTTCTACCGCTTCGTAAAGTTAACGTCCGCAAACTTTGCTTCATTTTCTTTCCTGTAATTTTACCTTCATCGTCCGTGTCTAAACTATCAAACGCTTCTTCTAAGGCTATTTCTTTCGATCTAACGAACGCGGCAAACTCTTCAAAGTTCACTATCCCGGTCTCGTCGTCGTCCTGTCTCGAGGACGCTTCCGAGATAAACTCGTGCACGAAGGCTCTCGGCATTCTCAAACTTTGCGCAAACTTTTCTAAATCGTCCTGACCAATAGATCCGGCTTCCGTCGAATCAATTCTGTTGAACAATTCTCTCAATCTTGATTCGCGTTCTTGCCATGGTTTTCGTACGCCTCTGCGCAAGCAACTCACGCGTAAACGCTCCTTGATTTTATCCCACTCTTTCTCCGCTAAAGGACCCATATCCATGCTCGAGACGAGAAATTTACTCTCCACGAAACCGTCCGCCCCGGCTTTCATCACTACTTCTCTCACCGATACTCCTAAACTATTCAAAGCGTTGCCTATGTCTAACATTAACCCTTGTCGGTCCCAGGTGATTATTGTGATCACGTTCAACCCACTTTCTTCGTCTAAGGCGATGGTGACCAACGTCTCGCCAATCGAAGCCGGCACCTCGTCGTCCTTGGACGAAGTCGACGGCGCTTCGTCTTCGTCTGCATCGATGGTGGTGGTGGTGGTGGTGGTAGTCGCCGTATTAGTATCGATGTCGCTGTTGTTTGACTTTTGCGAAACGTTGGCCAAGACCGGATGACGACGTTTTCGTCGTCCTCTTAATTCTTCTTCTTCTTTTCGTGTTCTTGGCACCACCACCCCGTCGTCGTCCACAGCTGCGGCTGTTCTGTTCTTTTTGTTGTTGTTGTTGTGTTCGCGAATCTTCTCTCTCATCTTCTCTGTTTCTCTTGTTACCATCGTTCGTCCTCGTTGCGCGAAGGCGCGCACGTTCCATCTTTGATGATGATACGTTGTCGTTGTCGTTGTTGTTGATGTTGATGGTTGACTGTCTTTTCCTCTTCCTCCCGCCGCAAAAGCAGTCATTTCTTTTTCTATAAGAAGGGGGGACGACGCCGACGCGAACCTACTCTTTTCGCAACAACACTATGAATAGAACACCGGTCGGTCGGTCGCGTTCTCTTTTAGGAAACTACAACAACTGCGTGTAAACACGCGTGTATCCTCTAGAAGAAGAAGACAAAGAAGAACGCCTTCAAAGTCGCTTTTCTTTTACGTATATATCCCCTTTTTCTTAATTGTTGTTGTTGTGTGTTGTGTTGTGTGGTGGGAAAATAATTTTATTTTGAAAAATAATTTTATTTTGAGAAGAATGAGAGAGAGAAAAAGAGAGAAAGATTTTTAGCAAAAGAGAAAGTTCAAAACTGTTCGTCAAACCTTCAAAATCTATTTACCCGTCGTGTATTAACGGTGTTAATACTACTACTAATAATATCGTAATCATTAAAAAAATCACTCAAAATGCTGACAACAGGTGTCGAGCCTTCGGGTTTAATGGGGTTCGACGCCATGTCCGTCATTGGCAGAGTGTGCGTATTCAGCGGCTACTCGTTTCTCGGTTTCGCCATGAAAAGATTGGATTTGTTTTCCAAAAAAGACGGTCTAGTCATGTTGAAGTTTGTCGTGAACGTGACGTTACCGGCGCTTCTGTTGCACACGCTCTCGACGAGCGCGAGCATGTATACTCCTCACGTGAATAATGGTGGTCAATCACAATATTTTGTAAGCAAATTCGTGCCAATCGTTTTGTGCTCTGCGTTCGTTTCATTAACGGCGATGGGTTCGGCGTTGTATTTGTATTTTAAACGACCGTCCAACGAGAGAGGTTTGTTCGTCGGGAGCATGGCTGGCGTGAATCTAGGAACGTACTCGTATCCGTTCATAGAAGCCATTTGGGGTAGCGAAGGCTTACGATTAGCCACTTTATACGATTTACCGAACTCTGTGTTCGTGTTCATCATCTCCGCGGTAGTGTTTTCCTACGAACGCTCCAAGACGAGAAAAAGTGAAAACGTTGAGCTTCGTCACGACGACGGCGGGATGTATTCCGGCGAGTTTATCACAGAAAGAATCAAGAAAGAAACGTACGCGAAGAGAAGTTCCGCGAACGTGTCCGAGGAAGAAGACGCGAAAATGACCAAAGATAACGGGCTTTCTTCGATTGCAAAGAGGAAGGAACAACTGGAAAAGGAAAACGAACAAACCGGACCAAAGACAACGTTCACGACGCAGCTCGTCAAGAGTGGGTTGGGGTGCTACACGTATCCGTCCGGTGCCATCTACGAAGGCGAGTGGCAACAAAACGTTAAAAATGGATTAGGGGTGTATAAATACGCCAAAGGAGGATCGTACGTAGGGAATTTCAAATCCGGTGAATTCTCCGGTTTCGGCGTTCGTAAACTTCGAAGCGGCGTCGTCAAAGCTGGCATTTGGAAAGCGAATGAGTTGGAAAAAATAGTACCCATGGAGGAGTTGACGGCAACGGTGAGAGATGCGACGTTGCGCGCCGAAGCTGCTAGAATGAAAGTTGAATCGTTAAAGGAAGAGACTTTAAAGAAGAAGGCTTTGAACATGTTGAAATTCCCGCCTTTTATCGCGTTGGCGGTTGTTTTCGTCTCCAAAATCATCGGGCACAGTTTACCGACTGTGGTGCACAAATTGGCGGAGCCGTTAGCGAATGCGAATAATCCGTTGGTTTTGATCACCGTCGGCGTGCTGTTCGAGGCTGGATTGAGGAGACAACAAACGAGAGACTGCATTGGATTTTTAGCCGCGAAATACGCGACTGGTTTAGCGTGCGCCGCGGTTGTGTCTGTTTTCATACCGAGCGGGTTCCCCATCGCTCGAGGTACGTTAGCGGCGCTGTGCGTCATGCCGGTTCCATCTGTTGTCGTCCAACAAGCGGTAAAGAACAACCTGGACGCCGATCTCGCCGCAAGTTTAGTCTCTGGTTCTCAAATCGCCTCGGTCGTGATGTTGCTCTTCTTCGCGGCGACGATGAACTTGGCGAGCAGACCGTTTTTGTTTCCTTTTTGTTTGTTGATCTTAGCCGGCGTCGTCGCTTCTGCGGGATATTTCTTGGACGAGTATCTCTCGCCAAGTCCACACACGACGTTTAAAGGTGCGGTCGCGGATAAGATCGACGCCATGTTGGATGTTATATTCAAGAACAATGCTAAGAGCGAATCAGAAGAGGAGGATGTATTATCAATCAATAGAGGAAATAGCGATAGTAAAAACAGTAGTAGTGGTAGCGATAGTCGCGACGGTAGAGATGGGAGCGAAGGTGACGAAAATGAAGCCGCCGCAAAGAACGACGAGGATTCCAGCAGCAGAGGACCGAATGCGCCAAACGCGAGAAGTTTGAGTAACGAACGCTTTTTAAACAACGTCTGGCCGAAGCGTTATGAATTTCAGGCGAAACTCTCTCTCGACTCGCGGCTACGAGGAGGAGGAGGAGGACGACGACGACCAAAGAAGATCAACTCTTATTCCGCGTCGTCGCCGCCTCCGCCGACGAGGACGACGACACTCAAAGTCATCGGACTCGCCGCTGGAACGAAGAAGGCGGATATGAAGACGAGGATGATTATGACGACAAGGACAGCAGAGTGCACGAGGAGAACGTTTTTACCGCTTCGAACAACGCCTTTATTTTTGTAGTACCTGGTACCAAGGTACTAGTAGTTAACATCATAAAATAATGACACCCTTTGCCAAATTTTCAACGAAAGAAGACGTTTTTTCGTCGTCTGAAAAAGGGACTCTTCTCCTTGAAAAATTTCTTTTTTGATTGAGGTTTCTTTCACCCGGGCAAACAGCAGGGTATTTTCGCCTTTCTCTCGAGTGAAAACTCCACTTTACTTGTCTTTCCGACGTTCTGCGTCACAAAGAAGACCGATAAGTCTATTCTGATATACATACATCGCACATAAATATGATGTCACATTCCTTTACGATGCGCACGGTGCGTTTATAATTCTCTTTTCACGTTCGCGCGTCTGACTTTCCCCGTCTCGTACGAAAAATTCGAAGGTTGCTTCGATTTTTCCACGCCGGCGCCGTCGGATGCCTTTGACAAAAATCGCGGGATGATAACGAAACGAACAAAGTTTGTATCTTGCGAACATTTTTGAAGCACAAACTGTTCAATTTCGTATTCTGTGCGCGTTTATAGATACACGCGAGCAATGTATGACCGCATCTGTGGTCTCGCTCGCAGTGAACACGGGTGCCTGATTACGCGCTTTTTGCTTCTTCTCGCCCAATTTGGATAATGCGCTTTTTTTATCTCTCCTCATCTCGTCCTCGTAAGACTAACAAAAACAAACCCTCTCCTTATGTCATACCCAACATCATCAGGCGCTCGTTGCTAAACCGCTCTCTTCGTCGGCCTCGTCGTCTACCTCGAGAAGAGCGAGTCAAAGACCGAACTTGATGGTTCGCGCCGAAGCTAAGAAATTAACCTTTGATATGGCGGCGAGACAGAAAATGCAAGCTGGTATTGACAAGTTGGCCGACGCGGTGGCTATCACCTTAGGCCCTAGAGGCAGAAACGTCGTGTTAGAAGAAAAGTTCGGCGTTCCGCAAGTTATCAACGATGGTGTTTCTATCGCGAGATTTATCGAGCTTCCAGATCCGGTTGAAAATGCCGGTGCGCAGTTGATTAAAGAAGTTGCCGGTCGTACCAACGATTCCGCTGGCGACGGCACGACGACTGCTTCCATCTTAGCGAGAGAAATGATCATGTTTGGTTTGCAATCCGTCGCTTCGGGTGCTAACCCGGTCAACATTAAGAAAGGGATCGATAAAACGTCTGACTTTTTGACGAAGAAATTGAACGAATTAGCCGTCGACGTCAAGGGTAAGGAAGACATCCAGGCGGTTGCCTCTATTTCCGCGGGGAACAATGAGGAAATCGGCGACATGATTGCCGACGCGATAGAAAAAGTAGGTGCGGATGGTGTCTTGTCCATTGAAAATGGTAACGGTTTAGAAACTATCGTCGAGATTGAGGAAGGTATGGAAATTGACCGCGGCTACGGGTCGCCGCAGTTTGTCACGAATAACGAAAAGTTATTGGTTGAAATGGAAAATGCAAGAATTATCATCACCGACGAAAAGATTGAGCAAGTGAAGGATTTGGTACCGCTTTTGGAGCAAATCACCGAAGCTGGCTCGCCGCCGGTTTTACTCATCGCAGAGGATGTCGTCGGTGAAGCGTTGGCGACGTTGGTCGTCAACAAACTCAGAGGCGTTTTGAACATCACCACCATGAAGGCTCCGGGATTTGGCGAGCGACGCAAGGCTTTACTCCAAGATATCGCCATCGTTACCGGTTCGCAATACTTGGCGAAGGATTTGGGTTTATCCGTCGCGACGGCGACGATTGATTCGTTGGGTTTTGCCCGTAAAGTTACGCAAGCTGCGACTACGACGACTTTTATTGCCGATTCTGCTTCTCGAGATGACATCGACTTGCGCGTCGCGCAATTGAAACAAGAACTCTCTGAAAGCGATTCCGTTTACGACACGCAAAAGCTCTCGGAGCGTATCGCAAAATTGGCTGGGGGTGTTGCCGTCATCAAGGTCGGTGCGGCGACTGAGGCTGAATTAGAAGATAAAAAGTTGCGCATTGAGGATGCGAAGAACGCTACGTTTGCGGCTGTCGAAGAAGGCATCGTTCCGGGAGGCGGCGCCGCTTTGGTGCACTTGTCTGTGATGATTGAGGAATTCAAGGAAACTCTCACGGACCCGGAGGAGAAATTAGGCTGTGAAATCGTTCAAAAGGCATTAGTCGCGCCATGCAGATGGATCGGTAACAACGCTGGCGTTGAAGGTGATGTCATCGTGTCCAGAGTGGCGCAAGAACCGTGGGAGATTGGATACAACGCCATGTCTGGCGAATACGCCAACTTGATTGAAACCGGCGTCATCGACCCGAAGAAAGTTACGAGATCTGGCATCCAAAACTCTTGCTCTATTGCCGGTATGGTTTTGACCACGCAAGCCGTCATCACAGAAATCCCGAAGAAGCACTTAAAGGGAAGAGTGAATGATAGCAATGCGGACACCGCGAATGCGCCGGGCACATTTTCCATTTGAGCCTCTTCTCTCTCGTTTTAATTGAAAATCATAATAGCTTCACTACAAAACCCATTACTGTACCAGTGTTCTCTTCTACATGTTGCTACATTACAACTCGTCGCTTTTACCGTGGCCGTCGCTATTTTCTCGCTCGCTATTTTTGCTATTAATGTCATCTTCGTCGTAATTACCAGCGTCGAGGAGTATTTCTTGAAACGTTCTTTCGTCTTCCTTTTCATTTTTGTACGCGTAACACCGAATTGGCTCGATGTTCTTCTCCTTCGTAACAAACGCTTCGTGTGAACACAGCAAAGGCGTCGCGAATTGTAAGTTATAAAAACACGTAGTCGGCTCTTTGACGCTCAAAACTGTGTTCTGTCCGTCCTCTGCGCACACAAAGTGTACCTCCGTTTTCCTCGTTTCTAACGAACCGATGTCGCACTCCGTACCGTCTGTAAAATGATGCACATGAAACGCCGTCGCTGGAATACCCACCGATGCCTCTCGTTTCTTAATTTCCGTTTCATTTTCATCGTCGCGCGTTTTATTAGTCAAAGCTTCGTTAAATTTACCTAAAGAGTAGTCCACGGAAACTTTCGTGTTACTTTCTACGTGGTACTGTCGAACGTGTTTCTTGAAACAAAACTCGTACGTCCACCATCCTTCAAATCTATAGAAGCACGCGTTCGTGAGCGGCTGCAGCAGCGACGCGATCGATGGAGCGTTTGGTTCTTCTTCTTCTTCTTTTTCTTCCTCTTCGGCATCTCCTTCTTCTCGTTTGTTGTCTCCCCCTCCGTTCTCGTTCTCCTCGTTCTGTAATTCTTCTCCTTTCTTCTTCTTCTTCTTCTTCTTTAAAGACGAAGACGACGAAGAAGGTAAAACGCACGCGAACGTTTGCCCCTCGTGATCGGTGATAAATTCCAACTCTTTCCCTTTCGTTTTCTTTTTTAATCGTTCGCTCGTTATCAGCGATTCGTCTTCGTGCGCGTTGTTCAAAGCGACGATAAACGCGTCTTCCACATCCAATTTCGTGGACGTTTCCTCCAATTTCCTCCGAAGAGAATCTTTCAAAGCTTGGTTTCTCTTTCTCAAGTCGTGTAAGCGCGTGTTCACGGCGTCGTCGAAGGACGATGATGCCTCGACGACGACAATGCTCGTCGTCGTCGTCACTGCTGGGAGTACTATCAAAGCCACTGGAAGGAGGAAAAGGAGGAAGAGGAATTTTAGGGGCGAGAGGAACATGTGATTAAAAATTAAGTAGTCGCTGGGTGTCCGTTTTTCTGACGAAGTTGAATATGTGGTAACTTTTGATATACGGTGGGAACGGCACGGTACCTTATGATGGTAAGTGTATTAATGAGTCAAAAACATCTAATGAGTGTATTTTCGTTTGATGCCATCGTTTCTCTTTCGTCATCGTCGTCATCGGCGCCGTTCATGACTACTCGGTTTCTTTCAAGTACGCTCTTAACTTTGCGCACTGTTCGAGAACTGACCTGCGACTGGTCCCGCCTTCCGTGTCTCTGCTCTCCGCGGACTTTTCGTACGACCAAATTTCCGCGACGTCATCTTCAAACTTGTCACAAATGGATTTCAAATCGTCCACGGTGAGTTGGTCTAACGGGACTTTTTTATCGACGGCTAATTTCACCGCCGCGCCAGAAATGTGGTGCGTTTCGCGAAACGGCATGCCTTTTCTCACTAAATATTCAGCTAAATCCGTGGCCAACATTTCCGCGACGAGAGACGATTTCATCTTCTCCGGGTTCAACTTCATCGTCGCTAAACATCCGGCGGTTATTTGTAAGCAATCGGACATCGTGTCCACGGTTTCAAACATCCCCAACCAACCTTCCTGGAAATCTTTGTTATACGTAGTCGGCGTGCCTTTTAAGATGCACAGTAAACCCGTCAGCGTTCCGATTTGTCTCCCGGCTTTCCCTCTCAACAATTCCAACGCGTCTGGGTTTTTCTTTTGCGGCATGAGGGAACTTCCGGTTGAGTACGCGTCAGACATATGCATCATGCCAAACTGTTGGGAAGAGTACACGATCAAATCTTCCGACCATCTCGAGATGTGCATGAGTGTCATGCTCGCCCAAAACATAGTTTCGATGACGAAATCGCGATCGGAAACTGCGTCCATGGAGTTTGGACAGACGCGTTCAAAGTTCAAATCTTTCGCCAACAGCTGTCGATCGACACCAAATGGATTCCCAGCTAATGCACCACTTCCCAGCGGCATCGTATTAACTCTCGGCATCAAATCTTTCAAACGCATGTCGTCTCTTTGCCACGCTGCGGCGTGCGACAATAACCAGTGCGAAAATCGGACCGTCTGCGCCGACTGTAAGTGCGTAAATCCCGGCATCACGTGATCTACTTCTTTTTCCGCTCTGTCGATCGCAACTTCAATTAAAGTTCTCAAATACTTTCTCAACACCGTCAACTCTTTTCTCAGCCACATTCTCGTGTCCGTGGCAACTTGGTCGTTCCTCGACCTACCCGTGTGTAACTTCCCTCCAATGTTTGAGTCGATGACCTCGCACAACCGTCGTTCGTTGGCGGTGTGGATGTCCTCGTCGCCTTCCTTCACGACAAATGCATCGCTCTGCCACTCCACCAAGACTTTTTTTAAACCTTTGTGGATTTCGTTTCTCTCTTCTTCGGTGATGATCCCAGTCCGGGCTAACGCAGAGGCGTATCCGATGGACCCTTCGATATCTTCCAACGCCATTCGTCGGTCAAAGGATAAACTTTCGTTGAACTTTTCCATGAGCGGATCGATCTTTTCGCTGAACGCTCCACCCCATAACTTCTTAGGCTCTCCCCCAGGGGCACCACCGTCACCACTTGTAGCATTAGTCGTCATCGTTTCTCGTCCTCCTCGCTTCGTATTATCAGTGGTGAACAAAGAAGAAGAAGAAGAAGAATTTGTTTTGTTACGGAAGCCGCCAACAACTTTTGCTAATGATGATGAAGATGATGAGGATGAAGAATACGAAACGACCGCCGCGATACCAGCGCCTCTCCTCTTCGATATTTGATGATGGTATGTGTGTTGTAAGCCTTTTCCTCCCACTCGCGTCGTCGTCGTCCTCTGTTGATCTCGATGATGTTGTGCAATAATAGATGTTGTTGTTGTTGTTGATGTTGAAGCGAGCATTCTCTATTCCTTCCAAAGTTTCCACAACAAGAGAGAGTAGTTGTGAGGAGTTTTGAAGGAAGGTTTTTGAGGGGGAAAAATATCGTTCGGGAGAATTTTCGAAAAAGCGATCTCATCATCGCTTCAAAAAAAAAGCGTTCGTTCTCCTCCTCCTCCTCCGCTCTTCTTTCGGAAAGGAAAAGAAGACAAAGAAGACAAAGGCGCGAGAGAAAAGTGCGGATCATCATCGATCTAGAGAACGAGAGAGAGAACTA
>Ga0209091_10004409_pt1 | contig 10967 bp, 7 predicted proteins | sample ArcticOcean_MG_C_6_FD_187438 | JGI IMG/M metagenome (GOLD analysis project Ga0209091, IMG submission 187438) | Marine microbial communities from western Arctic Ocean - ArcticOcean_MG_CB8_128 (SPAdes) (version 2) | ecosystem: Environmental > Aquatic > Marine > Oceanic | place: Arctic Ocean... | reverse complement strand
GCTTTCTTTCTCTTACTATTTTTTCCTCTTAAAACTCCTCCTCCTCCTCGATGTGATGATACAAAAACGCCGCGCTTCTCCCCTCGCGCCCGGAGGACGCACCTTTGGTGCAGTGTCATCACCTTTTGTTGCTTTCTCTTCTCATCATCATCATCGTTAAATACACGCAAAAACATCATCTTCCCCAAAGTCGTCGTCGCTTCGTTCCTCGACAAAGAACGACGACGATTCCGACCATAATCTCTCTTCCTCGAGGACGAGCTCTTTCGTCGTCGTCGTTGTTGTTGTTGCCACGATGGAATCACCGATATCGTCACCATCGGAATCCTTTTCACTTCGTCCCTCTATGCACACATAAAACGCAGTTTAGGAGGAATAAATACACGCGGGAGGACGCTCTCGTCTCTCTCTCTCGCACACTCCTCCTCAAAAGATGATCGACAAACAGTACCGTGCGCGTGTCAACCTTTAAATAGTAATAAAGTATGTGTGTATGTATAGAGAAGAGTATGTACAAAATGTGCGAGTTGGTTTGACGCTTTTTTTCTTCTCTCGCTTTCCCCAAACGACGCCAAAAAGAGCATGTTCGTTAAACATTGACAAACCCTAAATTTTGCGTTTCAACTCTCTCAAAAAAAAAAAGTCTGACGTTTTTGCTTTGACGAAAATGGAGATTTGATGCATCATAATCGGAGACTTTGAGCGCGGGAGTGAGAGAGAGATTCAGAGAAAGAGAAGAAAAAGAAGGAAAGACGCGAGGACGATGACGACGCCGTTTTTTTACGCGTTGTTCTTTAAGCGAGAAACACCAGCAGTGGTGGCGACGACGACGACGAATGATTTTATCCTTTGGGGCATCTGCGGTGTTTCCATCGCATCGTTGATCGTGTTCCTCCTTCTCGTCGTTTTGGATGTATTCACCCGTAAAGTTTTGAAATCGAACAAAACCCCACCTTTAATCGAGTGGAACGGCAGTTTGAAAATCCCTCTCGTCGGCGGGATGCTGGAGTTTCTCAAAGGCCCGATGAAACTGATGTCGAAAGCGTTCCCGAAATACGGGGAAGTGTTTACCGTGCCGGTGTTTCACGAGCGAATCACGTTTTTGATCGGGCCGAAAGTCTCCGAGTTTTTCTTCAAAGCGAAGGATGTAGAAATGTCGCAGAAAGAAGTGTACGAGTTTAACGTGCCGACGTTCGGGAAAGGAGTCGTTTTTGACGTCGATCATCAGACGCGAGCGGAACAGTTTCGGTTTTTCGCGGATTCGTTGAAGAGCGAGCGGTTGCGAACGTACGTCGGGATGATGGTGAAAGAAGCGGATGCGTTTTTCGAGAAGTGGGGAGACGAAGGCGAGGTGGATTTGTTGGACTCTTTGAGCGAGTTGATCGTTTTGACCGCGAGTAGATGTTTGCTCGGGAGAGAAATTCGCGAGAATTTGTTTTCCGAGGTGACGGCGTTGGTGCACGATTTGGATAAAGGGATGGTGCCGTTGTCGGTGTTTTTCCCGTACGCGCCGATCGAGGCGCATAGGAAAAGAGATAAAGCGAGGAAAGATTTGGCGTTGATTTTTGACAAGGTGATTCAAGCGAGAAGAGAGAGCGGGAGTTTGGAGCCGGACGTGTTGCAGACGTTCATCGACGCCAGGTATAAAGACGGGTCGAAGTTGACCAACGACCAAGTTTTGGGGATGTTGATCGCGGTGTTGTTCGCCGGGCAACACACGAGTTCCATCACGAGCACGTGGACTGGATTACTCGCGATTGCGAATAAAGAACGCGTGATGCCGTATCTCGAGCAAGAGCAGCAAAAAATCATGAAAAAACACGGCACGAAGATTGATTTCGACGTGTTGGCGGAAATGGACGAGTTACACTTTGCGGTGAAGGAAGCGTTGCGAATGCACCCGCCTTTGATCATGCTTTTGAGAAAAGCGCAGGTGAACTTTGACGTGGAGACTTCGGACGGTAAGAAATACACCGTCCCGAAAGGCCACATCTGCGCCACCTCTCCGGCGTTTGCCCATCGCATGGACTCCGTCTTCAAAAACCCAAACACCTACGACCCGCAACGCTTCAAATCGGACGAAAACAAATTCGCCTCGTACATCGGCTTCGGCGCCGGTCGACACGGATGTATGGGCGAAACCTTCGCCTTCATGCAAATCAAAACCATCTGGTCCGTGTTGATTCGAAACTTTGAATTTGATTTAATCGGCGACTTACCCGAGCCCGATTACGAAGGCATGGTCGTCGGCCCGAAACATCCGTGCAAGATTCGATACAAGAGGAGAGACAGGAAGAAAAACGGCTTGATGAAATCGCCATCCACGATGAGTAAATCTTTTAAAGCGTGAGACTTTGAAATAAATAATTATTGAAGTACTTAGTACTCGTTCGTACCCGTACGCATACATATCCCGCCCAACACTCAGCCAAAAGACCTCTCTTCTATGCGTCATTTATAACATCAACACCAATAATAATGTTTCGACAAAACGCGAAACGCATCGCGCGATCGCTCCTCGCTTCCACCAGTAAAGGGAGCAACACTGTTACTCCTTTCTCGAATCCAACGACGATGATTAAAGCGATGAATAACAAACATCAAGTGAGTCATTATTCATCCAAATCGAGCAAAAAACGCCCGCATTCAGAGTCCGAAATCCTCGCGATGATCCGCTCACAAATCGCCATCCCAGTTCCCTCGGACATCCCAGACGGCACGAAAAACATCGACGACATACCGGAAGGCATTTTGTACGGCGAATTTAACGACCCGACGGCCGAGAGGCACTTGGAGACGCAAACGAAAGAGGAAAAAGAAATCATCGAAGAGTTGAGGGAATTGGTTCTAGAGAGGGAAGAACCGAGAGCGGAGGATCGGTTACCGCCGCTGGAACATTTTTACCAAGACGCGAAGAGTTTAGAGAAAGAGAAATGGCAAGAGAGAGAAAAGATAAAGCAAATGGAGCAAACTATGAACAGAGTGAAAAAAATCGATCGATTCGGTGGGAGCGTCGGGACCGGGAAGAGGAAGACGGCGGTGGCGCAAGTTAGGATTGTTCCGGCGAAAGGTAGTAAAGCAGGAGACGAGGAGGAGATAGAGGAGGAGGAGGAAGTGTTCGGGGAAATCGTCATCAATGGGAAGCCTCTGGACGAGTATTTCCAAGACGTCAGTTTGCGGCAGCACGTCTTAGCGCCGTTTGCGGCGACGAACACTTTAGGTTTGTTCGACGTGCGCGTCCTCGTCCACGGCGGCGGCTTGAGCGGTCAAAGTCAAGCCGCTCGGTTAGGCGTGGCGAGGAGTTTACAAAATTACGACCCGGCCTTTCGCGCGCAGTTGAAACCGCTTGGATTTTTGACCCGAGACTCGAGAATTGTGGAGCGGAAAAAACCCGGTTTGAAGAAAGCGAGAAAGGCGTTTCAGTGGGTGAAGCGATAAAAGAGAGAAACTTTCGGCGCGTCGAGAATCCACGTCTTGGCAACATCGATCGCAAAAACAATCATCATCGCGGCACGCATTAGCAAATTAATCGGCTACTCCTAAAACAAACTACTATTATCACTACTGCTATTATTACACTACATTCTACTCTCAACCAAAGCTTCTCTTTCTCTCTCTTTAAACTCTCTCTGATTTCACTTCTTATTAGACGTCGTCATCATCATCGCCCTCTGTTTCTCCTTCTCCTCCAAAAGCTGCGTCTCCAACCTCTGAATCTCTCTGTCCTCTTCCTCTTCCTCTTCCTCTCTCTCTGCCGACGTTTCAGTCATCTCTCGCAGCTTGTGCACGTTTTCCAATAACTTCTCCTTCACTCGTTCCATCTCCTTAAATTCCAATTCTGTGCTTTCGTATAAAGAACTCAACTGTTTCAAGCGAAGATCTAAAGCGTCGCGAGATTTCGCGGTGTGCTTTGAAAGCTCCTCCGGGGTGAGCGAGGAGAGGCGAAGGAATAAGACTTCGTCGTCCTCCTCGTCTGTGTTCATTTACTTATAGTATTTTTACTCTTCTTTTGTGTTAAAAGCGTCTACACTTTAGGGGACTTCCTCACTCCGGACGACGCTTAAACAACAAAGATGATGTCATCTACGACACGCGCCGGGGCTAAAACGACGATACAGACGAGTTCGGGGATTCTCTCTCGAATCCTCTCGTCTATAGACGAAACCACGTCTTCTTCTTCTTCTTCTTTGTCTTCTTCTTTTCATCAGATTCGTGCCTACCGTCAAGGCCCGAACGCGACCTCGAAAACCACCGTCGGCGGGTACCGCCCGCCGATGATCTCGAAAGACGAACACCCGTACGACGACAGATTAGAAGAGTTAGAGGAGAATAACAAGAACGACCCGGACAGGAAGTTTCTCTCGTTACACCGAAAAGAGAAATGGGACCAGGAAGTGAAAGCGAAAGAAAGTTCGACCAAATGTGGTGGAAGGTCTTTTCAACCTCAAAGGAACAAAAATAAGTACAAACGAGCGATGAAGAAACAAATGTTCATCATGGAAAACAACGGCGAGAGGAAACGGAATAGCGCGAGGAAATACTTGGAGGAACGGCCGAAAGTGGAGGAGATGTGGCGCATGATGAATAGGTTCGCGAAAGATCCAGATTTGTTGACGTTGGTGCAGTGCGAGTCGTGTAAGAAGACGTACCCGAAGTACGAAGGCGAATGTAAGAAGTGCTCGGAGAAGAACGAGGAGGATAACGCGATGAGTGGTTTGTGATAGTAGCGTGTTTTAGCGTTGTAACGTAGTTTAATAATAATATTGAGAGCGTCTCGTGCGTGTATAATTTTACAACAGTTTACTTTAATAATAAACAGCCAGCGCGCGCGATGCGCTTTTGCGTTTATCTTTTCTCTTCTCCAAAACGTGATTTACTTTTTCTTCGTCGAGGAGGCTAATCCGGCGACTTCCCACTTTTCCGGTTTCCAATTGGAATCTAACTTTTCCGGCGCATCTATCGAGTGCGTGTTTTTTCCCGCACCCAAAGCTTGTCGAACGCCTTCGATGTTGTTCAAGGCGTAAAACGCGGAAGCCGCCACCGACTCGGAAACTTTCGAGAGTCCCGGCTGCTTCTCCTTGTGCTCCGGCCCGAGCTCCGCGGCGTCTAAGAACCGGTCCGTCGCCGCTTCCCAACTTAATCTGTACGCGTCTTCTGCCGAGAGCGGTTTCGGTTCCGACTCGAACGCTTTCTTCATGCACTGCGAAAACTCCTCTTGATTGCCGTACGTCAAACAGTTTGGAAAGGAGGAGAAGAATTCGTTGCTCGGATGCTTCGCGCAGACGACGAATTTACCCATGGCTAACGCTTCCGCCGTGGTGGTTGCCACCACGTCGGACAAAGAAGGATTGACGAAAATTTTATAATCGTGGACGGTTGGATTCGCGTGGTCCAAGCGTCCTTTGAAATTCAAAGGTAACTTTTTATCCATCGCGGTTCGCGTGACCGCTTCCAAGTCTTCGCCGTTGCCGTAAACGTCCATGGAGATGGGGCAGGTTTGGCCGTATTCCGCGTTTGCGTTGTGTTTTTCGACGCAGTCGAGGAGTTCGTGGTAGCCTTTACCCCAAACAACTTTGCCGAGGAAGTACGCGCCTTTGGTAAAAACCGATCGTTCGTTCTCGTTCGTTTCGTTGTTGTTGTTGTTGTTGTTGTTGATATCCTTCTTCTTTTTCCGTTTCGCCGCGGAGGAGGACGAGGAGGCTTTCGTTGTCGACGTGATCGATGCAAACTGTGGTTCACTGTTGGTTAAACCAACAGTATCGAGCTCGTCGTCTTCGCGCATCAACTGCACTCTCTTTGCCGCCGCCTTCGACGCGCCGACGTCTAAAAACACCGGACTCACCCCGTGCACGTTCATCGTGCAACTCCTCGGAAACTCTTGCACGGCGTCCGAAAGTTTGATGACTTTGTGACAGTGCACTCTCGAAACGACTGAATTTACGAACCCTAACGCCTTTTCTTTCACTTTTCCGTGATTTTCCAAACGAACGTAATCCAAATAGTTCGTGTGAATAATCCCGACGACGTGTTCAAACGTATCGCTCCATCGCGGGCCGGTGTGGAACCAGTTCAAATGTTCCGGTTCTTCCAAAACGGCGACGTCGTTGGAGTTTTTAATGTGAGAGGAAACGTCTCCTACCGGGATAATGCTCATCTTATCCGTCGCGTATCTTCCCGGGTAAAAGTTCAACTTTAAGTTTGGAACGTCAAATCCGCATCGTTCTTTTACCCAGTTTCGAACGAACGTTTCTTGTTGCTCCGGCGACTCAAAGACGTTGTTCGGATGCAACGTTTTCTGCTCGTCGACGGGGATGAACGGAACAACGAGGGTGACTTCGTGTAATCCGCGCCGGGCTAAATACGCCGCGCGTAAGAGCGGGTTGACCGCAGTTCCCGTCATCCAAGGCAGCGTCGCGGTGGTGACGATGGCGACTTTTCTCCCGGGTTCTTTGATCGATCGCGGCGCGTGCGGAGACGTTGTTTGCGTAGAGACGTCTTGTTTTTTACCACCAGAACTACCGCCAACGATAGAAAACTGTTCTCTTTCACCTTCTTTTGAATTCAATGGCGTCGTTATTGTCGTCGCGACCATTTCGTTGTTCGTTTCCCCTTTCGTTTCGGTGCCGCCGCCGCTGCTGCTGTTGCTCGGGGTGGTAAATTTGGATTTCAACGTATCCAACGCCTCCGAGGATGCTTTGCGTAACAATCTTCTGGTGGTTTGTAACGTCACCTTCCCGAACTTTTCGCGCAACTCGACGTCGTCAAATTCCCCCGTCGTTTCGTGTAAATCACCTCCTCCGTTATCCGTTTCGTTATCGGAAAGCGAACGCAACGACTCTTGCGAACTCCTTCGCGAGCTCAATCCCGAAAAGGTGAACTTTTTATTTTTACTACTATTTTTACTACTGCTGTTATGGGGCGTCGAGGAGCCTCCCGATGATGATTTCGGTTTACTACTGCTCACCGCTTTAAACACGTCCCATCCTTCTGGCGGCCTTTGCAAATTCTTCGTGATGTTCTCCGTGATGTCCTTCACTTTCGGCATGACGTTCTTCTCGATAATCGCGCTCAAATCTTGCGACGACGAAAACGGCGAGCTCCTCCCGCTTAAACTCTGAGTATTCGTATCTTCCTCGCCGCCGCCATTCTTGGAATCACTTCTTTTCAACCTTCCACTCGAAGCGGACGACGACGACGGCCACATCGTCTTATTCGCGTCCGTGTTCAAATCGTCCGCCTTTGACGTGCTCCTTCGCAACCCGCCCGTCACCGCGCTCGCGTCCGCGGTATTCCCATTCGACGACGCCGCTCGTTGCTTAAACTTTTCCATGAACTGTGAATCTCCAACTTTTAACAACCTTTCGTTGATTGGTTTCTGTACCGTCCTTTTCGCCAACTCTCGAATGGATTCCATCGATATCGCTCGGTCAAGAGAAGCGTTTTCAAAACTCGAACTGAACGCCGTTTGCAATCCACCCCAAACGGGGGAATTTTGTTGATTCGTATCGTAATTAGAAGATGATGACGATGAACTTTTTGTCGCGTTCGTGTTGTTCTCGTTCCCGACGACGATAAACTTCGCCTTGGCGTCTTGAATGGTCCGTTCCCACGCGTTCCGAAACTCGTGGAGCCGCACTGAGCCTTTGGAGAAATGCAACGCTTCGTTCGTCCAATTTCGATTATTCGAAGAAGAACCAGAACCAGAACCAGAGGCTCCGCCTCCTCCTCCTCCTTTGCCGTCGCGTGGGTGTGGGTGGTTATTGTTCCCGCTCATCGCAGCGTTTGTATGTGTGGGTTTTCTTACTGTTCGCGCATGATTTAAGCAATTGATTAAGTCAATTGAGAAAATATCCAAAAGGGTGGAGAAATGTCTATCCTTTTTGGACCAAAAAACAACGACGAAAAGATACGGAGCAGACTCTCGGAGGAGAAGTGCAAAAAATACACAGACACAACAAAAAACAGGAAAAGAAGAGAGCGTTTTTGTGATCTCACTCGTGTTCTCGTGTATCTCTCTTCTACGTCTCGAGCTATGCGTGCTCCTGAAAATTCACGCACACGTGTGCGTGTGTGTGTTTGTGTTCTTCGTGAGAGTTTTAAGCTCTAGAATCAATGCGACCGAATGTAGATACAGATGTGTGATGATGTTTTCCTTTTTAAAGGGAAAAAAAGGCGAAAAATTTTCTGCAAAAGAAAAAAAACGGCAGTTTTTACTCCTCGGAGAAAAACAATTTCATTTCACATCTCTTTCTTTTGTGACGACACGTTTGAGAACAGAAAGAAGAAGAGAGAAGAAGAAGAAGAGGAGGAGAAGTCTTTTGTGTCGTGAGACAAAAAACGTTCTCATGTCTGGAGTGAGGACGCGAGCGCAGAAGCGACGAATGGGGGAGAGAGATTTATGGGATTTGGTCGTGAAGAACGACGATATTTGTTTCAAACACATTCTTCCGAGATTGAATGCGAATGATGTGAAAGTCTTGTACGAGGTGAATACAGAGACGAGAAAGTTGATTAAGAGATCGTCTCGCGTGGGCGATTTGAAAAAGAGGTTTGATGTGAGCGAGATGTCGTCGATATCGACTTTGGAGTTTGCGTGGGAGCATAAATCGTTGTGGCCGAGAGGCTCGGGCGAACCATATTTCTGCAATCGAGTTGCTCGAACGAATAAACTCGAGTTGCTCAAGTGGGCGCGAGAGACGAAAAAGTGTAAGTGGGATTATAGGACGATTGATGCGGCCGCATATCATGGTAATCTGGAAATGGTAAAGTATTGCGTTGCAAATGAGTGTCCTATTGATGAGGAAGCGTGTGAAAATGCTGCCTCAGAAGGTCAACTTGAGTGCCTCAAATACTTACGCGAAGAAGTTAAAGCGCCGTGGGATTCGACTACTGCAGCTTGGGCGGCTTTAAAAGGTCATCTCCACATACTCGAATATCTTGTTGAGCGTAAGTATGATCAATATAGCGTATACGCGTGTACGTTTGCAGCCAGAGAAGACCACTTCGACTGTTTGAAGTACTTACACGAAACCGCCAAAGCCCCTTGGGACTCTTGGGCCGTTCGAGAAGCGCACGAGAACAAACATCCCGACTGTGTACAATACCTTCTCGACAATAAGTGCCCTTTACCATCCGGTTGGCGATACGAAGGCGGAACTTTACACACCTAATAAACACACACACAAAGAGAGAGAGAGAAAGAAAGAGAAATACACCAAGCTTGTAAAAAAGAGACACAACATACTCCCGATAAATAAAACGAGAAAAATATCATCCCGGAGCGCAAAGCGAGGGCATACGTACAGTAGGGGGCAAATTTGCGCTTTATTTAAGTTGAGTTGCGTACGCGCCGCGCGTAGTATGTATTCTAAAAACTCTTCCTCTATCTATCTATCTTGAGCTGATGCGATTCGTTCGAAATACGCACGCATTCTCAAACGAGGGTGGACTTTAACCACTCGACGACGCGTTTTAAGCTCTCGGAACTGCTCGCGGACATGGCGTCCAGCGTATCGTGAAAGGCGTGGAACCTTTCCAACGTATCCACCATCGCTTGGACGCCGTTTTTTGTACCACCAACGCTTTCGCCGCTTGCGCCGCTAACGCGAGTGTTTCCGTTTCTCTTTCTTTTCCCTCCTCCTTTTGGTAAGGCTTGGTCGGCGGTTCGACGCAACGCCTCTCGGTCGTTTTCGACCAGGAAGGCGAGAAGGAGCGAGGAGTACGCTTGAGTGATGAGGTCTTCGCCGTAGGACGGATCGACGGCGGCGTTCGCGGTGGCGTCGTCGTCGTCGTCGAGCATTTCCACGGTGACTTCTTCGTCTTCGTCGTCGCCGTCGTCGTCTTGGTTTTGATCATCATCATCTTCATCATCCTCGTCGTCGTCGTCTTCTACCCGGTGCATCTTGGCGCCGCCGGCGTGCGTGAAAATGCGCGCGAGGACAGTTGGAAACGGGACGAGCGGCGATGCCGATTTCTCGTCGTCGTCGTCCAAAACCTTCTTTCCGTTATTACTCGTCTTCTTCTTCTTCTTCTTCTTAAAGTCTTCGGCTTTTCCGGTACCGAACGGCGCGCAATCGAGTTGGAGTTGTAACAGTTCTTGCTTCACTCGAGGGTTCGCCTCCGTGATGTTCACCAACAAACACATGCACGCGTGAAGCAACTCTGTCGCGGCTTCTTTATACGCGTCTGGAACGGTACCTTCCATGTTGTCCTTTTTAGGAACGAATCCGGCAAATTCACCGTATAAAGCGCACCCGCGCATGGCTGAAAAGTACGCGACGGCGGCGATGATGCCGTGTAATCCGTCTCGCGAAGCCGCCGCTTTTGCTCCGACCGTGTTTTCGTTCGTCGAGTTTGTCAGTGCGAACACGCACGCTTTTAACGTAGCCAAGGATAATCGCGTGTCGATGTTTGGGTTTAAATACTCGGAGGTTTGAATGCCGTGTAAAGCCTTTGCCCGTGGACGCATCGATCGACTGGTTAAAAGCGTAAGCGCGGGGAGCGTTTCAATCAAACACCTCGCTAAAGACCAGTTGTTCTTTTTGCTGTTGTTGTTGATGTTGTTATCGTTGCGGTTGTTTTTTATACCTTTTTCTCCTCCTCCTCCTCCTCTTCCTCTTGGTTTCGGAGACATGTCCACATCTCCGTCTTTGGGAGACTTTGCGAGCCAAGAATCCAAGGCTGCTCCGGGAGATTTCGCCATTTGACCGAAAACCGGCGACGCGCCAACCGTCGCCGGAGAACCAATCTGAAGGAAACTATTGTTGTTCGTGTTGTTGTCGTCGTCGTTATCTTCGAATCTGTTACTTCCTGGGATAGGTCTCGGCGGCGTCGAAATTGCTGCTGTTGTTGTTGTTGTTGGATTCGTCGCAGTAGCGGTGACCATTTTTCTACCATCGTCAACATCCTCCTCTTCTTCTTCTTCTTCTTCTTCTTCTTCTTCTTCTTCTTCTTCTTCTTCTTCTTCT
>Ga0209091_10004404_pt1 | contig 10974 bp, 5 predicted proteins | sample ArcticOcean_MG_C_6_FD_187438 | JGI IMG/M metagenome (GOLD analysis project Ga0209091, IMG submission 187438) | Marine microbial communities from western Arctic Ocean - ArcticOcean_MG_CB8_128 (SPAdes) (version 2) | ecosystem: Environmental > Aquatic > Marine > Oceanic | place: Arctic Ocean... | reverse complement strand
CTACTTTTCGCGCCGCCGAATTCGCACGGCGAGGCGACGTGTTGCTGTTGACACTGATGACAGGACTTGTAAAACCTAGAATCCAGCGCCGCTGCTGCTCCTGCCGCTACCGCGCCGCCGCCGCGCAGAAAGTGTTGTGGCGTAGCTCTGGGCGCCCCTACCGCGGATGTCAATGACGCGTTGTTCGTCGTCGACATTGCGCGATGCAAAGTCTTTGTTGCTTTTTCGTCTGCGTTTGCGCCTCGCAAGAAAGCTTTCTCGTCGTCGTCGTTTAAGTCGTCGTCGTTGATGTTGTTCTTGTTCTTACCAATGCTATTAGATACAATCTTCTCTTGCTTTGCAAACGAGACCGATTTCTTGGTCTCTAAAAGAGCGTTGCTATAATTGTTCGACGACGACAGAATTTTTTCCCGCTGCTGCTGTTCTCCTCGCGCTTTCTTCTTGTTGTTGTTGTCATCGTTGTTGTTGTTGTTGTTGTTGTTCGTGGTGCTATTGGTGTTGTTGTTCCTTTGATTCCTCGTTAATCGCGCTCGGTTCAAATGCGCCTCTTCTAGTTGCATCTGTTCGTTTTGCACGACGATTGAAGATTGCTCGATGTCCTCGTTGGGCACAATGGATACGACCGCTGCTGTGCTATTGTTGTTGTTGTTCGTCATCGTCGTCGTCGCCGCGTTCTCTTGATCGTTTATCATGGACGCGTCGAACGAGGACGCTTCAATCGGAGAAAACTCCAGCCACGTTTTCGTCGGTTCGAGAGGTAATAATGGTTTCGCAGGCACTTCTTCTGCTTCTTCTCGTTTCACGTCTACTTTTTCCTCGACTTCAGCGCGAGGAGACGCGGTTCCGCCCCGCTTCCGTTTACTACCACCAAGAAGAGATTCGTCTTCTTCTGTCTTCTTCTCCTTCTCTTCTTGTTTCCCTTGTTCATCATCTTGTTTAACTCCTTCTTCTTTCTTCTTCCTCGTCGTCGATGTTGTTGTTTTCTTCTTGTTTAATGTCGTCGCGGGAGGCGTCGCGGTAGAAGTCGCGGCTTTGCCGCCGGATTCTCTCCTCTTCGCAGCAGTCTTTTTCCTGTCGTTGTTTTTCTCGTCAACATCTCTCTTCTCTTTCTTCTTCGTCTCTTTCTTCTTCGTCTCTTTCTTCTTTTCCGCCGCCGTTGCCGCCTCCGCTGCGTTTACTTCAACGTCTTTTTTCTTCTTATCCTTCGTCGGGGTCGCTTTCGTTTTCGTCGTCGTCCGAACAACTTTTTCTTCTTCTTCGACGTCGTCTGTTGCTTTCTTTCCTTTTTTCGCGTTATCTTCTTCTTCTTCTTTTGCTTCTTCTGCTTCTTCTTTTCCCTCGTCGTCGTCTGAATCGTCTGAATCGTCGTCCGACGAAGACGCGTCTCCGTCATTCTCTCGCTCCCACTTCACCGCCTCCTCCACCGCTTTCTGAAACGCGCTTCGCGACGGCTTCTTCTTAGCTTTAGTACTCGTCGCGACGACGACGTTCTTCTTCGCGTCCTCCTCCTCCTCCTCCTTCTTCTTCTCGTCCTCTTTAGGCGCCAGCGACGACGAAAGCGCTTCCGCTTCCTCAATCAAACGCCCTCGCATCTCCTCCAAACTCTCCCCTGCAAAACTCCCACTCGCGTGCGCTTTAAAGCTCTCCTCGTTAAACTCGATGACTTTATCTTTTGAGAGCAAGGAAACGTCCCCGGTGCCGTGGAATCGAACGAGATGGCACTCCTCTCTGGATTTTTTCCCTTTGGGAAGTTTCAGTCTTTTTCTCGTTCGCTCGTCCATTTCGCGTAAACCTTTCTTCACGTTCCCGAGCGCGAGCGCGGGCCACCATCGAAACCCTTCAAGTTTTGCAAACACTAACGAATCGTTTTTTCGCTTTTTCTCTTCATCAACGGTGGTATTCTCGGGAGGAGATTTGCGCGTTTTCGTCTTCTTCATCACGCGATGCGTCAGAGGACTTTTCGCGCCCATCTTGAGTATAACAACGTGTCTTTCTTTTTCTCAAAGAAGAGTAATATCGTCCTCGTCCAAATCGTCCTCCGAAAAGAGAGAGAGATTACGTTCGTTCTCTCTCGCTCTCTTTAACGCTCTCTGAATGCGTCTCGCGCGAAGCAAAAGAAGAGAGATATGAAGAAAATGTTTAGGGTTTGAAGAATAAATTTTTTTTTTTAAAGAAAAGAGGAAGAAATGAAGAGAGTGAGCGATACAGACTTAGGAGTAAGAAAGAGGCACTTATGCAAACAGTCCAAATTTTAGTCGAGTAAGCACTACAGACTTAGGAGTAAGAAATAGGACTTATAGAGTCCAAAGTTGAGTAAGACATAATACAGACGTAGTAGTATTACAAACAAATAAGAGTAAACGATAACACACAATAAAACGACCTCTCAAACGACTACTTGCCGCAGCAACCCCCGGGTCCGTCGTCGTCGTCGTCGTCGTCGTCGTCGTTTTCTTCCTCGTGTACCATCGCGTTTTGTCGATGCATTTTCGGCCTGGTCTTCTTTTCGGTACCATCGTTCTCTCCGGAAACCTGTTCGTGTCCAACGATCGCGTTTTGTCGATGCATTTTCGGCCTGGTCTTCTTTTCGGACACTTGTGGGGTGCTGTGTAAAGGGTTCGCGGCTTCTTTATGCGCGACGTGCCCGTTTGGATTTTCCCGAGCGTGGCGTTTGGCGACGCCGGCCTGCTCCGCGGCGCTGCCGCCTTTCCATCGGTTAATGCGGTCGCCGACGTGGTCTTTCACGGAAAACGATTGGCCGTGCCAGTGCGTTTTTTGACTGAGCAATGATCTACTTCTTCTTGGTATCATCAAAGCTTCATCATCGACGCCGATGACGCCCGTTAAACCTTCTTCGTATTCGCCTTCGTATCCTCCTCTTCCCGCGGGCAAATCTTCACCCAAACTGGAGGGTGCCATTCTCGCCGCGGAAACGACGAGAGTATTACCACCACCAATACGTAACACAGCTACACCGCAACACGCGAAAGCCACGAAGTTTAAGACGCCAAAAACGGTTCTCGATGTTGTTGTTCTTCTTCTTCTTTGTCGAGTATTCATCGTAAACGTGATGAAATGTGTTCGTCTGTCCTCCGATTAAAAGAGTGAACTCTTAGTAACTTTAAGAGATGATGATGTGCACACGAACGCGAATAGGCGCAAATAACACTTTGAATATGTGTGTGTGTGTGTGTGTGATATATACGATCTCGTTTTCTCGAGCAGCTCTCTCTCTCTGTGTCTCTGTGTGATGATGAAAAGCTTTTTCTCCTCTCAAGTGTGTGGTTTTTGCCCCCAAATTGGTGTTCAGAATGGAGTATTTTGGAGTGTTTTTGGAATATTTAACGCAAAACGGTTATATTGATAATACAATAGTTTTAATAGTAATATAGTTAAAATATTAACCTTTAGAGTAGTAGTAGTTGTTATCTTATCATCCATCGATGCGAAACCGGCTGGTCCCGGCTAACCCTTCCGCCGGCGGTTCGGCGTGGAAGAAAAACGACGCGGCTAAAATCGCGTACGCTAAAATCAAGGTCAAACCTTTCAACCAGTTTCCTTTCCCGTCTCGTATGCAAAACGTCACGGTGACGACGCATAAAACCAACGAGACGGTTTCGAAGACTTTCATGTTTAAATCGAGAGGTTTGTCCATCGCCCACGCGACGCAGACGCAAAACGGGAAGACAAACATGGCGATTTGGGTGCTCGAGCCGATGGCGACGCCGATGGAGATGTCCATTTTGTTGCGTAAAGCGAACATGACCGCCGAGGCGTGTTCGGCGGCGTTGCCGACAATCGGTAACATGACGACGGAGATGAACGCCACCGGGCAGTTCCAGGACCGGGCGGCACCTTCGATGGTGCCGACTATAACGTCGGAGAGAATGGAGATGAAGAGGGTGATTGCAGCCATGTAGTAAATGGCCTCGGTGAAACCGAGTTCCGGATCTTCGTCCTCGTCGTCGTCTGAATCGTCGTCTTTTTCTTCTTCTATTTCGTTGTGATCGTTTTCGTCGTCCTTCTTCTTACTAGTATTGCTAATAAAACTATCGTCTTTCGTCTCGTCGTTTTCCGTAGAAGCGGGTTCGTCCTCGAAAAAATCGGTGTGCGAGACCAACTGAAAGTATAAAAACACGACGTACATGATCAACAACAGCGTCGCCGAAAACCTACTCAAAGCCAACTCGGACGCCGTTCCGTGTAACTCCGTGTGCGTCGCGTGCAACGCGTTCGGCAACGTCACCCCCATAACCGCTAAACACAACAAAGACGAATTCGTCATCGCGCCGTTCTTATTGAATCTTTGCTCCGGCCACTTCACCCCGCCGGCGAAGAACGCGCACCCCAACACGAGAAGCATGTTCGAAAAAATCGACCCGACCAGAGATAACTGCACGACTCTCAACAACCCGTCTCTCAACGCGAACACGGAAACGATCATCTCCGTCGCGTTCCCGAACGTCGCGTTCAATAAACCGCCAATCGTTTGCGACGTGTGCTTGGCCATTTCCTCAGTGACATACCCTAACCGTTCCGCGAGAGGACACAACGCCAACAACGCGAACGCAAACGCCGGCCCGTCGCCAAAATTGAACGCGTGACATAGTATCCCTAAAGGCGCGAACAGGAGTAACGCGTTCAATTTCGTCCCAAACAAGACCGTTTTGAAGTTCTCCTGGTAGGAGTTTAACCCGTGTCTATCTGTCTGAATTCCTCTCACGTCCAGTAAGGACTTCAATCCAACCATCGTCTGACGTACGAACCGCCATCTCGATGCGCCTTTTGATGAATCTGTTCCTTTAAAAGAAGAGGATTTGATCCCTTCGGAATCCCAATCTCTTTCTTTCTTCTTCGATGATCCTTTTGATGATGGTGTTCCTTTAAACGAAGAGGATTTGATCCCTTCGGAATCCCAATCTCTTTCTTTCTTCCTCATCTCATCATCTCGTTCTTCTCGTTGGTGTTGGATGGCGGAAAAGTTTATCGTTTGATTCGTCATCCTCTGCCTCGGCTTTTTAGGCGCGCTTTGAGGACTGTCGTGACTCATTATGAATGGCGTCGTCGTGTTGCGCTGTACCACAACGGATGATGAGATTTAACAACGACGAGTCGTCGAGTTTACTTTATACGTGATCGAAACAAAAGCACACACTGAGCAGCGCTTTCTTTGGCACAAAACGCGCACGAGGAGGAGGCACAAAAGGCAGGGAAAGAGAGAGTGATGCTCTCGTTTTATTATGCCTTATATCGGTGCTTATGACGAGGCGTTTTTGCGCGCAAAACTCTTTATTCTGATGGTGTTTTCGGGGGCAGTTTTTCCCTATAAAAATGTATTCGTTATCCATTGAGAAAAAAGGCAAGAATAAAGGATCGTCAGAAACGACGAGCGCGGCGAGGAAGAGGAAACGCGCGAGAGGAGGAGACGATTCTTTGTCTCCGTCTCCGAAATCAACTTCTTTGTGGGAGGTGATCGTGAAGTGGGACGATATTTGTTTCACGCACATTTTACCGAGATTGAATCAAACGGATGTGAAATTCTTGCACGGAGTGAATAAAGAAGCGAGAAAGTTGATTGAGAGATCCTCTCGCAAGGGGGAGTTGAAAGAGACGCTTAAAGTGAGAGAGATGTCGTCGATATCGACTTTGGAAGTTGCGTGGGAGAATTACTGGTCGTGGCCGAGTCGGTGGAGCGAACCATATTTCTGCTTGGAAGTTGCTTGGACGAATAAACTCGAGTTGCTCAAGTGGGCGCGAGAGGAGAAAAAGTGTAAGTGGGATGAAAGGACGATTGATGAGGCCGCAGAACAAGGTAATCTGGAAATGATAAAGTATTGCGTGGCAAATGAGTGTCCTATCGGTGTGTTGGCGTGTGAATGTGCTGCCGAAAGCGGTAATCTCGAGGTACTCAAATACTTACACGAAGAAGCGAAAGCGCCTTGGTATTGGGAAACTGCGGTAGGGGCGGCTAAAAATGGTCATCTTCACATACTCGAATATCTTGTTGAGCGTAAATTTTATGAATTTACCGAATATGCGTGCGAGGATGCGGCCGAGAACGGCCACTTAGACTGTTTGAAGTACTTACACGAAACCGCCAAAGCGCCGTGGGACCATGACGCCGTACGAAAAGCGCACAAGAACGACCAAACCGAATGTGTACAATACCTCCTCGACAACAACTGCCCTTTACCAGATGGTTGGCGATACGAGCACGGGGAGTTACACGTGACAGAATCAGAATTAGAATCAGAATCAGAAGAATGACTTCTTGTAATAACACACGCAGAGAGAGAGCGTTATCGCAAAGATACTCCACATTTTCACCTCTTTCTCCTCACTCCAAAACAACACAAATGAGAGAAGTATTAAAAACGTTCATCCCTCGCGCGCACTGGTCCTCTGCGAACGTGGATATCGTCCCGACGACTGCATCTGCGGTAAAGCTCGCGCAATGGGGCGGGGTTGGGGTTTTTACCGCGTTTTGGATGATTGGTACGTATATCGTTTGAATACATACATAAACATAGATATCGTGATGTGTCCGCTTTTGTCGGGGGGATTGGATCTCTCTCTCTCTTTATTATGTTTTGTTCGTTCTCTCACAAAAGTCTCTCTCATTCTCTCTCTCTCTCTCTTTTTAAACAACAACATTAGGTGATAGGTCGTTCGCGTGGGCGAAGAGTTTCGTGATCGAACCGCCGGCTTCCGAGGAGTAATAAGTAGTTCTTGTCATCAGCTCATTTTCTACCACCCCAAAGACTACCAAAACTCTTAGAGAATACTACTAATACTAACTGTGACGATACGTACGCTTTGGGATTACAATCTCTTACGTTTTTCTCTCTCTGCTACATCAAATGCGTTCTTTTGTCTGTGCTTTTCACCGCTTTGCTCTTATTATTTTCTTTTTGGTTCTTCTTCTTTTTCGTTTACCTCGTCGTCAGTCTAGCGAGCGTCGGCGCTTTGCTGATGATGTTGATGATTCGGGCGTCTTCGAACGCTCGCGAAAGGACTCACGACGACTTTTTTCGTCGTCGTTTCGTCGGCAATCGCCGAGTCGATGTCCATGGGTTCTTCGTTCTTTTCTTCTTCCTCTTCGTTGTCGTTTGCGGATGTTCCTCCTCCGCCTCCTGCTCCTAATAAGACTTTGCTAAAATCGAGACCTTCCGTCAACGCTTGCGGCGACTGTTGCTCGATCAACTTTTGGAAGATTGATATGGCGGCTGGGACGCCTTTGGCGACTAAAAACGCGCATCCCGGGACCACGCCGAGTTTAAACGCCTCTTTCGCGTTGATTTGCCGTAAAATCGCTCTCGCGTACAAACCGAGAAAGACGAAAAACATCAATCGAAACGGGTGCGTCAGGAAATAGACAATCTCGTTCCATCCTAAAACGAACAAGGCAAAAATCATCCACACCGGGGCGCCACCGAACAAGCCGTCTTTTTTGGCGTTTTGTTGCGCGTGCAACGCTTGCGCGACAAAGTGCGTCGTTTCCGATTCGAATCGTCGGTAGTGCTGACGACATTCCGATGGCGACAAAATGACGTCGGAAGCTTTGGTGTCGCACAGTTTCAGAGACCATTCGGACGGGAAAGGAGGTTGGGCTATCATTTCTTCCTCAGGGTTCTTCGTCTTCGTCTTCAATCCGCCGGAGAGTGGATACTCTTCTTCTTGTTTTTCTTCTTCTTCTCTCGTCATGTTCATAACACCAGGCACTAACGTTCGCAACGTCTTTTCCACCTTTGCAATCTTCATTCGCTCTTCCTTTGAAAACGTCTTCGCCTCGTCGGTTTGAAACTGCGTCATCGCCACCGCTTTCAATCGAGGCATGTCCGCTCCAATGCGGTTGATGCAAATATTCGCCAAGACGTTCACCGCGTTCAATCGAGCCAATCGAGCAATCTTACCGACGTCGTCCGAGGACGTCCAAACTCTCGGTATCCCTTCCTTCGTTTTGTTGAAATACGCGCTGAACGATTGGCGCATGAACTCGCTCGCTTTATCGCCGGCTTCGAAACACGCGCCGTTGCTGGCGATTTTGATGGCATTTTCCGCTTCGTTTTTCCTCGAATCGAACGCGTCTTGCGGTAAATCGAAATTCAACAGCGCGTTTTCCAAAGTCTCGATCCATTTCTTCTCCGAGGCGCGATAGGCCAGTCTCGCGGCTGGCCACAGCGAGTATTTTTTCTCCTCTCTTCTTTGTCGCCTCTTCAAAGCTGCTTCGGCGTCTTCGGATTTGTCGTCGTCGTCGTCGTCGTCGACGCAAATCTCTCGGCTAAACTCATCCACCGCGCCTAAAATAGACGTCGAAACCTGTCTCGAAAATGTTCTCTCTACGTTTCTCGCCATCAAAGCGCTCTTCTCGGTCTTCTCGTGATCGACGGTTTCCTCGAGATCTTTGTGAAATAATCTGGTCAAATCTTTGACGATTTCAAAGTTCCACCCGTCGATGTTTTCCGTCGGCGTCGAGTTTGCGACGTGTTCGTTCCATGTGTTAATCGAGTCTTCTCGTAACGACAAAGCCATTTGCGAGAACTTTTTAGTAGATTTCTTTTCAAAACCGCTCTCAAAACCGGCGTCCAACTCTCTTCTGACTTTGGTCAACAACTTCTTCGATACGTTCGTGAAGTGCGCCTCCAAGGTTGGTTTAAACACCGTCGTTAACTTCCCCGCTAATTCTCTCCGTTTCATATCTCGAACGTTCTTATCGAAAAACGCCGTCTCGGCGTCGTAGACGTCGAAACCAGTTTTCGCTATGGCTTCGATTTCTTTCCCTAGCGTGGTGCATTCGCTGGCGTTGGGGGTATTCGCACGTTCGCAAAGCATCCCGTTCGCGTCCGAAGCTTCCACCGCGTCAGCGCACATCGTCGCGATTTCCTCGCATCGCACCGTGGCAACCATAATCGCGTGAGCTGGTAAATCTAAATCGCGATTTTCCTGCACCGCTTTCCAAATTTCTCTCATGGAAGTCGGCAACGCCGTCGACGGAACTTTGCTCTCGTGTGTCCCCGACTCATCATCCGTGGAAGAAATCAACGCCGCACGTAAACCTTTGCATTCTTTCACGAACACCTCGTTCTCGTGCAAGTAATGCGGCAAACTGAAGTAGCCAACGTCGAAAAACTCGCTCACGTCCGAGTTCGCGAAATGCTCCGGTTTCTTGATGGATTGCCACACTTGCTCGACGTCCTCTTTCAAGGCTTTCTCGAGTAATTCAATCGGCGTTTTCGACCGATCGCGAATGACAAACACGAGTTTCGTTTTCTTCGTCGTCGTAGTGCTGCTCGCACTCGTTTTGTTGTTATTACAAAACAACTTCAAATTGACTTGTAAAATCGTCTTCAGCAAAGGTTTCCCGCTCGCATGTTCTCTCCCGATGTCGTTGCACCACACGTTGACTAAGAGAACGTCCGAGGCCGCCAAAGCGAACAGCGCGGTTTGCTTCTCAAACGTCTGGTCGTCTTCGCCTCGCTCGCGACCGTCGGAACCTTCCAGGTCGAGCACGATCGTATTATTATTGTTATCATCCGATTGTTCCGATTCCGCGATTGCCATCCACACGCCTTTCGTCGTCTGTCGGCGTCTGTTGAATAGAAAGAAGAGTATAGTATTAAGAGTAGTCAGCATAAAATCATCACGAGCAGCAGCAAAAACGCGTTCAAAAGAAAGTCAAAACAAACAGTAATAAAGAGAAAGAGAAACGTACCCGGACAACTCGTCCATCTCTCGAAAGCTCGTCCCGAACGCGTGGTTCATCAAAGTGCTCTTCCCGCTCGACTGCGGTCCCATGATGCTCATCACCGTGTACTTTTTATTCCATTCATGCGCATTTGCGGTATCGTGTAAGAAAGATTCGCACGCGTGTTCATCGAATGTGCCGTGTTCGTCGATGAGTTGCATCTTATTCTGTCCTTTATCACCACCGCGCATCTCTCTCGTATTCTCAAGAGATCTCAATCCGAGAGACTTAATTGATCAATTTTGAATTTTTTACTGATCTCTCCTGATATCAAGCGAATAACTAGAGGATTATTCAACCGCAAAAAGCACCACCACGAAACGCTGTTGTTTTTCTTGTCGCGAGATGATGATATAAAGGCTCTCTCTCGTTCGTAGCACGTGTTGTTCGAAAAGAAGAAGAGATCTCCGATTTTGAATTTTTCCCCCTACTAAAACTCCTGATGCCAGATCTCTCCTCTGATATCAAGCGAAGAATACTGAGGAGTATTCAACCACAAAAAGGCGCTTATTAAAGGGATGTATTCTGCGTCCTCTCAAAAGCGTTTAATGTAAGGTATTCGATGATATTCGAGCACAGTTTATATATATATGTGTGTGTGTGTAAAATTCTGAAGATTTTTCTTCTCTCGTAGGGGAAAAAGACTCGAAGAGCTCCATTACGTGTACGCGGTATTCCGAAACCTTAACGATGTTTAAACTCGAGAGTACGGAAGCGAACGAAGAAAGAACGCGCGAGAGCCGAGGATATTGAACGCGCTCTTCTGTTGGAGGAGGATTTTACGCGTCGCAACGCTTCGAGAGTGCGTATTCTGAGCGTTCTAAAGGATCGATTCATGCGCTCTCGGTGTTGTTTCCTTTAACGTTGCTCGGTTAAGGTTTATTAGTAGCGAGGATGACGATGACGATGACGTTGATGATGAGATCGCTGGGGTTCTTTCTCGTCATCCTCAACGCGGAAACTGCTTTCGCCGAGGACGAGAATTTGCTCACCAATACACGTTGGCCTCCCCGAAGAGGACAACAAAAACCAAACTTGACGTTTATGATTTCTCCCGGACGAACGAGTACGAGAAGCATGTGCGTGTTTTTTAGCCAACATCTGCACCAGCGATGCGCACATAACCTGTTCGGGATGTGGAACGTGGAAGATGTGGAATCGTTCGTCGAAGAGGGGAGCACTCAAAATCAGCATCCGCCGACGAATACGAGGACGCGATTTGAAAGCGC
>Ga0209091_10004402_pt1 | contig 10976 bp, 19 predicted proteins | sample ArcticOcean_MG_C_6_FD_187438 | JGI IMG/M metagenome (GOLD analysis project Ga0209091, IMG submission 187438) | Marine microbial communities from western Arctic Ocean - ArcticOcean_MG_CB8_128 (SPAdes) (version 2) | ecosystem: Environmental > Aquatic > Marine > Oceanic | place: Arctic Ocean... | reverse complement strand
TAATTATTATTATTTACTACAACTATCACCCTTGCAACATCTTGTATCTAAAAGTTGATACAAAACAACAAGTGCTATAATTCCAACAACCCCATTACTACCAAGGATTGATATTACATCCATTACATTGCCAATTACAGACATTCCCATTACTGGACTTCCAAATAAAACTTCTGCCATAACCCCAAAAGACATCATAGCCATAAATAAGTTTGTCATCATTCCTACAAACCCTGTTACCATTTTAAATACTTTTTCCATTTTTTTATTTTTTTAAAATTAATACTAATTAAAATCTATATGCTACTCCTACTTTAAACTCACCGTTTCTTTCTCCGTTATCATCTTCTTTTACAGGAATAGAGTAATTAGGCTCTACATAAAAACTTTTCCCTAAACTAAAAGAATACCCAACACCAACAGTCATATTAGCAGTTGTGTCTGTTGCTGTTTGCATTGATAGATAACCTTCTTTCATATTATATCTTCCAAAGAAATCATAGTCTTCGCCATTTTTTACCAGGCCGACTGTTACTTTGTCAAAGCTATAACCTATTCCAAGATTATCTTTTAGTTGTGAAACTTCCCACTCATCACCAGAAACATCTACAGTAGTTACTGCCATAAATTGTGCAGAGGCAATCATTGTTGCAAAGGCAAGAGTGGTTGTTAAAAATACTTTTTTCATTTTTTAAAATTTTCGTTATTAATTATTGTTAATCTAAATCTATATACTCTATAGTGGACTCTTTGTCAAGCAACATAGCTTTTACTATAAGAGGATATACCCTTCTATAAGCAGTTGTTGAGCTACCTATATATCCGTTTTTTGTTGTTACATTATTCTGTTGACTATCGCCTAAAAGCAGACATCCTGCCGAATGGTCATCTGTATTTCCTGTATGTATGAGGATATACTGAAAAGATACTGTTGGTGTTACCAACTTCCAGTTAGGTGCATTGTGAACACAAAGCATACCTTCGTGCATATCTCCATATTTTTTAGCATATCTTTTAGTCATACCTCCTTCATCTCTAAGAGATAAACTGTAAGTGCCAGCAGGAACTCTCGTTTCCCCATACACTTTCACATCTCTCCTTTCATCCTCCAATGTATAGCATAAGAAATGCAATCCACCTTCATCTTCTTGAAAGAGTAATCCAGAACTACTGTCCTTTTGACTACTAAACCTAAGAACTTTAAGTTTCATTATACCGTTGCTGCAAATACCTCTATGTCACATGCTGCTACTGTTGCCTCTGCCGACATTGTAAAAGCAGTTCCATAAGACATAGCTGCTTGTGATATATCTGCGTTGTCAGCGTCAAACTGTGCTCCCCCTATAATGAAAGAGTTTCCAGCCTTAACTTTTACAACCATTGCGTCACTATCATCACTAAACATTTTTAGATTAATAGGGTTAGTATCATCTAAATTTGTTACTCTAATGTATTGGACATTAGCAGAGGTTACCTGACCTTGCCCTGTAGTGCCAAGCTGAAGTACATTAGTGAAAGCCCCAGTAGGGATTTCTACTACTCTACTGTAAACCTCATCAATACTCCCTATAGTTAAGGTGTTTGTGTTGCCGTAAACCTGTCCATTAAGAGTAACATTATCTGTGATAGTTACTGTCAAATTTGCGTCTATTACTGTTGTTGCCATTTTTTGTTATTATTAATTGTTATTATTTATTTTTTATTATTTTGGATGCTGCATTTCTAATGTTGTAGTATAAGCCATATTAGTTGTACCCTCTCCACCTTGTATATAAGCTGGTACAATAATGTCTCCTTCTATAAGAGGAGAAGTAAATGCAGTATTAACTTTAAAGCAAAATACTTCATTAGTTCCCAATGCAGGAACTCCAACAGTAGTAAGTTGATTCAAAGTATAAGTTGTAGGAATCTCTCCTTCACAAATTATCCTACCAGAGTACAACTTTATCTCTCCAGCAGGAGAACTAGCTACCGCAATAATTTTTCCTATCCAGTTATAGTTGGTTGTAGAATCTTTAGTAACAACAAATACTCCTCCTTTTATCATATTGATAGGAGATACTCCTGATATTGAACTAATTGCCAAAGTTCCTAATGCCATATCGTGACCGAAATCTCTATCTCTACCTGAAAGGTCAAGATTTAATCCTAGAGGAGTTGAATCTACTGAGGTTTGAACACCTCCCCTCCAACTCTTAGTTACATGAGGAAACACCTCTCCACCACCTCCAGAGGAATTTACTGTTACTGCTCCTGTTCCTCCTACTGGACTAATCGTTACATTCGTACCTGCTATTATTTGAGTTACTCCTCCTGCATATTGAGGCACATTTAAAACTCCTCCTCCTGACAAAGTAGATGCTCCACTTGTTCCAGTAGTAGTTAAACTTGTAACAAGTCCTCCTCCTGGTGTTTGCCAACTACAAGTTCCGTCTCCGTCCTCTCTTAAAAATTTTGTTGCTCCTGCTTCTCCAGTTGATAGTATTTCAGTTCCTTGTGGGGTATGAGGAGTGCTTGAAGCCCAAGTAATATCTCCAAGGCTATCTGTAGATAAAAACTCATTAAATATTTTTGATTGAACTGTAGTTATCGTAAACCCAGTGTTCCCACTATCAGTAGGGTCTGTTGCAGATGTTGTTCCTGTTATAGTAACAACTCCAGCTAAATCATCAGTAGAACTGAAATCAGCATGTGCATTAATTACTGCATTTAAGTCTGCGGCTAATTCTATTGCTGTTGAATCTTCACCAGTAGCTGTAGAATCAACTTCTAATACCAAATCATACCCTGATGGTAGAGCCATAGCACTCCCACCTGTTATATTAAAATATACGGCATATTTAATCAAATCATTGCTACTGTATAGACAAAAATATTTATGATGAAGACTTCCTGCAACATCAGCACCACATGTAATAGCTGTAGAGCTAGTGTAGTTTGCCTTCTTCCAAACCAATCCTCCTGTTGCGTTTTTAGTCATGACGCTTCTATTACTAGCAGGCTGAAACCCTTTAGGATTATGAATTTGCTCGTCAGTTAAATTATTATGATGTTTCATATATATTAATAAGTTATTATTCCATGTCTTTTACTAACCCTTCCACCCCCAGAACTACAAGTAGTACAGCATCCACATCCATGCCATTCAGGATATAAAGTTGAGTTGTCATCTAAATATAAGTGCATTTTCTTTTTAAAAGTTTCTGCCTTTTTATATGTTTCTTGTCTTAGATAATTTAATTTCCTTTCACTAACAGGACTTGTAAAGTCTGCAATGTTATCTACAACACCTTGTGATGTTGTATTATATGTTATATCTGGCAATATCTCAAACTTAACACAAAAAGCTAAATAATCTTTTATATAAGGAAGTAAGCCAACATAACTACCGCCAACAACAGCATTGTATAAATCCTCTCCCAAAAAAGGCTTAACATGATTAAGCTCCGCAATCTCAATAAAAGTTGTTTTTATTAAATGCGTATCAAAATTTGCATTTGTCATTGCTCTATCTATGACCTCTGTATTAGTTATTAGTGCCATCTTCTTCTTTTTTATCAGTTGATTCTTCTGTTCCCCCTTCTTTAGTTTCTTCTTTTTTTGCAGAAGATTTTTCTTCTTTTAGTTTTTGTAAACTATCCTCATCTAATTCTGGTAAATGAAATATCTTTCTGCCTTCCTCTAAGGATATGTAGTCATTTGGGTTTATTGCCCCTAACAAGCTAACAGGAGGTTTTGTGTAGAAGTGCAAATCACTAGCATCAAATCCCTTCTCTTGTTTTAATATTTTTTTAACTATATTTAAAAACATTGCTTGAGGTTCTTTAATCACAGTGGACATAGCAATATCGTATGCCGTAAGTATCTGTTGATTATTACCTAACTGACCAGCAACCTGTATTCCAGACAAAGCTGGATTCCAACGGTGTGAAGATATTATATTATCATTTGTGATTTTTTGTAGTTCCATAAAAGAACCATCACTTGTATCATTTATAACATTAACATTTGTTGCATCCCCATCACCATTTTTAGCAATGAATAATATTTTTGAATTATCTCCAGCCCCAGTTAGTTTCTCTACAGCGTCATCTATAAAGTCTTGAGCTTCATCCTCCCCCATATCTGCATTTAACTCAATAATTGCACTTGGCATAAATCCATTTTTGAAGCGTGTAAGGTTAAATACTCCTATCTGATTTGCTATACGAATATGGTCTAAGGCTGCCACATAATCTGGCATGCCATAATAATAATATGTACTCTCGTAATCAGCGAAGTGAATCATTGTTCTGTAAACAGCACCATTATCCTCCTTCTTAAAATCAGGATAAATAGGAACTTTTCTCATAGCCTCTGGAGTTTTTCTTGCGTGTTGCCAGTCTGGATGTAAAAGTATATGATTACCGTTTTTATGAATCCTAGCCGTTGTTCCGTCTTGATGAAAGAAGTTTAGATAGCCTTGGCCTACAACAACCTCCATATAACCATTCCCTAATTTCCAATAATCAGACAATACCTTTCTTGAAACACTATCCATAGACTCTCCGTAAACATTAACATCCTCAAGGAAATCTTGTAGTTTTTCGTCATTGGTTTTTAAACCCTCCCCAATACTAAAAGTTGTCTTTGTGCTTAGAATAGCCCTATGTGTAGAGGCACTTCTTGAAAGCTCAGAAAGCTCTTGTGGGAATAGATTGTCAATACCAAATGGAATCCACTCATCTCTTAAATTAACTAATGAATCTGGTTCTTTTGGTGGTTCAGCAGAAACATCCTTTGAAAAAGAATATCCTAGAATCTTAGGACTCGCTTTCTTCTGATAAGTCTGACTCTGTGTTAACTTCTTTTTCGGTTGGACTTTCTTCTGTTGGCTCATCTACTTTAATTTTTTTCTTTTTAGATTTTTTAACTGGTTTAGGCTTAGGGGTTTCAACAACCTCCTCTCCTTCAACAACAACATAGGCCTTACCCATAGCATAAAGCTTACCTAATACCTTTTGACTATAACTACCAGAAGCCATAACGGTAAAAGTATTGCTTCCACTCAATGTTACCCTCTCATTGTCATTAGAACCAAACCAACTTACATCTAATTTATAATTTGACATAATTAAAATTTTTACAAATATAATAAAAAAGGATTGAATGTCAACCCCTTTTTATTATAAGTTGTTATTAATACTTGTGCAGTCTATATCTCTGCTGTTATCCACATTAATGTTGTGCCTACAGTTACCTGGTAGAAGTCAATAGTTCCAACAGTTCCTACACCTGGAGCACCAGCAGTAGCTTTAAGGGCTATTGTAGCTTCTCTTGGGTATTCAGCGTGAACTCCTGCTAATTTAACAGCCGTACCATTTGCATCTTGTAGTGCAACACCTGAAGATTGTTCTCCAGAAGCAAATTCTAAATATGCTTTATCTTCAAATACTGCATCATATCCTAAGATGAAGAAATAAGTTTCTGGGTCTAGTTCGTCACAGTCATCAGCGAAAGACTCAACCAATGCGAAAACACCACATGATTCAGTTAATTCTCTAAGTCTAGCATTAATTTGCTCCGTAACCTTTGGAACATAAAATTCTAATTCAACCGCTACTAATGTAGAGCCATTCTCTCTTGTTGCATTTGCTGAAAATCCAGCCGTACCTCTATCAAATTCAAACTCGTACCATCCGTTGTTACTTGCAGCTACCGTTCCAGAATCAAATATAATTATTTCTCCAGTTGCAGCATAAGTTACTGCATTAGTTGAAATATCTAAATTATCCTGTTCCATTAGCCAGATACGCTTGATTCCACCTCTTCGGTTTCTGTCGCAACATATAATTGCGTGTCCTTGTGTAATTGCCATTTTTTGTTTTTTTTATTTATTGTTTATAAAAACCTTCAGGGGGCTGAACACCCCCCTAAGATATATTAATTATTAATCTTCAGTCATTGTTACAACCATTCCTGGCTCTTTAACAGCAACACCCATTGAGTATAACATTCTGAATCTGTTTTCTTTCTCATCTCTGTTGTACCACATGTCAACATCTTGAGCTACGAAATCAGTTCCAACAGTAATGTTGTTAGCAGCAGTCCAGATTGCAGCTTTAGTTTCACCCACAGCATTTGGAGCTAAACCATTAGTCATAGCAGCTAAAGCAGCACCATAAGTTGTAATATCAACATCCCAAGAATTTACAACAACTAAAGACACTCCATTGAATTTCAATGAACCAATCCCATTTTGTAAATCAGCGTAAGCAGCAGTGTGAGCACCATTAGAAGCTCTTAAATCTTTTGCGTAAGCTTCAGCGAAAGACCTTGAGCAGTATATCAGTTGGTTATCAGCAGTTGCTAATTCAACAGAACGAGCAGCTAACATATCTTCTAAAGTAGTAATCATATCTGTGTTAAATACTTTTACTTGAGAAGTAGGAAGTGCAGCTCCAACATGTCCGTCTAAATATTTCCAAACTCCATTACAAAGTAATTGAGTAGAATCAGCAGCTCCATTAGTAGCATCACCCCACCATAAGATAGTAGAGAAATCTCTTTTGATACCCTGCATAACAATTTCAGAAACAATTTCCATAAATATTGTTCCAGTCATATCAGCTCTGTTAATTCCTTTTTTAAGTAATTGAGATTTGATATGTGAAAGTAAAGCTATAGCTTTTTGTGCGTGCTCTACTTCTAATCTACATAAAGTCAAAGTTACATTTGAGTTTGTAGATTGAGTTCCATCAGCAGTAAAACTTGCTGTTGTACTCATTGTTTTCGTGATGTCCTTTACAGAAGTATATCTATCTAATAAGATAGAAGCTCCAGAAACATCAGAAATAACATCCATCCCTTTCAGATGGTCATTTTCGTAAAACAATGGAGCTAAGAAATACTTTTGAGCATCCTCTTGCGACCATGTTAAACTTGATAATAATACATTTGCCATTTTCTTTTATTTTTTTATTAGTTTTTAAAATATACTCTGTTAGATGATGCAAGTTCGTTAGCATAAACATCCCAAGCGTTCTCCGATTTAACTTGTGGAGTTGGGTTAGGGTCTTTACTAGGTACTACATCACTTGGAGTTCCCTCCATTTTAGCTTCTTTTGTTTTATAACTGTCTAGCTCCTCAGTTAGTGTAGCTATGTAACCATCCTTGTCAGTGATTGTGCCGTTTAATTCAACGATTGCTTTTGCAGACTCTTCAATAGACTCTTCTATAGCACTCATTTTGCTAGACACTTCTTCATTGTCAAGAATTTTTACTTCTTTCGCCTCTGCTGTTTTGTTAAACATTTCAGAGATAAAAGACTTCAAATTTTCAAATTCTTTTTCCATTTGATTTTCTTTTTTTAAATTATTAAATAAATTATTTACAAGAGTTTTATTCTTGTATTTGTACTTGTTGATGTCAAATTTAGCAGCCATCTTAATAGGAGCTTCAACTAAGCTAACAAAACCAGCTTCTACTGCCTCAGCACTATTAAACCAAGTTTCTTCATCCATCCAGGCACGAATCTGCTCTTCTGTGTTGCCGCTTTTTGACACATATATATTAACTAGCCTCTCACCCATCTTATCCATCAGGTCAGCAGCCTTGCGTAAATCATCCGATTCTCCTACTTCTCCTCCCCAAACATTGTGTATCATATAGAGTGAGTTTTCACTCATAATTACTTCATCAGCAGCAAGTGCAATAACACTAGCCATAGATGCAGCAATCCCTTCAATACGAGAAGTAACCTTTTGTGGTAGTCTGCTTATAGCATCATAGATAGCCAAACCATCTATAACAGAACCACCAGGCGAATTTATCCTTAATAGAACAGATGTATCTTTAGGTAGATTTTTAACATCATCAATAAAAGATTTGGCATCTACCCCGTACATACCAATCTCATCATATATCATTACCTCAGCAATATTACTTTCGGCAACATTTTTTATATTATACCAATTCATAGAGCAATATAACTGTATATATTTTAAATAGTTTGGAAATTAGTGGAATAAAAAAACATTTTCTTTAAATAATTTGGATATTAAATTTATTGTTCGTTACATTGTAATTCAATTAATAACTTAACTATGAACTTTACAACAAAACTTTCAGGAACAAGTGTCTCAATATATAACATTGAAACCGACCTTAATCACGACATTGAAGGAGAATTTACTATAGAGTGGGAGTTTTATACAGAGATGAGGGAATGGGGAGTTAAGGATGTGGGTGTTTATACCACTAAAGTATATGGGGAGATAGAAATTACTTATTGGGGAGAAGAAGATGGGGATAAGACTGAAACACAAGAAATAACATCTGATGCAGAGGGATGGGAATTAGATACACAAAGTGATATTGAGTGGGGAAATTGTATTTGCCCTCAAGATATAGAAGTTGATTATGAAACTAAAATAATAACCGTAATATTTTAATATATGAATTTAGATGAATACAAATTAGGAAACCCTATTGATGATGGTGCGGGTAGTACAATGGTAAGCAACTGTTGTGGATCAGAAATTGGAGAGGGAGATGTAAGCACCTGTTGTGGTGCTAGTATGTGGGGAGAAACCGATATATGTGGAGACTGCAAGGAACACGCTGATAGAGAGGAGATGTGCTGTCAAGATTGTGGAGATATTTGTGATGAGATAGAGGATTATGAATATGAAGAAAAACAAAGAGAGAGTGCAAGAGAGATGTCAAGAGATGAATAAAAAGCAAGAGTTACAGATATTTTTAATATATATGCTTATTATTATATTAATAATTTTAATAAATGGATGTGGCACAATAAAAAGCATAGATGACACAGAACATTTATGGATAGGAGACAATGGAATTGAATTTTACGAATAACTAAATTAAATTAAATGGGAAAAATGAAAGAAGTGTTTGCTCAACACCAACAAGAGCAAGATGAGTTTGAGATGTATTATGGTGAAATGTATAAGGTGGCTAAGTATCTAGGAACAGAACATCTATTTCACGAATTATATAAATCAAGCATAGAACTTAAAACTAGTAATAAACCAAAAAAAGAAAAAAATGTCAAAAAAAGAAACAACTAAAGAGGTGGTTAAAGAACCACAACAAGAAACTAGAAAAGAAATTCTTAGGAGATTATTTCTTGCGAACAATTTGGTAGCAGAAGATGTTTTCAAACACGCCCACTATACAATCATAACTAGGCAGGGTATAGACAAAATCCAGGCTGCACAATCCATTGAGATTCGGTATGAATTAGCACACTTATCAGAGGATCACTCTCATTGTTTAATTAAAGCCTTTGGTAAAATGGGGGATAAGATTATTGAAACTTATGGAGAGGCAACCCCAAAAAATAACAAAAATGCCTATACAGTTGCTATGGCAGAAAAGAGAGCTATGAGCAGAATTGTACTTAAACTTTCAGGTTTCTATGAAAATGGATTCTTTGGAGAAGATGAGAGTGATGACTTCAAGCGATAAAGATTGGATAGATGAAATACTAGATGATGAAGAGTGTAGTCTATGGCAAATATCTTTTATAGAGCAACTTCTTATAACTTCAGCTGCTAATTTCCTTTATCAAAATACTAATTTAAACGACTTAACATATAATGAAGCGGAAGAAATCATCAAAGACTTACGAGAGAACAACTGCCCTCAAAGCCCTCAAGAACAATATAAACTTATGTGTAAAGCAGGAGTCTTTAACGAGACTCCAGAGGGTTAGGAGAGTCTATAGTTTATTAAATAAATATAGAAAAACAATAATACCTATTAACAATAAAAATGGGTATATTGAATTAAACCATTATATGCAATTTTTAGATGTTATTCCAAATGAATTATTTAGCGATAAACCAATTTTTTATTACGAAAACAATAAATGGGATTCATTAGGACTTCTTGGGGAGAGGACACATAGATCAACAATAAGAACAAAGTATTTGCAATTATGTTTTAGACAGGCTGGTTTAGAAATAACAAGGGTTTTAGACAATGAGGTTGATCAGTTTAAGGAATATAAAACAGAGAAAAAAAGATTTTTAGCAGCACTATATTATGTAGGAGGAAGGGTTACAAGTAAGGAACTTAAAAATATATTAACAAAATCAATAAAATTAAGTGATGAAAGATTATTACATGAACAATCAGGAAGAGGCAATAACTCAAATAATAGAAAAAGTCTCTGGAGTTTCTAGGGAACAAATCAGAGGTAGATGTAGAGTAAAACGGATTCATATTCCTAGAAGTATATTGGGTTATATGCTAAGGTCTGATTTAGGTTGTACTTATAAAAGAGCAGGAGAGCTTGTGGGTAGAGACCACGCATCTGTGATAAAATACAATAAAGATCATGAAGGTAATTTTAGGTATTATCAAGACTATAAAGTATTATATAGAGAGGTTCAGTCAAGATATATAAATGAATTTAAAGGAGTTAAGTTTAAGATAATACAACAACAAATTGAGGACTTACAAGAACAATTAGAAGTAATTAAAAAACAACAAGAGTATTAATTAAAATCAATAATAAAATGGCAGAAAAACAGTATGTAAATGGAATGATTATCAAAGAAAAAACATTTGATAATGGAGGAACTCAACTTAAACTAAGTTTAAAAACTGAGGACTTTTTAAAACAAATCAAAGAAGTTGATGATGATGGTTGGGTAAACTTAGTTATAAGCAGGAGAAAAGAACCATCAGATACAGGTGTAACTCACTATGCCTATGTTGATCCTTGGAAACCTACAAAGAAAGTTGTAGGAGTGTCTGGCAATAAAGACACTATGATGAATGGGGATGCAGATGATTTACCCTTCTAAAAAGGGATATTACCGTACATTTAACCAGGAGGGGTAATCTAGCCCCTCCTTTAAAAAAATTATCATGGAAAAACCAACATATTATTCAGTATTACCTGCAAGTGTAAGGTATTCAAAAGATTTAACATCATTAGATAAATTATTATTTTCTGAAATAA
>Ga0209091_10004400_pt1 | contig 10979 bp, 13 predicted proteins | sample ArcticOcean_MG_C_6_FD_187438 | JGI IMG/M metagenome (GOLD analysis project Ga0209091, IMG submission 187438) | Marine microbial communities from western Arctic Ocean - ArcticOcean_MG_CB8_128 (SPAdes) (version 2) | ecosystem: Environmental > Aquatic > Marine > Oceanic | place: Arctic Ocean... | reverse complement strand
AAATTACTATTGCTATCACCTACACATTTTTTAGCAATCCAAATTATATTATCTTTTAACCTTGCTTTACCTAAAATGGTACAATCTTTATCAGTTCCAATTCTTACGTCTATTCTAGGTAGTTTAAAGCCCTCATTTTTTAACTCATAAATGAAGTCCATAACTTTACGTCTTAACTTATAAACTTCATTATCCATTTTAAAATTGGTGAAGTTTTTTGTAGTCTTTTTTCTCATACAACCTCCAGTTGTTTATTGTTATTTACTTTTTAGCATCAAATTTTTGCATTCTAATTGATGCTATTAATATTTTTTGTAAATCTTCAGTATCAAACTTATTTAATATGCCTGATAATAAAGCAAATTGATTTTCAAAATTCTCAATTTCTCTAAATTTTACATCAATATTATTTATTAATATATTATTTCTTACTTCTTTTTTAGCTTTATTTATTGTTATATCTTTATTCATACAACCTCCAGTTGTTTATTGTTATTATAAAGATTTAGTTTTTTTGAGTTAACAAATACTTAACTAAATCGGTGATTTAAACGTACCAAATTGAGACTGAAACCACGTGCAACCGCTTGAGTATTGGATGCAGGTTTATCAGTCAAAAAATTCGGATTGTTTAGTAAATCCTGCTCATAAAATAAAAAAGATTTAAGAAGTTTTTGAGGGCTTTGATTTATATTCAAAGCTGTACAAAATTTCTTAAAGTGTCTAGTTCGTTTTCTATTTAAATTATTAAGCATTAAAAAGACCATAGCATAAACAATGTGGCAAGTCATGTTTAAAATGTGGCAAGAATAAGTATATTGAAAATAGTTTAATCTGTGGATAACTTGGAACAAACCAAGAACGCCCAGCTTAAAAATTAAGGCAAATTATTGGTTGAAATGTGGCATAAATTAGAGGTATTAAATACAACTAAAAGTATTGTTATTGCTGGTTGTATTGGAGATTCAATTGAGGGTTGTAAGATATCTTTTATACTCTTAAAAGTTGTATAAGAACTGTCAACTAGAGGTTGTAAAAGATATGCAACTAATAATTGAAATATAGTTTAGAATGATTCTAAGTTATATGCAAGTATAGGTTGAAGAGAACAAAGGGGGAACAGATGTGCCATGGGGGGGGTGTGGGGGTATGTATATACTGCTTACACATTTTATAGAGATTGGAATGTAAACTAGTTAGAGTCGCCCTGCTACAAAGACCAGCTAACTATCTTGGCATATTGCTGGACTGACCCAGATACATATACAGAGATATATATGGTTCATCCCTGGAGGGGAGTTACCTAAGTATAACCACGATTCATGCAATTGTCAACGTCTACAGAAAATAAAGTTAATTATTGTTGTCAACTAGCTGTAAACTTGTTATACTAGATGTTATGAATACAAGTTTTCTACCATCATTAGATAATAAAAGAAAACTAACAGAACAACAACAAACCTTTCTTTCTAATCTTGCAACCACAGCTAAAGGAGATATAAACAAAGCTTTAAGTATTGCAGGGTATAAAGAAACGTCATACTACAATGTCATCAATAGTTTAAAAGATGAGATTATAGATGTCGCCACAAAGATTCTAGCTAAGTCAGCACCACAAGCTTCTCAGAAATTAGTAGAGATACTTAATAGTGATGACCCCATACCACAGGTAAATGCTAAACTTCAAGCAGCCCAGACCTTGTTAGACAGAGTGGGTGTTTCTAAAAGAGATAAGTTGGATGTTACCCATACTGCAACAAGTGGTATTTTTCTGTTACCTGAAAAGGGTAAACTAATTGATGGTGAAGCAGAAGACGTGGAGGTAATAGATGAAAAGAAATAGTTCAACCATACCTTTTGGTTATAAGTTAGATGTTGATGCAAAGACTTTAGTTCCAGTCGCTAAAGAAATAGAATCATTAAATGAAATGAAGGATGGAGTTAAGTCAGGTGCTTTTAGTTTAAGAGGAGCAGTAGATATTTTAGAACATCAAACAGGTCGCAAGTTATCGGCTATGGGTTTAAAGAAAATAATAGATAAAGATATACCTAACGATAAACCTAAAGGACTGTTAAGTAGAGATGTCAAGACAGTATAACTATAGCATAGCTCATAAAGCCAAGATGTTATCACGAAGAGCTGTAAAGGATAAAGAAAAAGAAATTAAAAAGCTACGCAAAAGCTTAGAAAATAAAACAACAAGACTTAAAGCAAAGAAAGAAGCTTTAACCATTGTACATAAAGCAGAGACTGATACTAAAAGTAAATCAGGAACTGTTATGGATGAAGGTCAATACAATGTATTACCTAAATCAGTAAAAGAATTATTAGAAAAAGAAAAAGAAAGAATAGTATTCAAACCTAATAATGGTCCTCAAACAGAATTCTTAGCTGCACCAGAGCAGGATGTTTTGTATGGAGGAGCAGCAGGTGGAGGTAAGTCCTACGCCATGCTAGTTGACCCATTACGTTTCATGCACATTAAAGAACATAGAGCTTTACTATTAAGAAAGTCTATGCCTGAATTAAGAGAACTAATTGACAAATCTAGAGAACTTTATCCTAAAGCTTTTATGGGCTGTAGGTTTAGAGAAGTTGAAAAGATTTGGAAATTTCCTTCAGGAGCAACATTGGAGTTCGGTTATCTGGACAGAGATGCTGATGTGTATAGATACCAAGGTCAATCCTATACGTGGATAGGTATAGACGAACTCACACAGTATCCAACAGAATTCCCACTCCAATATTTGCAGTCACGATTGAGAACAACTAATCAATTGATAAAATGCTACATTCGGTGCACAGCAAACCCTGGAGGAGTTGGAGGAAACTGGGTTAAGAAAAGGTATCTAGACCCAGCACCTCCTAACGAATCCTTTACTGGTAAGGATGAGATTACAAGAAAATTTATACCAGCAAGATTAGATGATAACCCATACTTAGCTGAAGATGGTAAGTATGAAAAGATGTTATCATCACTACCACCTATTCAAAGAAAACAATTACTTGATGGTAATTGGGATGTTTCTGAAGGAGCAGCTTTTGTTGAATTTGAATATGACAAACATTGTATTACTCCTTATAACTTACCTAAGCATTGGCTTAGAGTAAAAGGAATTGACTATGGTTATGCATCAGAGTCTGCAGTTGTTTGGGGATGTTTAGACCCAACAGATGAAACATTAATTATTTATAGAGAACTATATCAAAAAGGATTAACAGGAGAAGAGTTAGCTGTAAGAATTTTTGAATTTGAAAGAGAAGATAAACTATCTGTTAGTGGAGTATTAGATACTTCAGCATGGGCGAGGACTGGAACAACTGGTCCGACAGTAGGTGAAGCTTTAACTAAAGCAGGACATAAACTTAGACGAGCAGATAAGAACAGAATTCAGGGTAAGATACAAATACATGAGAGATTAAAATTAAATGCCAAAGGCAGACCAAGACTACAGATATTTAAAACTTGCCCAAACTTAATTAGAGAACTACAAGGAATACCCATTGATAAATTAAAACCAGAAGACGTGGATACGAAAGCATCAGACCATGCATATGATGCCTTAAGATATTTAATTATGTCTAGACCTAGAAGTATTACATCTTATGAAGAAATGCAACACCATAAAAGATGGACTCCATCTGACCCAACCTTTGGATACTAATGTATAAAATATTAATACTCGCTTACTTAATAGGACATGACCCTATAACAACACAACAAAACTTTGAAATGAAAGGATGGTTTAAAACAATGGAACAATGTCAAACCCATTTACTTGAACAACATCCTGACCAGACTTATAAAGTTACAAGAGAGTTTGTAACTGATTCAGAATTTAAATGGGATTGGTTAGTAGCTGGATGTACTAACGAAGAAACAGGAGAAAAGTATATGCTTTATCCTGATTACCCAAGAGGAAAACCTGATGAATTAGAAGGATTAACTTTTGAATTAAAAGATGTACTAATCTAATGCCTATCTATACTTTTATAAATAAATTAAATAATAAAAGATATGAAAAGATAATGACTTATGAAGAGCTTATTGAATATATCAAAGACCCAAATATTGAACAAGAATATAAGATGAATATATTTAGATACTCAGATAATAATGGTATTAAAGACCAAGAGATGAATTTTTTAAAAGACCCTAAAGTTCATGGTAATGGAAAGTTTGAACCTTATGGTAAGGTTAAGACAGATGATGAAAATAAGATTTTTAAAGCTATAAGAAAGGAACAACATTTTGGGGAGGGGAATGCGAAAAAAGAAAGTAAGAACAAGACGAGTCAAAGTTAAAAGACCCAATAAGATTAAAAGATTAATTCCTCTTAATGAAAAGATATTAAGTAATGATATTAGTAAATATCCTTATGTTGAAATAGAATGGCTTGATATTGAGGGTGATGATGGTTGGAATACATTAAAGGTATTAAAGGAAGAAAAGCTCCCTATTGCTGTATCTAAAGGTTATTTAGTAAGTCAAAAGAATGGAGTAACTAGAATATTCAGAGATTATATTAAAAGTAAAACCAAACCTGTTTTTGAAGATATTGGAAGTACAGTTATTATTCCTACATCTGTCATTATCTCTATTAAGAAGATTACGTTATACTAGGAGAAACAGTTGACAAAGTCGAATAATAAGTGTATTATTATACTTATTAATAAAGATTGATTAACAAAAAGGAATTTATGGTAGTTGATAATATGTTAGGTTCTTCTATGGAAGATGGAGAAGAAAAGCTAGAAGAATTATCTCCTTTAGTAATTGATGTTAATAGTAAATTTTCTGCAGTTACAGATAAAAGAAGTGATGATGAAGATAGATGGTTACAAGCTTATCATAACTATCGTGGAAAATATTATAAAAATATTCATTTTACTCAACACGAAAAATCAAGAGTCTTTGTAAAGATTACAAAAACAAAAGTACTCGCAGCTTATGGTCAAATCATAGATGTACTATTTGGTACAGGAAGATTTCCATTAACAATAGAAGAAACAATTGTACCTGAAGGCATAGAAGAATATGCTCACATGAATCCTATGAAGGATGAAATGGGTGTTAATCAAGTTGAACCTCAGATAGAAGGAAACCTAGAATACACATCAGGTCAACCTTCAGAACAACCACAATCAGATTTAGGTTTTCCAGGAGATGGAAATAAATTACCACCAGGAGCAACCTTCAATAGTTTAGGTGGTGTTCAATTAGGTGGACTAGAAGAAGAATTAGCAGAAGCAGAGTTATCACCAGGACCAGCTCCAGTTCCTGAGATGCCACAAATTAAACCTGCACAAGTTGCAGCAAGAAGATTACAAAAATTAATTGAAGACCAACTCGATGAATCAGATGCAAATGTTGCATTAAGAAGTGCAATCTTTGAATCTTGTTTATTAGGTACAGGAATTATTAAAGGACCTTTTACTTATAATAAAACTTTACATCAATATGTTGATGGAGGTAATGGAAGAGAATATAATCCATTAGAAGTTAAAGTTCCTAAAGTAGAATTTGTAAGCATATGGGATTTCTACCCAGACCCTAATGCTAGAACAATGGAAGAGTGTGAATATGTTATTCAAAGACATAGATTAAACAGACACCAATTTAAAGATTTATTAAATAGGCCTCACTTTAATAAAGAAGCTATTTATCAATGTTTAGAAATGGGTCCAAGCTATGATAGAAAAACTTGGGAAACACAAATTGATTCAGAAAATAATACGTCTGGAGATTTAGAAAAAAATAGATACGAAGTTTTAGAATATTGGGGAACGATTGATGCTATATCTGCTAGACAACATGGATTAAGTATTGATGAAGAAATTGAAGATTACATGGAAGTTCAAATTAATATGTGGACTTCTAATGGAAAAATAATTAGATTAGTAGAAAATCCATTTACACCTTTTAGAATACCTTATCATTCTTTTTCTTATGAAAAGAATCCATACCAATTCTTTGGTATAGGTGTTCCAGAAAATATGGATGATGCTCAAGCAATTATGAATGGTCATGCAAGAATGGCAATTGATAATTTAGCATTAGCAGGTAACTTAGTTTTTGATATTGATGAATCAGCTTTAGTTCAAAATCAAAACATGGAAGTTTACCCAGGAAAAATTTTTAAAAGACAAGCTGGAGTTCCAGGTCAAGCAATTTATGGAATTAAGTTTCCAAATACTGCTACAGAAAATATGCAGATGTTTGATAAGTTTAGACAACTTGCAGATGAATCAACAGGAATACCATCATACTCACATGGACAAACAGGAGTAACAGGTATGACTAGAACAGCATCAGGTATGTCAATGCTTATGGGTGCTGCATCTTTAAATATTAAAACAGTCATTAAAAATATTGATGACCATTTAATCAAACCTTTAGGACAATCTATGTTCCAATGGAATATGCAATTCTATGAAGGTCAATTACCAATACTAGGTGATTTAGAAATAAAAGCAACAGGTAGTTCTTCTTTAATGAGAAAAGAAGTTAGGTCTCAAAGATTAACTATGTTCTTGCAAACAATTCAAAATCCATCTATTGCTCCATTTGTTAAAATATCAGAAGTTATAAAAGAGTTAGCATACTCTTTAGATTTAGACCCTGATGAAATAATCAATTCTAAAGATGAAGCAGAAATATATGCTAAAATTATAGGATACCAAAATGCTCAACAAGCAAACAGCCAAGAAGCTCCTATCCCTGGTCAACAGCCAGGAATGGAACAACCTGGTGGAACACCTGAACAGGGTGCAGGACCAAACAACGCAGGAAATGGCGAGGGGATTGACACAGCAAGTAGTCCACCAATGCCAGGGGAGATGGCTTTTTCTGGACAAACTGAAGAATCTGCCTAATCAAGTTAGAGAAATTTTAAAAGATAGTGTTGACTAAATAGTTTTTAAATGCTATACTAATGATTAAGGAATAGAAATGAAAAGAAAACCAATCAATATGGCTACAGGTGGACTTATGTCTATGCCACCTTACATTAAATCTAAAGATAAATCAGATGAAGGTATTACACCTTATGATATTAGTACTCCTGAATCAGCAAGAAAAGGATTACCTTCTAGACTATTAAGTAAATCAAGAACAAGATTTTCTAAAGGTCAAGTAGCTAAAAAAGAAGCAGTACCTATATGGGATGAAGATGATTGGGATGATATGAATGCACCTGAAGAAAAACCATTAAAGGTAGCTAAATTAAATATTGCAGAAAAAGGTATTTATAAAAAATTAAAAGCTATGGAAGCATCAGATGTCATTAGTGAAAAAGGAAAAGAAAAATTAAAAAAATTAGAACAAAAGAAAAATCAAAAAGCTCTTGGTGGTTATATGGATGAGAATGATATAGCAGAACAAACACCACTTGCTTTAAATATTGGTGGAGCAGTCGGAAGACCAGAAGAAAGAAAAGATTACAAAGCTTATGCAGAAGGTGATTTAGTAGACGAAGAAATTGTTGAAGATGATATTGTTGAAGATGATATTGTTGAAGATGATATTGTTGAAGATGAAGTAGTTGATGAATCTTTAATGGCTCCAATAGGATTAGAAGATTCTTTAATTGGAGATGAAATTGCTACTGATGAATTTGCAGAAGAAGATATAATAGATGATGATGAAGCAGATTCAGTATTAGATACATCTATGTTATCAGAAGAAGAAGAAATAGTATTGGATGAAGCAGTAGAAATGCATCCAGAGTTAGAAGCAATTATACCAAAAATAGTTGCATCAGAATTTACAGAAGATGAATTAGTAGAAGGACCAGGAGATGGAACTTCAGATTCAATTCCAGCGATGTTATCAGATGGAGAATTTGTATTTACAGCTAAAGCAGTAAAAAGTTTAGGTGTTGACAAATTAAGAAAGATGATGGCTCAAGCAGAAGAAGCTTATGATGCTGGAGAAGTAAACCAAGAAGAACCTGTATTAGATACAGAAGAATCTTTATTGGTATAACAAAATTGTTAGAGTGGTACTCTAAGAATAAACAAGCTACCTTTTAGAAATAGAAGCCCTTGTAGCTTTGTTTTCAATCAAAAACCAATTTTTAGCTACCTTCACAGTTAAGAAGCCCTAAAGGAGGACACATGAAAGAAGACGAAGGAAAAACTAAGGAAGTCGAAGCGAATCCCTATAACCAAAAAAAGTCATGGCATACAGATGATGTAATGCCACAAACTTTTGTAGGTGCAGATAGTGGACCAGCGGATGCCAACACCGAACCTGTTAGACAGGGATTAAAATTTGCTACTGATACTAAACCTATCAACCCAAATTTAGACCAAGAAACAGATGCGGCTACTTCGGATAAGTCTTTACAGGAATCAGCACTTAGTGTTAATTCTAAACCTTATTCAAAAGTTGACTACAAAAAACGATACGATGACCTAAAGCGTTATTATGACAGGAAATTAGGTGACTGGAATACTAAAGAAGGAGACCTTAAAGCACAGCTTCAAGCGAACCGACCTAAGTACACACCACCAAAATCTAAAGAAGAGTTAGACTCTTTTAAGAAAGATTATCCTGACATTTATGGTGTGGTGGAAACTGTATCGCACTTGCAATCTCAAAATGAGATGCAAAGTTTACAAGACGAAGTTGGCTCTTTGAAGAAAGCTAATATAGCTTTAGCTCAAAGAGAAGCCCAATTAGAGTTATCGAAAATTCATCCAGACTTTAATGAAATTAAAGAATCAGATGACTTCCATAACTGGGCAGACTCACAACCCATGGAAATTAAATCATGGATTTATGAGAACAACAAGAATGGTAAACTTGCAGCAAGAGCAGTCGACCTGTATAAGAAAGACCGAGGACTTGTATTAGATAAAAAAACTACTATTGGAAAGCACTCAAAGAATGAAGGTGCTGATTTGTTAGTTAAAACTAAAGAACAAATTGGACAACCAACAGACCAACAAGTGATTTTCAAAAAATCAGATATTAATAAAATGTCTGAGAACGAGTTTATGAAATATGAGAAAGATATTTTAATAGCTCAAAGAGAAGGTAGAGTTGTCGAAGGATAATTTTATTTTTTCATTTTTATCAACAAGTAAATAAAGGAAATAAAAAATGGCACATTTCGCAGGTGCTAGTACACTCAACTTCGGTGGAGCTGTACCAGCAGGAACACAAGCTAATCAGTTCTGGGTTCCAGAAATATATAGTAAAAAAGTACAACTTGCTCTTAGAAAAGCTTCTACAGTAGAAGCTATCTGTAATACAGATTACATGGGTGAGATTAAAAACTTTGGCGATACAGTTAATATCGTTAAAGAACCAGAAATGTCAGTTGCAGCATATACTAGAGGATTAACTCCATTAGTAAATACAACAGTAACTGACCAAGAATTAGTTTTAATAATTAATAAAGCTAATTATTTTCATTTTCAAATCGATTCTTTAGAGAAAAGATTTGGACACATCAACTTCCAAGAAATTGCATCTAATAACGCAGCGTATAAGTTAAAAGATACAATGGATGCGGAAGTTATGCAAAATATGTATGATGATGCTCACGCAGCAACAGCTACATTAACGCCAATTATTGCAGGTGGTGTTGCAGCTAAAAAATTACTTTTTGGCTCAGTAGCAGTTCCGATTGCAGTTAATCATGGTACAGGAGCTTTAGATGTAGACCCTCTAAACTTCATGTCAAGATGTGCACAAGTTATGGATGAAAACAACAATCCTGATGAAGGTAGATGGTTTGTAGCAGCTCCGAATTTTTATAATTCGTTAGCAGATACAAGTTCTAAACTTTTATCAATTGACTACAATGCAGGAAAAGGTTCATTAAGAAATGGACTTGTTGCTTCTGGTTTAGTTAGAGGATTTTCAATGTACAAATCTAATAATCTTAAAACACAAGTAGTTGGTGGTGCAGGTGCTGCAGTACCAGCTTGTTTGTTTGGTCATATGAGAAGTACTTCAGCAGCTTCAGCGATGAATACTGTTGAGTCTTTCAGAAGCCCAACAACATTTGCGGATGAGGTTAGAGGACTTCACGTTTATGGTAGAAAAGTACTGACAACAGCTTCACTTGGAGCTGGTATTATTTCAGTATCATAATCATAACTTTGATAGGGGGTAGCAATATCCCCTATCATTTAATAAATATAAAGGAACTATTATGGATAAATTAAAAAATCTTGTTTTAGAAACAAAAAGTATTTGGAATGACCACAAAAAAGTTGTTATTGCAACTGTTATAATTTTAGTTATTGCAATAATAGTTTAAAATTTAAGTTAAGAATTCATATGGCAAAAGATTATAAAACATTAACTAATGAATTACTTGTCGAATTAAATGAGCCAGAAGTTTCTACAGTTGCTACTGGAGTTGGAATACAAAAACAAGTAGCCAATGTAGTTAATAGAGCTTATTTAGATATTGTAAATTCTGTAGATGATTGGTCTTGGTTAAATTCAGATGTACCTGATGACCCATATTATGGAAATACAATTATACCAACAGTCGTTGGACAAAGATGGTATCTATGTAAAGCAGGGTCAGCAAATATAGATTCTGATTTTGATTCAATAAATTGGGATATGTTTACTCTCGTAGACCCCAACTCACCCTACACAAATAATAAATTACCTTTCACAACTTTAACAATATGGAGAACTAATTATTCATCTTCAGAAGAACAAGCTGCACGAACTGCTAGTTATGCTACACCATTAAGAGTTATAAGAAGTTCTGATGGTAGAAGATTTGGATTATCTCCAATACCTGATAAAGTTTATAATATACATTTCTTTGCATATAAAAGACCTACTATTTTATCAGCAGATACAGATACAGTTCTATTTCCAGAACAGTACAAACCAGTTTTACTAGCAAGAGCTAGATATTATTTATATCAATTTAAAGATAATATTGCACAATCGCAATTAGCTTTAGATGAATATAAAAAAGGATTACAAAGTATGGCT
>Ga0209091_10004396_pt1 | contig 10988 bp, 8 predicted proteins | sample ArcticOcean_MG_C_6_FD_187438 | JGI IMG/M metagenome (GOLD analysis project Ga0209091, IMG submission 187438) | Marine microbial communities from western Arctic Ocean - ArcticOcean_MG_CB8_128 (SPAdes) (version 2) | ecosystem: Environmental > Aquatic > Marine > Oceanic | place: Arctic Ocean... | reverse complement strand
TAAAATCGTCGAAGCCCACTCACTCGAAAGCACGCCGATGGATGGTTTTCTCATGGAGAATGCGGATTCAGAATGCGGACCTTCCGGTCCTTTCGCGTTACTGACGCTTTGGAACTCCGTTGATGACTTTAAGCGGCAGAAAATTATTGATTTCTTCTCCCAAAATGACGACGAGGTGCCGACGAGCAATCCAACCTGGAGCACAGTCGCCGTGAAATCGTTGAAGCTTTCGGGTGTTTTCTCCACTCGGTTCGCCGGCGAAGGTGAATCGAAACGCGAGTGCATTGCCAATTTCCTTACTAATAACAAAATGCGACAACTCGAAGACGTAAACAGAGCAAAGGGAATCGAGACCTCTCGTCCGCATCAAACCGAACGACAGCGTGATTTAGCGAAAGGCAAACAGGCGAGACTTTTGCGCGACTACGTTCTGACCAAGATTCTTCCATCCGCACAGACTCTCGAGGCCAGAGGTGCTAATGACGAAGCAACTGTTCTCGTTCTCGCGCTAAACTGCAAAGTTGAGAAAAGACGCGCACTTTTGTTCGCGCTGTTCGATGCCGTGATTTCTACGTTCAAGTTGAATGCCAACGACGTCGCTTTGAGCTTGGGAAGACGTCACGTCACGCAGGACATGTATGAACTCATCAACCAAACCCCAGGGGACATGCTCGGAGAAGAACGAGGTGATAAATTGAGCTACACGCGTGGCGACGATCCAATTGTAGTCAAAGCAGGTATTTGCCCGACGCTGGTTGGGAAACACGATGTTGATGAGAACGCAAACGAGGGCGGCGAAGGATTTGGAGACGAAAGGGATCACTTGCAGCGAGCGCACGCGCAAGCTCGGGATCATTTCGCGCCGCGTCGCACCGAAAATCATCACGACCCTACAAATCCACACCATCAGCATACGCACGGTTCACACCAAATGGGTTCACTTCCAGGTATGCAAAGTGTTTTTGGCGGAGATGACATGAAAATGCTCGGAGGCAGCAGCGGAAAAAGAGGAAGTTCCAACAATCAAGCGAAGCAAATGGGGATGTCGGCGTTCGGTATCAGCGACCATTCGGCCATGCAGAGCCCAAGATCCCGAGGCAACGAAGGAAAGACACAACCTAAATCCAATTACGTGCCAACTTTAGAAGATCCACTTCAAGGGTACATGAATAGTCATCCAGCTCCTCGAAGACACCGAGCGGGAGGAGTGGGGAGAAGTGAAATGTTGTAAATAAAAATGTGCTGTGATGTTTGTTTATTTATTTTGCGCGTACCCGACACCTGGCCTGGCACCTGGTACACTCTACTCGTAATAATCGTAGAATTAAAACTTATTATTCTTGCGAGCCTGCTCGTTTTCCTCTTTTCGCTTTTGAATCTCTCGCGCGGCTGGTAAAGCGCCGCACGGCGTTCCTTTTTTTGCAATGTTAAAAGCGCATTTGAACGCGTGCACTACCGATCCATCCGCTATACCTTCTGCTACCAACGCCTGTTGTACTAAAGAAACCGCATCGTTAGCAATGGAATCCTCCACCTCTCCGAGAGAGGCGTATACCACATGCGTAAACGGCGTCGCATCACCCTCGGCTTGCGAAGCTTCGTCGTTTTCAACCATCGGGCCGAGTCCCAGTTTAACTTCGTGTAATACCGCGAGCTGGAAATTTTCCTTCAACTGTTTCTCCAAGTTCCCAATCCCGAATGTTTGTACCCAATTTTCAGCGTCTAATGCGTTATCGCATTTCAGGGCCACAACTATGGCTACGTTCCTATCGTTTAATCCTATTTTAGTTAATTTCGTTTCTTTGTCTACAGATTCCTTCGCCCGTTTTGCAAACGTGCCTTCCACGGCGGCGTCGTTCTTCGGGTACACGTCGACTTCGCTCGCACTCAGCATGGCGTATTTTTGCGGAGACGGGTGGGCAATATCTGAGTTATCGAAGAGGTCATCAAACCTACTAAAAACTTCCTCCGGAGTAGAGTCGAATAAAGTATAGTTCATGTACTGATGTGGTGGTAGATTCTTATCGAGCTGCTTGGACTGGTCCGTGCCGACTTTCTCGTGAAAGTGCGCAGAAATATAATCCGGGTGCGACCGCGAAACTTCACACACATGCAACGCAGACTCTAAGAACGAAGGAAAGATGACATTTTCTCCGTTCAATTCTGAATAAATAGTAAACATAGACGTTCCGTCGAATACGAGCGACGACGACGACGACGATGATTCTGCGGAGCATTTCATCGCGCTTCTTCGTTCTGCGTTTTTAACTCCGAAAGCAGTCATTCTTTTTTGACGCACGCTGGTGATATTCATCGCCCTCGTCTCGAACATCTTCGACGATAATGACGTCGTCAATGCCGATGTTGTCGCCATCATCATCATCATTGCGTGGCGTGGCGTGGCGAGTGTGTATTTGTTTGTTAGTGTGTGTTTGCGTGTGTGTTCTGAAAAAGTCACACAAAAAAGAAAATGAAGAGAGCGACGACGATGCAAAGTCTTTTAAAGGGAAAATCGCAGAAAGATTTTCTCATCTTCCTCCCCTGCTGTCTTTCCTCCACCGTCCTCCACGCGATGGATGATCCCGAAAAAAATCAATCAAATCAATAAAATCATTTTACGATTGTAAATAAAAAACGCCTGTTGGGAACGTCAGAAACACACAAGGCGGGGCTATACGTTTTGACAATAATGTCTGCGCTCACCGCATTTTCGCTTTTCACGTCGTCTACTCATCGCGCGTCGAAAACGACGACGACGTCGTCGACGAGTAATACAAATAAGAATAAAAAGAATTCCTCTTCTTTCGTCGTTTGTCGCTCGCAAAAACAACAACAACAAAAGACGTCGGCATCATCAGAAAAAAGTATTTCGCTTCTCGCGCCATCTTCTTCAAAGAACGAATGCATTCATCAGATCGCGGCCAAGTCAAAAGCGCCGCCACCGCCGGCCGCGACTGGACCGACTCCGACGCAAATTGCCGCTGGCGTTTTCGCCGCTGCGGCTATCGGCGTGACTGCCCGCAAAGCGATGAAGAAGAAAGCGAAGAAAATCGTCATCGCTGGCGCTCCAGCCTCGGGGAAAGGGACTCAGTGCGAATTGATCGTTAAGAAATTTGGAATCACGCACATTTCCGCCGGTGACTTGCTCAGAGCTGCCGTTGCACAAGGCACGGACGATGGTTTGAAAGCGAAAGAATTTATGGACAGAGGTGATTTGGTCCCAGATGAGGTCGTCGTGAATATGGTGAAATCTCGATTGAACGAACCGGATTGCGCCGGCGGCTGGCTTCTCGATGGTTACCCGAGATCCGCGTCTCAAGCTGAGGCGTTGAGTTCGTACGGTATCGAACCAGATTTGTTTTTGCTCCTCGACGTGCCGGACGAAGAGTTGCTCGAACGCGTCGTCGGTAGAAGATTGGACCCGGTGACTGGACAAATTTATCACTTGAAGTTTTTCCCGCCGCCTGATGAGACTGTAGCGAAGCGTCTCACGCAGCGATCAGACGATACGGAAGAAAAGGCTCAAAACCGATTGAAGGTGCATCACGCCAATGTCAACGCGGTGCTCTCCAAGTACAAGAACATCATGAAAACTATTGACGGGAACCGCCAAAAAACGACGGTGTTCAAAGAAATCGAGGGCTTGATTAAATCTATGTAATTCTTTTCATTAACATCTATCATTCTACTCAATTTCTCTACGTAATTTAGAAGGTAATCAATGGCGTATTGAGCGTGATTACTCTTTCTTCACGAACGGTGGCGACCAATCTTTCTTTATTTCGAACAACTTTTTCGCTTCAATCATAGCCGTCGTCGGCACTGGCTCGAAATAGCATGGGAGAACTTCGTGCGGCATGGCGTAAAACGGCAGAACGCCATTTAAAGCGCCAGGATTATCGTTTCTCCCGGAACCATGTGCACTACTATTATTGTTACTATCATCGTCACTACTACTGTTACTACTGCTCACGATATTCCGTTTCTTCTTTTCGGATTCCTCTTTGTAGAACGCATCGAACTCCCAGCCAACCTTGGGTTCCCACCCTTTCGCGGATTGCATAGCGTGCAACATTTTCTCGTCTAAACCCGGAGCGATTAAAAAGTTACACTCGAATCGTCTTAAACGAGAAAACTCTCTGAGCGAGCGGCCTCCAGAAAACGGAAGGCTCTTGTCGTTCTTATGATCTCGAAACTGGTCGTTTGAACATATCCACGCGTCTTTCGCTTTCGCTTCAGCGATTATCGTTAAATCGTCGTCGCCGCCTTCTTTGCGCTCCACGAGCTGTATTTTCCCTTCGTCCACGAGTGCTTTCAGCTTTTCGTTCACCCAAATACCGTTTTGCAAATACTTTACGTGTTCCGTGTTGACTGTCGCTAAGCCTCCGCCGTCGCACAAGTTTGGCAGCTCGCCGATGACGTATTCTTTTGGAAGATACGCTATTACTTTATGATTCGACCAATGCTCGTAGTTCAAAGCCTCAATTATTCCCGCACTGAGAGGAAACTGTCGACATTTGAACTTTTTCCTCAAGAGAGCACCGCGCTGCCACGCGATGTTTGCCCCGTCGAGGAATATGTTCAGGGACTTGTTCTCCTCTCGCATCTCCTCGTCGATAATATCGGTCCAGTTGAATATTAACGCCAAATCCAGCGCCCACGGCGTATATGGCTTGTTTGAATTGTCGATAACCTTTTTATTGCTTCGCATTCTGTTCTTATTATTCGGGTGCGCGAAGAGCTTCATCGGTGCTTTCCTCTTCTGCAGCGCGTTCTTCGTGTTGTGCTGGTGGCGGTAGTTACTTGTGATTTGAGAGGAGGACAAAGAGGAGGAGGAGGAGGAGGAGGAGGACGATATAACTCTCTCAAAATGAGACTGACCACACGGCGGAGAGAACATGCTCTTCGCGCGTTCGTAGTAGCTCTCTTTTCTACTTCTTTGATCCGCAAGGAGATGGGAACCCCTCGTCTTACTCGTGCACTCTTTTGTTTCGAGCTTTATTTTTTGACGCGAATCCACACTTTGTTTGGAGAAAAGAATTCATATATAGAAGAAAAATGGACCCATCATCATCGTCTCGCGCGAGAAGACGCGTTCACTCGCTCTCCGAGCAACTCATTCCTTCGTCGATGACATCCTCGGTGCGTTGAATTCCTCTGTCTTTCTTTCTCTTTTTGTTTTCTTCCTTCCTTCCTTAGGACTAAATTCTCTCGTCGCGTCGTCTAACGAACTCTCTCTTCTCTTCTCTTCTCTTCTCTCATCGTAAAAACAAAATTCGCAGGCGCGCCGACGACAACACTTTCAAGATGTACGCGCGAGAGAATCACAACTGCCACCACCATTCTCGTCGTCGTTGACTTCGTCATCAGAAGCAAGAATACCAACAACACATGCCATCATAGAACGTAACGATGCTCTGTTTTGGAAAAACAAAGAGAAGTTTACGGTTGCCGTCTTAGGAGCTGCCGGGGGTATTGGGCAAACGCTTTCGTTGCTGTTGAAACAGTCGCCTCGAATAAAAGCCTTGCGATTGTATGATATCGCGCCAATTACGCCAGGAGTGGCTGTAGATTTATCACACATCAATACTGAATCTGAAGTGACTGGGTACGCAGAACCAGACCAATTAAGAGACGCTTTAGTCGGATGCGACTTGGTCATCATTCCGGCGGGTATCCCGAGAAAACCAGGCATGACCAGAGACGATTTGTTCAAAATCAACGCCGGGATCGTGAGAGACTTAACCGTTGGGGTTGCGAAATATTGTCCCAACGCAATTTTGAACATTATTTCGAACCCAGTAAATTCAACGGTTCCCATCGCGGTGGAAGTGCTGAAGAAATACAACGCGTTCGATCCTCGAAAAGTTTTAGGCGTCACGAAACTTGACGTCGTGCGAGCAGAGACTTTCGTGTACGGCTTACGAAAAGACGAATTACAACACTTGAGAAAATCAGTATCGGACGTAACTGTGCCTGTTATCGGTGGCCACGCCGGCGAGACAATTATTCCTTTACTTTCGCAAATGACGCCAAAGTTATCGAAGCCTTTTGAAGGTAGCGAGTTGCAAAACTTAACGACGCGCATTCAAAACGCCGGTACCGAAGTCGTGGATGCAAAAGCCGGCGCTGGCTCTGCGACGTTAAGTATGGCACTAGCTGCCGAGAATATGGCAACATCATGCCTGAAGGGTTTGGCTGGAGAATCGAACGTGATAGAATGCGCTTACGTCTCGTCAAATGTTATCCCGGAACTGCCGTTCTTTGCTAGTAAAGTCAAATTAGGCGTTAACGGAGTCGAGAAAGTTTTAGGATTGGGCGCAATGACATTGTTTGAGGAACAAATGGTAAAGAATGCTATTCCCGAGTTACGAGCGAGCATAGAGAAGGGCGTCGCGTTCGCTCAATCGAGTTAAAAGTTTGCCCACAATCATAAAAATGTTGCTAAAAAATAAATCGAAAGAAAGCAGTACGTACGCACTCATATTTTATAACTCACTTGCCTAAGATTACCTAGTATTACTCTTATCCAACGAATGTCGAGGCGACTTCGTGAAGTGCGCTTCGTTTACAGTACCCCAAGAGGAAGGCGCGTTCGGTGACTTTGGCGTTTCCAAAGGAGAGTCCGGTTTCGAAGGCGACATCGAATCTGCGTTTTCCCCCAGCAACACCGCGCCTTGCCTCAAACGCATCCTAGCGTAGTCTAAAAAGTCAAATTCTATCGGCGAAAACTTTGATTGTAAAACGCTCCAAATCCCCCAGAACAAGTGCGTCGCGATGTAAAACACCTCCACTTCTTTCTCCAACTGTTCGACCGTATCGCCGGCTGATAAATATATTTCATAAAAAACCTCTCGCGTCGTCTTGTCTGGCAAGAGCGAATAATCGCACTCAAATCCGGCAAATTCGCAAAAAAAGTTGGCCAAATCGAATCCTCTCGGTCCATGCGCGCTGTACTCAAAGTCGATCAAAATCAATTTCTTGGACGGTTCCTCGACGAGAAAATTTCCCGCGTGAATATCGTTGTGACAAAACACCGTCGGCGAGTTTGTCGCATCGCACATCTTTCTAACCCTTTTGATCTTTTCCTTCAACTGAGGGACACACAGCGCGTCTAATAGTTTCTGTTTCTCTGGATCTTCCGGAAAAGATACCTCCAACGCCATGGAGTACCAGACCTCTATGGTTTCCCAAAACTCGCCGGCGACGTTTGCCGCAGCGCCTTCTCCGTACGGCGACGATGTCGTTGCTGTTTCCGCTATCGCTTGCGGCCGAGCGATTCTGTGTGGCATGTCTAATTCGTGGAATCGTTTGATAATTCCAGCTACGGTTGTCAAAATCTCTGTCTTCTTCATATCTAACGGAACTAACGAGGAACTCTCTATGAAATCTTCCACCCAGCCGTTTTGAAACACCGCTCTTACTTTCGCGCCAAAATTGCTCTTATTTAGCGCCAACGCCATCTCGCTCTCGTCCGTTCTCGAGACGAATTTATCCGTGGACGATCCATACACTCTGGTAACCACCGGTGTCAGTGGTTTTGGCGGTTCACACTTGAACATCTTGTTCGTTATCCCTCCGGAAAGCGGTTCGACCGAGATGTCATCGCGCGTCAAACCTTTCCACCCTTCGTCCTCGTTCAAAGTTTCCAAAAGCAACTCTCTCACGGACTCGTAAATCTCTTGCAACGAGCGATCCTCGATGGATAACCACCGCGGAGATCGAATCGCATCTCCTCCTTTTCCAGTCATGTTTCTATTCTTCTTCTTCTCTCCGATGAAGCACGCACGCGCAGGTTTTGAAGCTTTCTGTATCGCGGCGAAAGTTTTTTAATTTTTTGAAGTACGAGCGGACGAGAGAGAGTTTGACTCCTTTGGACCACAAAAATCAAAGCTGAAATCACCAGCAGGTCTTCTCATCCGAAAATCTCACCTCCTCTCCCTCTCTCCTCTCGTTCCCGCTCTCCTTCACAATAATTTTCTCTCCCTCTCTCGCGACTCTTTTTACTACTGTTCTAAAAACGCGTACCTAAACAGAGTTCAACACACACACACACACACACACACACACACACACGATGAGCACCGCATGTCTTCATTCGATGATGTCATCGTCCGCGACTGGAAAGACGAGAACGTCGTTTTCTTCAAAGACGAAAATTGCCTCGTCGTCTTCGAAAGGAATTGAGACACGTCGTCGTCGTCATCGCCGTCTTTCAGAAAAGAATTACAAGACGACGACGACGCGGGCGGTGATCAACGAAAGTTCTTCGAGCGAGCAAAACGAGGCGACGGTACCGGAGAAAGATTCCTCGAAAACTTTGAACGTCGCCGTGGGGAAGAAAACGGAAGGGGAGAAGATTCAGGATATGCTCAATAAACCGTACAAATGGGGCTTCACCACGGACATCGAAACCTTGACGATTCCTAAAGGTCTATCCGAAGATACCGTTCGATTAATCAGCTCGAAGAAGAATGAACCGGAGTGGATGTTGGAATTTCGCTTGAAAGCGTACCGAAAATGGCTCACGATGGAAGAGCCGGACTGGTCGGATAACAAATACCCGGAGATTGATTACCAGGCCGTGTCCTATTATTCGGCACCAAAAGTATTAGAGAAGAAAGAATCTTTAGATGAAGTCGATCCAGAACTGTTGAAAACGTTCGAAAAGCTGGGAATACCTTTGAACGAACAGAAAAGAATGACAAACGTTGCCGTAGATGCCGTTTTTGATTCCGTTTCTGTCGCGACGACATTTAGAGCGGACTTGTTGAAAGCCGGCGTTATCTTTTGTTCGATATCCGAGGCCATCAAGGAGTACCCAGAGCTCATAAAGAAATATCTCGGTTCTGTTGTCCCGGTGGGCGATAACTACTTTTCGGCGTTGAATGCCGCTGTTTTTTCAGACGGATCTTTCTGCTACATCCCCAAGGGTGTAATCTCGCCGATGGAGTTGTCTACGTACTTTCGCATCAACGCCGAGTCCTCCGGACAATTTGAAAGAACTTTGATCGTAGCGGAAGACGATTCATACGTTTCGTATCTCGAAGGTTGCACTGCTCCAGCATACGACGAAAACCAGCTTCACGCTGCGGTTGTAGAAATTTACGCGGGGAAAAACGCCGAAGTAAAGTACTCCACCGTTCAAAACTGGTACGCTGGCGACGAAAACGGAAAAGGAGGTATCTATAACTTTGTCACGAAACGCGGCTTGTGTAAAGGTGATAACTCGAAAATTTCTTGGACACAAGTTGAAACCGGTTCTTCCATCACGTGGAAATATCCATCCGTCGTACTCGCTGGAGATAATAGCAAGGGGGAGTTTTACTCCGTCGCGTTGACGAATAACAAGCAGCAGGCTGACACGGGATCGAAAATGATACATGTCGGTAAGAATACGAGATCTAGAATTGTTTCGAAAGGTATTTCTGCTGGAAAGTCAAAAAACGTGTATCGAGGTCTAGTCTCTGTTGGCCCCAACGCGACCGGCTCGAGAAACTATTCACAATGCGACTCTATGTTGATTGGGGACAATGCCGGCGCGAATACGTACCCATACATCCAAGTCAAGGATCCTTCCTCTAGAGTCGAGCACGAAGCGTCTACTTCCAAAATTGGTGAAGATCAGTTGTTTTACTTTCAACAGCGCGGTATTGATCTCGAATCTGCGGTTGGTGTGATCATTTCTGGCTTTTGCTCCGAAGTATTTCAAGAGTTACCTCTCGAATTCGCCGCCGAAGTCGAAGCGCTCATGTCCTTGAAGTTAGAGAACGCGGTGGGATAAAATCGTCGAGATGTTGGTAAGCAACAGCAAAATATAGTAAAAAATTTGTAAAACCATTAGTATACCAGTAATATTTGCGTATTAAAATAATTCCTGTTGTTTCGATTCATATTTATGCATGTACGCTTTGCTTTGTTTACAATTTTTATATCTGTTATAAGTGTTCTCAACTCTCGCCGCTCAGCGAAACCGAGTCTGCAGCCTTTTGCATCTTCTCCATCAGTTTCGCTTCGTCCTTCAAGGCTAGTTGAGAACTCTTATCGCTATTCTTTCTAACATCTAATCCCGTTAAGCAACTCCCCGTCAACGCATTCATTTTTTCCAACGCGGCGCGTTTCTTTTTCTCTTTCGCCTCCTTCAACTGCTCTCCCGTCAACTGTACCTTTCCAATGTCGCCAGCTTCGTCGCGGTTGTCAGAACTCATAGACGCCTTGGACGACTCGCGAGACATCGCTCCAATCGAAGAGGTTCCAATATCACTTCCGTACGTATTCGACGCAGCAGCTGCACTTTGCAAATGACCGTTAACCAATGGTTGATCAGAGCTGTAACCCTGAGAGGGTGCGAGAGGCGGCTTGGCACTTTCCATCCCGGCAGAGAAATGCTGTTGAGCGTATTGTTGTTGTTGTTGTTGTTGTTGTTGTTGTTGTTGTTGTTGTTGTTGTTGTTGTTGCTGCTGCTGTTGCTGTTGCTGTGATTGCACCGGCTGATACAAGGTCGATAACGAAGCTGAAGAGTGCGCGGTCTGAGTCATTTGAGACTGCTGCACTTGCTGCGTGTATTGTTGCTGTTGCTGAATGGTGGCCAGTTGCGGGAGATTGCCATCTGATTGATGATTGGTTCCTAATCTTGAGAACGAACGCTCTAAACGCCTTTTGTGAAAAGCACGAACTTTACTCTGGCGCTCAGTCGCGTGCCTGTGCCGCATTTCCGCCTCTTCTTGCTGCTGCATTTTTTCTAACTCCTCTAAAACTTGAAGCTCCATTTCATCATCGTACTCTAAATCACCATCCTCTAGTGCGGTAAGAACCGGAGTCTCTGATCGACTCGGATACGTCGCTGCCGACGCGTCGTAGCCTTGTTGTTGTTGTTGTTGTTGTTGTTGTTGTTGTTGTTGTTGTTGTTGTTGCTGCTGCTGTTTCATCGCTTGCTGTTGAGACTGAGGGTGTTTTGGTGGTAAAGAAATACCACCGCTAGAAAGCAC
>Ga0209091_10004389_pt1 | contig 10998 bp, 17 predicted proteins | sample ArcticOcean_MG_C_6_FD_187438 | JGI IMG/M metagenome (GOLD analysis project Ga0209091, IMG submission 187438) | Marine microbial communities from western Arctic Ocean - ArcticOcean_MG_CB8_128 (SPAdes) (version 2) | ecosystem: Environmental > Aquatic > Marine > Oceanic | place: Arctic Ocean... | reverse complement strand
TGAAGCATTAGCATCGAGATCACAAAGACCAGCCAAGTGTGTTCTGGTGTTTGGCGGTGACATGATGCACAGCGACAACAGAAGCAACCAAACAGAAGCCAGCGGCCATGTGCTTGATGTTGATACTAGGTATCATAGGGTTGTTGAATATTTGATCAAGGCATGCCGGGACGTTGTTGCCATTGCCGCAACCATAGCAGATCAAGTTGAAATTGTTGTGCTTGAAGGCAATCATTCATGGCACAGCGAGGTTTGGTTGGCTAGGGTGTTGGATGCTTACTATTCAGAGTGCAGCAACATCACAATCAAATCTGAGCCATCACCAAGGAAGCACATGATTTGGGGCGATAATTTATTGGTCTGGTCGCATGGTGACAGGATAGCCGCACAAAAGTGGCCAATGATTATTGCGGCAGAGTTCGCCAAGCAATGGGGACAAACCAAATACAGGCATCTGAAGTGCGGTCATATACATCACAAGAAGACCATTGCGCCAGTTGTCATTGATGAGCAATCCGGGCTGGTCGTTGAGTATCTGGAAGCATTATGCGCAACAGATGCATGGCATACAGGCGCAGGGTTTGTTGGATCACAGAAGGGTGCAAGTGCATTTGAATACCACAAGAACAAAGGTTTAATCACTCGATATTTGCAACCAGTATGAGAGACAGCGAACAATCAGCTTTTAAAAATGTGAAGGCGCAGATGTCAGAGCATTTTGACAATTTCGTTTTTGTCATATTAGACGAAGATGGCGATGTGTTTTATGGATTTAAAAACAAGATTGTTGGCAAAGCATTGTTAGCTGAAGCGGTCAAAGAATTAAAAGAAGAAGAAGATTTTGAAGACGCATATTTATGGGAAGACGAGGAAGAAGACGGATGGAACGAATTGGAAAACTAATTGCATTCAATGGTGCTAAGACTGTTGGCAAAACTACGATTGCCAAGGCATTAGCCGCATTGAGCGATGACGTTGTAATTGTATCATTTGCAACGCCAATAAGGGCGATGCTTGAAGCGATGGGCGTTGATCGACATAATCTGGATGTTGCCAAAGAGGAACTAATTGATGGCATTGAGAAGTCTGCTAGGCAGTTGCTTTGCACACTTGGCACAGATTGGGGCAGGAATATGGTTGCAAATGAAATCTGGATTTGGGCGATGCAGCGACAAATTGAAAAGGTCATTGGTGGCGCAGACAACCCGGATGACTTGGTGATTGTCATTGATGATTGCAGATTTGCAAATGAAGCCGTCATGGTGCGCCAGATGGATGGTTGTGTTGTGCGCTTATTGCGTGACGGCATCGAATATGACAGCAACCATGCCAGCGAACAGCCGTTGCCAAACCATTTGGTTGATTATGAATTTGATGCTGGTGGCGTTCAAAACTGCCTAAAAAATATTGTTCAAAATATACTTATATAATAATTGTCATTACAAAATCCATTAATTGGATGCTGACTTGTAGCAGAACGCTGCAAATTAATAATAACAATCAAAGGGCATTTTGCCTAATATATATGAACAATGACATGAAAAGTATTAAGTCGGTTGCTGAAGAAGCAATTGAGGCGATCTTGGCTGAACTAGAGGAACGAGGCATAAAAGTGTTTCGTTTGCAAGTATTCGCCAACAAAGAAAGGCCGCCACAGGTCAATATTGTAATAGATGAGATGGGAGGCAAACGATGAATCAGATTGCAGCCTATGACAAAATCAATGATGCGGAAGGCATCGAAATGATTGGCAATGCAATTTGCCGATCTGGGATGTTTGGATGTGAAAGCAAAGAAGCAGGCATTGTGTTTGCTTTGCAATGCGTTGTTGAAAACAAACCGCCATTAGAAATGGCTAAGAATTACCATCTGGTAAAAGGCAAATTGACCAAACGAGCAGATGCGATGTTGGCTGATTTCCGCAGAGCAGGTGGCAAAGTCACTTGGGATGACTTGAAGAACGAGAATGTGCAATCTGCCATTTTTGATTTTGAAGGCATCAAGACCAATGGCAGTTTCTCAATGGATGATGCACAACGTGCTGGATTGATCCGCAAGGGTTCTGCATGGGATAAAACACCTGCTGCCATGCTTAGAGCGCGTTGCATATCTGAAACACTAAGGGCGATTGCACCAGAGATTGTGCAGGGCGTTTATGTTCCAGAAGAAATTGACGTTGCGGATGCGGTGGCAGTTACAAAATCCAAACCAAAGCCAATGAAAAAGGCTTCACCAATTGTTGAATCAATTGAAGTCAAAGATGCGCCAATGGAATACAGACCAAATCTGGCTTCATTGATTGCCGAAAATGATCTGGAATATAAGACCAATTTGTATTGGTCAAACAAGGGCAACATCGACATTGACCTTGATCAGACTTGGCGCGATTTGCCGCAAGACATCCAATCAAAAATGGAAATTGGTTTTGATGCTTTCAGTAAGGCGGTGGCAAAATGAATGACCTAATCACACAGCCAAAGATCAATGGCGTTGCAATTGAAATTGTTGCTGAAGCAGAGCAAATGAAGATTGAAGCGTTGATGTCTTCTAAGGGCATTGGATCAGTCACAGATGGATTTGAAGCCACAATTGCAGCCAAAGCACAGTCAGCATTGCGCAACCTAATCAAGGGCATTGAGGAATCAAGGAAGGCGGCTAAATCACCAGTTCTTGATATTGGACGGGAGATCGATGGCATTGCCAAAGATTACATTGACGAAGTTAAAGATGAAGAACTGCGCATTGCCAAATTGCTTGGAGCATTCCAGAAGGTGGAACGTGACAAAAAGATTGAGGCAGAACGCCAAGCCAGAGTTGAAGAACAAAAGATCCTGGTTAAAGCAACGCAAGACGCATTGGAGACAGGGCAAGACATCCAGCAACTTGACCAATCCGCACAGCATAAGATTGTGGCATTGAGACAAGAAGCGGCCGCAAAGCATGAAGCGGTGGCAGGTGTTAAGGTTCGCACAACAACCAAGTTTGAGATTGTAGATGAAGCGGAAACGCTCAAAGCAAGACCAGACTTGTTCAGCTTGGATGATAAGAAAATCCGCGCTGCACTAAAACTCACAACAACAATACCCGGCCTTAAGGTTTGGGATGAATCAAAATCATATTAACGAGAACAAAAATAATGGCTAAATATATAGCAACAGACGAAGACGTAAATTCAACAGGTGGCAGTTACATCACAGAAGCTGGCACATATGAATTTAAAACCACAAACGTAATTCATAAGGTAAATCAGCGCGATGGCACAGATTTATTTGAATGCACATATGCAACAAAGGATGGCGCAACCATGCGCAAAACATTCTTTTGGGGCGATCTAAGCAAAACACCATCTGAATACAAAGCGCGAACATTGATCTTTATGTATTTAAAAGCATGCGGTGTTCACATATTCCGCGATCAATTAGATACAGAAGATGCAGCTGGATTTTATGAAATCGTAAAAGATAGAAAATTCACAGCTAAGGTTGATATGAAACCAGACCAAAACGATCCAAACAAATCATGGGCTGAAATTGGTTTCAGCGGTTTTGTTTTTGATCAGAACCATGTGCTGTATAAAGAAGGCACATCACCAGTTGTAGATGATGATCAAGTCGTAGAAAATCCTTGGTAATTAAATGCAACAAAGAGAATACCAGCAAAAGGCAATTGCGTTTTTAACGCGGTCGAAGCGTGGTATTATTCAAGCACCGGCTGGAGCAGGTAAGACGCATATTGCGGCATCTGCTCTGGCCGTTTGTTTGTATAAAAGGCAAGGTGTTGCCAATGTGGAAATCATGGTAAACACCATTGAGCAGGTTGATCAAATGCAGGCGGCATGTGATCGGTTTGAAATCATAAGTGAAAAAGCCAATTTGCAAATCTACTGCGCGGCAGGTGCGCCAACAGGAACATATCCAGATTTGCTTATTGTTGATGAATGCCATAGGGCAGGCGCACCAGGTTGGGCTTATAAGATCAAGCAATGCCAATCTGCCATTTGGGGATTGTCGGCAACGCCATTCAGCGCAGATGAAGAACGCAACGCATGCGTCAGCAAATTGTTTGATGGCAACGTGCATAGTATTGACCGGGCTGATCTGGTTGATCATGGGCATCTGGCAAAGGCAAAGGTTGTTTGGCATGATGTTCCAAATGATGATGCAGCAAATGCGATTGAAAAACACTCAAAAGAATTGATTGAAAAGAGGCGCAAGAAAATGCCTTGGATGTTTAGAACTGATGAAGGCAGTCAAAAACAAATCAACCAATGCAAATGGCAGGCGGCACAAAGATTGGGCATTTGGGAAAACGAAAACCGCGATGCACACATTGCATTGATAGCCAAACAAAACATTGATGCAGGCAACCACACCATTGTGTTGATTGGGTCAATTGATCATGGCAAACGCTTGGCTGATGCAATAGAAGGATCTGAATTGGTGTATAGTAAGATGGGCGCAAAGAATCGCAGGGATGTCATTGCACGATTCCGGGACGGCAGTTTGCGATGCATGATTGGCACATCAGCCATCGAAGAAGGATTTGATGCACCAGTTGCTAATGTGATCATAATGGCAGGCTGTGGGCGTTCTGAGCGTAAAACGATACAATCCACAGGCAGAGTGCTGCGACCGCATGACGGCAAACTGTGTGGCATTATCCATGATTTCCGCGATGGATGCCATCCAATGCTGCAACGCCAAAGCCGTTCAAGATGGCGCATATACAAGCAATTAAATTATTCCCAATAATGTATTGACCTGGGTGTTTGGCTCAGCATGGTCATTGGTATGGCACAAGCCATGTATTAACAATAACCAATAATAATAATATGAATAACACAAAACAACCTTACTGCCAGTTGCAGACCATGTTTAACTTGCTAATGCAAATTAAAGGCGCAAGGCTAGTTACCTTGCATGATTACGATCCTTCTTTTCATGGCGTTGGCATACAAGTTGATGGCATGGATTATCTAACTATCTTGTTTGAGCGCAATGGCCTTGATGGGGTCAGATATGACGTTGGTGGCGATAGGAGTGGCCGCACTTGGCGCAAAACTAATTGCGTCATTAATGGTTTCAAAGATGGCCAACCCAATTATGAGTTCTTGCAGCGCACAGAAGATGAATTTTGTGCTGAAGTTGTAAAAGAGGTTAATGAAACACGTATCAACTGCGCATAACACCAACCCAATAATAATAATATGAATAAGCTAATAATATTACTCTGCGCGATCACTTGCGCCAATGTCACACACTCTGCAACTGATGCCGAAATCGTTGCAGCCACAATCATCTTGGAAGCTGGAGGCGAATATTCGCCAAACGCTTTGCGAGCCGTCAATGAAGTCATTCAGAACCGCGCAATCAAAAGGCGCATTGCGCCATCTGAAGTGTGCTTACAGCGATTGCAATTTTCTTGCTGGAACAACAAAGCCAAGCGGCCCGCTTTGCTTGCTAAGGCACAACGCCATCCAAGATACAGCCAAGCATTGCAAATCGCTTTGTCTGCGCCAACCAATTTCACTAATGGTGCTGATCATTACCATGCAGATTATTGCAACCCGTATTGGGCAAAGAGCATGACAGTTACAGTCAAAATCGGCAGGCATATCTTTTACAAATAGACATGAGAATCTTTAACTCATACGAGCTGATACAAGACTGCAAAGAAATCTTGCTTTCTAAAGACGTTCAAAGGCAAGTTGGTGTGCCAACGCCAACATCGCCAGACAGACCAAATGCCATCAATCCGCTTTCCATATGCTTATGGAATGAAAAACGCAAAACCAATGACCTGCAACCATGTCGGCATTGTAAAAAACAAATTAAAAAGCCGTTGATTCTTTGCGATGAATGCGAGAACGAATGGCTATTTCAAGACGAACGAGAATCCAAACACCGCGAAGAATAATATGAACAATCAAGACAGATCATCAATAGGCAGTTTCATCAGTTGGGCAGAGCGCAGAATTGCAGAAGAATTTGAAAGCAATGAAGCAATTGCCAAGCAAGAAGGCACAGCAGAATGCTTTGCTGTAAAAAAGCGGTTGCCATACGATTTAAATGACAGCCAAAAATTGGAGCTAGTGAACCAGGTGGATCAATTGCGAAACGATGGCATGGGCAATATTGCATCATGCAAGAAGGCAGGCATTCACATCACAACATATTGCAAATATCGCCAAAAGCTTGGCATGGGCAAATATCAAAAAAACAAAAACATCTCATCATGATTATGGAATTGAAAAAAACTAACAAAACAATTATCAAAACCATTAACGACAACCAGCAGTCTATAATTAGAGACATAATCTTGCTTCATTGTCCACAGGGCATTGAAATTGATCCAACATATTCAAAAGGCGTTTTTTACAAAGATGCAGAAGATTTAGAACCATTGGAAAAGTTTGATTTATATCCACAAACTGATGATACTTTGCAAGCTAGTGCAGACAATTTGCCGCATTTAGATGGTCAAGTTTCTAGTATTATGTTTGATCCTCCATTTATGGCTGGATTCACAAAACAGAAACCATCTGGCATCATGGGCGAAAGGTTTCATGGCTTTAAATACATTCCAGAACTTTGGGCATGGTATAAAAAATGTCTTTTTGAATTTTATCGCATCCTAGAAAATAAAGGCGTTTTGATTTTCAAATGCCAAGATACAGTCAGCGGTGGTAAGCAATGGTTTTCTCATAATTATATAATGAGTGAGGCAGAAAAAATTGGATTTTACTGTAAAGACATGTTTATTTTAACAGCAAAAAATCGAATAATTGGACACAACCATCACAATCAAAAACACGCTAGAAAATATCATTCTTATTTTTTGGTTTTTATTAAAAACAAAAAAGCATAATGAGTAATAAAACACTAAACGAAACACCATTGACCGATTCAGCAGCATTTGATTTGGGGCGTGGATTATACGAAGGCAAGCGGTATGGCAAATACGGGTTGCTGGTTTACGCTGAAGAAGCGCGGAAGATCGAATTGAAGCTGAACGATGCCAATGAACGCATTCAAGAATTGGAAGCATATATGTCGCTTGCCAAGTCTGGCTTACAGCAATTAATTGAATATTGGGAATCAAAACAATGAGCAATTTATATAACAAAACACCACTCAGAGTGCTTGAAGAAGGTCTTGCAAGCATGACCAAAGCAAATCAAATGCTGATCACACAAAACCAAACGCTGACGGATCAAGTCATTGAATTGGATGCACAGGTGAAGCTTTTAAAGCACAAATTGCTGGTCAATTTAGAAACGCCAGAATGAGATACTACGTTGGCATTGATTGTGGATTGGATGGCGGCATTGCATCGGTTGATGCTAATGGTCAATTGAAACATACATTGATCATGCCAACTGTTCCAAAGGGCAAAGGGCGGCAGATTAACCTGCAAGGCATGGCTGCAATGATTAAATCGTTGAGCGAAGCTGACAGGCATTACACATTCATTGTTGAGAATCCGGGCGCACATGCACCAAGCGCGGCAGGGTTGCGATCAATGACATATTCCTTTGCGGTCGTTGAGACATTGCTGGCGGCATATGGTTTGAAATACCATGTTGTCTTGAGCCAAAAATGGCAGAAGACGTTTTGGAGTAAACCAAAAATGCCAAAGGGTCAGAAATTTAACACTAAAGCAGCCGCATTGAATGTGGCCAACCAGATATTCCCGGGCGAACAATGGCTGAAATCTGATCGATGCACTAAGCCGCACGATGGGATGATTGATGCCGCATTGCTCGCGGAATATGGAAGAAAGGAAAACATATAATGGGAAGCGACAACGAACAAATTGCCAGTCTTATGCGTTATTTGAAGCGCGTTGAAGGATTGACCATGCCGAATTTTGAAGAATACAGAAAGCGAGCAACCCTGCTTGACGAATGCAAAGAAAAGAAATTTCCCAATATGGAACGATTGGGTCTAATCAAAAAACCAGAACCAGAAGAAGAACAACAACAACCCTAAAAATATGGTCACAGTAACACTAAGGCCATCAGAAATGGCTACATGTCAAATCATTGGAAGCATGCGATCATTGGTAGCTCGCGGCAATAGCATTACTGACAGGAAGGTAGGAAACCAAGATGGCACATTGGCAGACATACAGGGCGTTGTTGCTGAATATGCTTTTGCAAAGAAATACAATTGTTTCTTTGATTTGGGTCTTGAACCAAGGTCTGGTTCTGCTGATGGCACAATCAATGGTGACAGGTATGACGTTAAATCAACCACTTACCAATCTGGTAAATTGCTTGCCAGCTTAAAGGTCAATCCAGACGTTGATCGATATGTTTTGGCGATTGTTGATAAAAATACAGTTTCATTGATTGGATGGGCTTATAAAAACGAGCTTATCAAAGAAGAAAATTTACGTGATTTAGGTCATGGAAAAGGCTATTGCCTAGAACAAACAGAACTACACAAATTCAAATAACCCTAAAAAATATGGCAAAATACATTGCAACAGACGAAGACCAGAACACAGCGCAGCACAACCAACTTGATTTTGATGACATCAACGCCAAACTGATTGGCAACGTGGAAGCGCATTGCCACAGTTGGCTCCCGGGCGGCAAAGTCAAAGGCGGTCAATATAGAATTGGCGGCATTGACGGATCGCTTGGTAGTAGCATGTCAATCAACCTTAGAACTGGTCAATGGTATGATCACGCCACAGAAGACAAGGGCGGTGATCTGATATCATTATATGCAGCGATCAACAATCTGGCGCAAGGCGATGCGGCAAACGAGCTACAAGGCGCGGTCAATATCGTTCGCATGACTAAATCAATTCATCGCAAGCCATTGGTATCACAATCAGATTGGGAGCATGCGCTGACTGTTCCAACAGATTCACCGCCAGAGCATTGGGAACATGGCGAACCACATGTTGTGCATAAATACGCAGACACAGCAGGCAGACCAATTGGCGTGATCATGCGCTGGAATCTGCCAGATGGCGGCAAGACCATCAGCCAATGCAGTTGGATGCGCCACAAGAAGACAGACAGATGCACATGGAAGTGGCAGGCATTCAACGCGCCAAGACCGCTATACCAAGGCGAATTGCTCAACAAGATGCCAAATGCCGATGTTGTCATTGTGGAAGGCGAAAAGGCGGCCGATGCATTAGCTAGAAAATTGCCAGATCATGTGGTGCTTTCATGGGCTGGAGGCAGTAAAGCAATCAACCAATCCGATTGGGCTGTTTTAGAGGGCAGAAAGGTATCAATTTGGGCTGACAACGATGCACCAGGCAGGGAAGCCGCAAAGCAACTGCAAGGCATCACAAAGGGCAATCTGATCGATGCACCAAGCGACAAGGCAGATGGATGGGATGCGGCTGACGCGGTGGCTGAAGGTTGGACAACGCAAGGGTTGTTGGAATTGATCGCCACAAACGTGCAGCGACAGACTTACAACGTCAATTTTGGCAATGAAGGCAGACCAAGATCATCCGTTGAAGCCATTGCAAGGCGGCCAGATGTGATCATTGATGGCTTATTGTATGCACAATCTAAGCTGTTGATTGGTGGCGTTGCAAAGGCAGGGAAGTCGCATTTTGCCATGTCATTGGCATCGTGCATGGCTTCTGGGCAACCCTTCTTGCAATGGTCAGCACCAGAACCACAACGGGTTTTGTATGTTGATTTTGAACTGCATGAATGGGAATTGGATGAGCGTTGTGCATCTGCATGCAATTGGGATGTGCCAGAGAACTTAGCCACACTCAGCTTGCGCAAGCATTATGATGTGAGAAGCACCGAATCATTGAGCAGGGTGCTGAAGACCATTCAGGCGCACCAGTTTGATGTGGTGATTCTTGATTGTCTTTACAAATTCAACAGCGCGGATGACGAAAACGACAACGCTGCCATGAAAGCCATTGGGTCATGGATGGATGAAATCATCGCCAAATACGGCATAACACCGATATTGATTCACCACTTTGGCAAAGGTGGGCAAGCAGGCAAGGATGTCATAGATCGCTTCAGAGGCGCGTCTAGCGTTGTTGGTGAGATGGACGGGCTGATCTCGATCATTAGCCATGAGAACGAAGGCTGTTATATTGTTGATAGCGTGGTGCGCTCATTCAAATCAACGCCATCATTTGTGGCGCGTTGGGATTATCCACATTGGGTGTTGTCAGAAGATTTGGATGCATCAAGGGCAGCCAAGCCGGGCGCAAAGAAAAAGCAGGGTGATGACAAATTATTGGCATTGATTCCTTCTGGCGAAGACAACGCGGCATTCTTTGGTGATATGAATTTGGGCATAAGTAAGCAACAATTCATCAGACGAATCAAAGACATTGATGCCATCCAAGTGATCAAATTGGTCAATTCAACGGCAAAATATGAGAACGCTTATTATCGCTCAAATCCTGCTCTATCATATTAATCATACGAATTTTCAATCTAATATGATAGACCAGACTTTAATACCACTAAACAAGCGGCTTATGCTCTATCATATCAATATGATACACCACATCAAATCGGCACTTAAAAGGTCTGTGTGGGGCGTTTACGCCACACATTATGCCTGCTTGATCATATTAATCAATTCCCTTAAGGGTGATGATGTAGCAGGTCAATACAATCAAACTAAGGCAAATGATTTGTGATTGTATATACAAAGTATTGACTGATGCATGGCATGGCATACAACTCAACGCATGGAACAAAGTAATATCACAGATCAAATCAAGCCAGCCAAGCCAGCAACCAGTAAGATGGTCAGCTTTCGCATGCCAATGGCTTACATTGAGCAACTGCAACAGCAGGCACAGGCATTGGGCAAATCAAAGTCTGAAGTGCTGCGCATGGGATTGGACGCGCTGAAGGGCAATGGTGGCGTTTAAAGGCACTACAACAGCCGCAAATGGCTACTTGGCAGGGGTATGCCATCCATTTTGGACTCCCCATGTAAGGAATCTTTTAAAAAATCAAGCCGCTGTGGTGATCTGACT
>Ga0209091_10004388_pt1 | contig 10999 bp, 7 predicted proteins | sample ArcticOcean_MG_C_6_FD_187438 | JGI IMG/M metagenome (GOLD analysis project Ga0209091, IMG submission 187438) | Marine microbial communities from western Arctic Ocean - ArcticOcean_MG_CB8_128 (SPAdes) (version 2) | ecosystem: Environmental > Aquatic > Marine > Oceanic | place: Arctic Ocean... | reverse complement strand
GGTAATTTCTTCGTCGTTGTCGAATCGACGAGAGAACGCTACGATGATTTCAAAAGATGGCACTACGTGACTTCTCCTCCAACTCTTCACGGCGTGTATTTAGAAGTCGTCGGTAAAGCAGACGACGACAAGGATGATGACGAAAGAAATCTGATTGGATACGCGAGCTTTCACACGGAGCAAGCGCCGCCGCAGTTTGAAAACGTCGTCGATAATCTGAACGCCTCAAAAGTGCAACGATTTTGCGTCGTGAATCGGTTAGTTGTGAACCCAAAGTTCCGCGGGAAAGGCGTCAAAGAACTCTTGTTGAGAGCCGGGTGCGATTTATACCACGCGAAAGGTATCCCGTGTCGAATAACTACATCGGCGTATACTGCAAAAGTGAGTTTGGACGCGTGCAAACTGCTCGCGTTCGAAAGGTTTAAATCGAGAAAAGATACCGGGAAAGAGCGATCGAGCGGCAAACGCAAAATTGTAGTGAACGTTCCAACATCCACTCAAAAATGCAAAGAAGCAGACGACGACAACGACGAGAAGAAGGAGAGAGAAGTCAAGAGAGACGTTCTGAGAACGTTAAACGCACTCACGCCGGACTCGTGCGCAAAGCTCACGCCAAAGCTTCGAGAAACCTTCGACGCGCTTTCTGAAAACGACCTAACGTACGTCTCTGGGTATGTAATATCTTTAGCGAGACTCGCGCCTCAGCTTCGGAAGCTTTTGGCGGATGCTGTTTTAGGCACTCGACTTGAAAATCTCGTTCGCAAAGACGCACAAAAAGAAATCGAAAAACTTTCGACCTCTTCTTCTTTTCATCTCAGCGAAGAAGAAGTCTCGGCGCGAGTGCGATTTTTGAACGCGTTCGTGAGCGAAATGAATTCCGAGAAGAATGCTGCTCGCTATTTGGGCGCCAAAGATTCTGCTTTAGCTATGACCAGGCGAGACGTGTTTACCGCGGCGAAAAGAGACATGAGCGCTTTACGCATTGTCGAGGAAGATTCAAATATATTCGCAGAGGTAAAACGAGGTCAACGCTCGGGATGGAGTTACATCTATATCGGCAATCCCGTCACGCGAAGAATTGACGGGAAAAACTTTACATTCGACGGCGAAACGAATAGATTTATTTCTAGTAGTAATATGTTAGAATGCAACTAAAACTTAGCATGCGCGCACTCTGGCATCTCACCGCGCTAAACCTGCTTCTAGATCAAACAGCATAATTGCTCCGCTTTCCACGTTTGCGATTTTTATCTTGACATTCTTCGAGCGCTTCCACAAGAGTTCCGCTTCTTCGCCATGCGGCGGTCTCTCGGAACATACCGCGATTCGAAAGTCCGGTTCGCCCGGGCCTGATTTCTTGAAATTTCCATTGGGTCGCCACACGTCAAAGGTTGGCCATTTACCCCCACCTTCGCGCATTTTCATCAATTCTTGCTTTTCTTTCTCGCGTCGAAGCTTTTCTTTCTCCTTTTCTCGCTTTCTTCTTTCTTCTAGCTTGACTTTTTGCGTCTGAGCGTACGAAGCGTGGATTTCCGGACCTAACCACGGGTGGTGTTTCGAACCGGACCAATGAAACCACCGGCGAGTGCCCGGATGATGAACAATTTCTACCGCTTCGTCGTCGTCTATTTCTACTTTTTCTTCCATCGCTGCGTCTGCGTCTTTTTCCTTGATCTCAGTGATTATGGTATGATTGTCGAGTTCCATTTTACCGTCGTCGTCGTTGTTGTTGTTGTTGTCAACCCCTTTAAACACCCACTCCCCTTCCCCAGCCATTATCCGATGAACGTACGTCTCATTTTCTCTCTTCTTCCTCGCGTTCGCTTTAACTCGCTCGGGCACAACCCACGGCGCCCCGAATCTTCTCGCCACGTACCCAATCCTACACAACTGCGCGTACGTCACGTACGTCTCCATCGACACCCCGCACTCCTCCAACATCTCGTGTATGCTCTTCACCGACGCCGGTTCTAAACCTTTACCTCGAGCTTGCCAAAACAAACACACCCGTTCCGTTTCCACTAAGAACGCGACTTCCTCGGGGAACAAATACACCGTCCCTCCACCGTTATCTACGGACGACGCAATCGTCGTCGTCGTCACCGTCGCCGCCGCCGCCCCCGTCTCTGACGCCGCCGCGGAATACCCAAACTTGGACAAAGCCTTCCCTTTCTGTTTCACCACTTTCGCCAGTTTCAACTTCTCGTCCCATATTGCCACCGCGATGTTATTCGTCGACGCTTTCCGTTCTCTCGACCACGCGGAGACGAGCAAATCAAACTGTTCCTTGGACTGTTCGGTCGTTTTCACTCTCAGCTCTTCTCTTGTGGGTAACTTCGCGTCTGGTTTCTCGCGTTCGAGAAGTTCGGAATATTTCGTCGCTTTGGCGCCGCCTCTTTTGAATAAATGCGAGGACGACGATGCAGTATTCGTCGAAGGCGTCGTCGTGAAGTCGATGGTATCAAACCTTCTTTTCTTTTCAGTAGTCGTACTATTATTCGGAATAAAAGCATCGTCGCTCGTCATCTCTCTCTCTCTCTGCGAATACAATGTATGTTAACGACCGGCAAAAGGGCTCCCTCTCTCCTCTCTCTCTTTATGCGTCTTTATGCGTACTAACAGAACAACAACAGAAACAAACAGAGCGCCTCGTTGTTCTTCTCTTTTTCCGACCCCAACGGTCTCATTCCAATGCTAAAGCGAGGAGTTTAGACGTGAGAGAGATTTAACGCTTTTTGTGCGGGGGGTCTGTCTTTTCCCCAAACCCGTCACATAAAATTTGTGGAAAAGAGAGAGAGATGTCTTCTTCTTCGTCCGGTGGTGGTGTCCATCACGTTCGGACGCGCTCGTCGGACTCGTCCACGCCATCGCCGACATCATCTAAAAATAGCACCACCATTTTCAGTCATAGTAATAGTACGAGTAAAGAACAGCAACAACAAAATGGAAACAACAACGGGGAGACCATTCTCATCATCAATAAAGCCGGAACGAATACGAATTCGAGAGGCCAGATGAGAAAGTCAGCGTCGATGCTCCAGTTCAGCGAACACGCGATCAACCAAGTGCAAGGGTTGAGCAAAAGAGGGTTAGAGTTACCGGTCACGCCGAGGTTACAGAGGAGACGATACAGGTACGTTTACGACTTAATAGTATTCTTTTTATTCTCGTATTGAAAAGATATCCGTTTGTGGATATAATGGAAAGGAGTATGAACTGACCATGACAACTCTTCTCTCTGCTCTTTCAATCACACGACGCACGCAAAAACACATTAGGGGGATATTTTGCATGAGCTTCATCCTCAGCGTGCTCTTTTATCTCTACTTATCCGCGATCGTTGCCGCACACAATAAGCACAGGAAAGTCCTTCCTTACATTGGGAGCGAGACGAAGCACATTTACAAGGAAGGCGAGGGGTTCTTTTCGCGCGTGATGTTTGGGAAGAAAAGGAGGCGAGGGGCGAATGGTGGTGGCGGTGGGAGTGGTGGTGATGGTGATGGGATCGATCACGTTTCGTCGTCGTCTTCTCATCCTCACCACGCTCGTCATCACGACGAGCACGATCGAGAGGATATGGAGTTGGAGTTAGAGAACGAGGATTCAAACGTAGCGAGGATGTTTTATCATCATTAGTTTATATAGAGCGAGAACGTAATAATAATAATAATAATGAAATAATAATGCGAACTTTACTTTGTGGTAGTGTATGCTCTCTTGCGTAGTATGTGTGTGTGTGTGTGTGTGTGTTCATTACATTGTCTGTTAAATTTGTGTTTTTCTTCTCTTTCTTTCTCGTGTATGTATTTACGCGTTCAACGCGCGCTTCTCTCGTTCGTCGATGCGCGTTCTCGCTCACGCGGCGAAATCGGAGTCGGTGCTGTACGCGTCGGACTCGTCGTCTTCGCAAAAATAGTCGTCTCCGTCGACGTTTACTACGTTGATTGATGGTGGCGGCGGTGCAGAAACAACGTGAGGTGGTACGACTGCTAATAACTCGTTCGTTATTGGATCAAACTTTAATGAAGGAGGGTTCGCGTAGTAGTCGTAGTACGAGGAAGAGGAATAGTGCTGCTGTTGTTCGTTTTCTTGCCGCACTCGATGCTGGCGGTTCTGTTGGTGATAGGAACGCCGTTCCGGGGAGGATGAAGTGGACATGCGTCTCGACTGCGAAGAAGTTGTAGACGTGCGCTGTTGATGTTGTTGTTGTTGTTGTTGTTGTTGTTGCGAAGAAGAAGAAAACGTGAAAGTGCGCTTCACTTCTTTCGCTTTCGATTTTACGCGAAACGTCGTTTTCGTCATTACGCTCGCGTATTCGCGGATGGAGACGTGACTTTCCTTCATATATGGCATCGCGTCGTCGTCGGTGGACGAAAATCCAACTCCTCCAGATTTTTTCGATTGTAAGTACAGGGTGCCTTCGACGATATCAGCCACGAGCGCGACGCACCTGGCCACATCTGTTAACGAAGTGCTCTCGATCAACAGAACGCGTTCGGCCATGTTCGTCGCCGCCTTGAATACGCGCTCGTCCTTATTCAAAAAAACGTCCCATACATCCACAACCTCGCTCGCCATATTCAAAGAGCAACCGGTCATGTGTCGTAAGAACTCGATGTGTGCGCCTTGTTTCCCGATAATTAAAGCCACTTTGGCGTCCGGGATTCGCACTGTCGCCGTCGAGAGCGTTCCGAAGAACCTCGACGCGTCTCGTTCGTACGGGGGCGGTGTTTTTCGATGCTTCGTCGTCATCGCCGTCGTCGTCGTCGCGTGATGGTGGTTAAACGAGCATTCCTCTACCTCGCCGTTGTCGTCGTTCTCTTCGTCTTCCGTGGATAAAATATCTTCTTCTTCGCTCGAATACGAATCTTCGTCCTCGTTCTCTTCTCCCGTTTTCCTCGTCCACCCCAAAAAGGCCTTCTCGAGCGGGCGCAGCAGCTTTTCACCATCTCCCGCTCTCGAAACGGATACCGATCGTCGTCCGTACGTCTCTTTCCTTCCATCCTCGGTCGTCGTCTTCTCGTCGATAATCTTCCCATCTGAGATGCTTTCGATGATTTTCGCCGCTTCTTTGCACATTTGCGCCGTACCAGTCAAGACGACTTTTACTCTTTCTCCTTTTCCTTCTCCTTTTCCTTCTTTTCCTTCTTCTTCTTCTTCTTCTTCTCGCAAGATAGAGACGCTCGCTCCGGTTCTTCGCTCGATGTCAAATATCGTTCTCCCGCGAAGACCGACGACGACGCCTACCTTCGACCGGTGGACGAGCGTGTGCACGCACACGATCGCTTCTTGAAGATAACCACTGTGTTGTTGTTGTTGTTCTTTCGGAGGCGTCGAAAACTCGTCGTCGTCGTCTTCGTAAACCTCGTCCTCGTTCTTCGTCCTCGTAAAACTCGTCTTCTTCTTCTCGTCCTCGTAAAACTCCTCGTAACTTTTGTTTTTGGCCACCATGAGAAGAAGACGACGATGATTTAAATCGCTTTAAAGTTGTTGTTCTCAATAACGTTTTTGATTGAGCGCGATGATTGGGTTCGTCGTCGGGTGTCGTCGTCGTCGTTAAACGCGCGAAGAAGAAAATACGCGAAGGTTTTTGAGGAAAAATTCAAAAAAAACGAGGGAATGAATTTTGTACTTTTTTCCGAGGAGCAAACACCTAATAAAAATGTGTTACTACGAAAACAGACTAATATATTCCGGCACAAAGACGAGGTAAAGACAACTTTTGTGAGACAATTTGAACTATTACACATACAGACACCTACACGCAATACTACTTTTAAAAAAAGTACCGCCGAGTGGTCTTCGAATCGTCGCCAAAAGCGTACACGCTGGCAATCATTTCATCCGCCAACTCTTGGAAATCAAACGCCGGGGTCACGCGAGCGTTCTCTCGGTCGCCGCCCCATTTGATAGCGTAGCCGATGCCGACGTTTTGGGCGCCGAGGATGTCGTTGACGTCGGAATCGCCGACGTGTACGACGCTTTTGAAGTCATTTTTGTCGGTGATATCGATGGCGGCTAAGGAGCGTTTGAACGCGTTCGGGTGAGGTTTCTCGAAACCGCCGACGGCGGAGCAGTAGACGGCGTCGACTTCGTCGATGATGTTTAATTTTTCTAAGATGTTCGGTAAGCGGTCGTCCCAGTTACTGGTGACGACGACTTTGATGCCTCGCGAGCGCAAGCGACGGAAGGCATCGATGGCACCAGGGGCGACGGCCCAATTTTCGGGTTGTTCGTAAAATTTCATGAGCGCGTCGAGACACTCGTTGCCTCGTTTTAAAGAGTCTTCGTTAGACGCGTCGACGTTTAGTGCGGCAAAGACGCATTTTTTCCAAAACGATTCGCGTCCGTCGCCGACGTATCGCAATTTGTTTTCGCTCAGAGGCGTGGAAAAGATGCTTTTAAACGCTTTCTTGGCAGATTCGGGCGTGACGTCGGAAAAGCCGTACGTTTTGGCGTGGTCTGCGTAGACGTCGTGGACCGCTCTGGCCGGCGTGACGAGAACACCACCGGCATCCACTGATAAGGCTTTAAACGCGACATTCTTTCTGTACGCTTCTTTTAAAATCGGTTGTTTAATCGACGAACACTCCACGTCGTAAGGGTACAAACTTTTCAACTTTTCGATTTCTTTCTGGATGATCGAGTGCGTGAGCTCCAAGTGTAAATCGATATCGATCGACGCCGCCATGCCGCAGACGTTCGGGACGCCCGGCATGTCGCAATCGTAATTATATCGTCGACCAACGGTATCGGTGACTGCACCGCCGACGGATCTTAACAGCGCCTCTCCGGCGCACGTGTCCCATTTTTTACTCGCTTTCCGTAACAGCATCGCCGAGTGCGCTCTGCCTTCCAGCAAACACAAATAGTGGTACCCAGTCGCGGAAACTAAGACGGCGACTTCCGATTTCGTTTGTTCCATGACCGGCGCTTGGTGCTCGTCGCGTATGTTTCTGTTCAAGCAGACAACGTGCGGCCCTGTTGGAGGCATTACGAGTTTTTTTTGCGTCTCGTCCACTCGAAGACCTTTACACCCGGCGCCGGGGCCGCCCCAGACGACTCTGCCCAAATTTTCTAAATGTTTCGAATCGTTAACGTTGGCGTTCCAACCAAAAAACGGTTGCCCGATAATCCCAGCTACTGGGACGCCATCTACGGCGACACCAAGTAAGACCGTCACTGCCGGTCTTTCCCCGTTCGCGTATTCGTTCGTTCCGTCTAAAGGATCTACGTACACGTTCGCTCTGGAAATGTCAATCTCCCCGGACGCAATCGCCGGCGGCCATTTCGCCTCCAAAACTTCTTTTAAGATATCTTTATCTACGTAATGGTTCCCTTCTTCTTTCCTCATCATCTCCTCTTCCTCATCGAACGAGGCAAAACACGTCGAGTCGTCGCATTCCGCCTCGCCTTCTAACGCGTTTTCGTACGATTCCTCACCGACGACGCGCAACCTCCCGCCCGCGAACGTCGTAATCCGTCTCAACGCCATAATCTCCACCTGTCTATCCGCTTCCGTTTGCGCGTCCATGATGTACTTTTTATCCAACGTTTCGCTCCCGCCTTTGTCTTTAACCGCCAAATCGCCTTTAGATGTCACCTCCCGAATGATATCGCATCCGTCCTCGGCGACGTCCACTAACAAGGCGACAAACGTCGGGAGGTGGATTTTCCTCGCATCTGACGATGGTTGAATGTTCACTCTGTTGTTATTATTACTATTATTACGAACAACATCAGCGGTCGCAGCGGACGACGACGATTCAGACGACGCGCCTCCTCCTCGCGCACTCCCGCGTCGTCCTCCTCCTCCTCCTTTTCCTCGTTGAAATGGAAGATTAGTCCTCCCCTTTAAGAGCGACGACGCACTCGCGCTCGTTCTCGTCGTTGTTTTCGAAGAAGACCCCCGAAGGAACAAACAGGCGCGAGTGGTGCTCATCAAAGCTGCCGCGCGCGTCGTCGTCGTTGTCGCCATCGAAGAAAAAAATCCGCCGTAAAAAGCGGTTGTTAAGTGATTTGTGTAAATGAAGAGATTTGGATAAAGTAGAGACAGTTATAAGATGCAACGTGCAAAAAATATCATTATGCGTGTCTTTTAATTACAAACTCTCGTACAACTCCGCGTAGACGTTACCGCTCGCTTCCCACCCGTAATCGACTCTGGCGACGCGTTCTTGCAACTCGTGAAACTTCTTTCGGTCTTGGAACGTTTTGTTGGCTCTTTGAATGCACTCGTCTAAGGATTGGTCGTCGGCGCCGTAAAAGACGAAGCCGTTGCCGTTTTCTTGGTCGGCGTCGCAATCGATGACGGTATCGGCGAGTCCGCCGGTAGAACGGACGATGGGTAAGGCGCCGTAGCGCATGGCGATCATTTGCGTCAAACCGCACGGTTCGAACATTGAAGGGACCAAGACAAAGTCCGCGGCGGCGTACATTAATCGAGAGAGCGCGTCGGAGTAGGTGATCATCAATCGGACGTTGGACGAGTTCGTTTTGGAGAACTCTTCGTTGGCCATTCGTTTGAAACCACCATCGCTGTGGCCGCTGCCGAGTAACACGAACTGATTTCCGTTATTTTCGGATTGCGTGACCGCGCGTTCGATCAAGTGAATACCTTTTTGAGGCACTAACCTCGAGATGCACACGATCAACGGTTTTGTTTCGTCCGCGTCCAATCCCAAGCCGATTTGTAAGTATTTTTTGCACAGCTTTTTGTTTTCGGTCATTTTATTCCCTGGGGCGAAATTGGCCGGCAACGTCGCGTCTAACGCCGGATTCCACAAATCGTAATCGATGCCGTTCAAAATGCCGGAGAACTTTTCTTGGTTCGCTTTTAGAATTTTGGACATGAAGCCGCCGTTCCCGTCCAAAGTTTCTTTCGCGTACGTCGGCGAAACGGTCGTGACTTTGTTCGAGTACACGACGCCACCTTTCATTAAACACATTCTTTCCGGATTGTGTCCGATAGTTCGTTCATCCAACGCTTTCTCGATGACGTTAAACTTTGCTCCATTCACGCCAGTCGCGAAAAACTCCTCCTCTCGGCACTCTCCGGTGTTGTCCAAATTGTGAATAGTCATGACAATTTTCGCTTTGTTCAAACTCGTCTTCCCGTGGTACTCTTCCCAATACAACATTGGCACCGCGCACGTTTGCCACTCGTGGACGTGAATCACGTCCGGGTCTCTTCCAGATTTATCCAAAAATTCTAAACTCGCTCGGGAGAAATATAAATACGCTTCGAGCTCGTTGTAACTCCCGCCGTAAATCGCCCCGCCTTTGAAAATGTTCGAATTCGTCTCCTCGTGCGGTTTCAATAAAATCACGTCGCACCCGCCGATATTTCCCGAATACGCGGACGTTTTCATCATCGACACGACATTTTCTCCGTCCCATTTCGTCCCTTTAGGTACGTCAAAATCCATCACGTGTTTTAAATCGAAAATCTCGTTCGCGTCGAGCGATTGATAATACGGCAAAATGATCTCCACGTTGTGGCCTTGCATTTGCATCGCGCGACCTAACCCTTGCGTCACGTCGCCTAATCCACCAACTTTTGCCAGCGGTGCTAACTCTGCCGTAACGTGCGCAATTTTTTTCGGTCTGTTTGTTTTCTCCGTCGCCGTTTTTCCTTCAAAGAGTTCGTCCGGGTCGTTCTTCGGTCTCGTTTCCCAGAACGGTTTCTTGTCTTCCTCGCCTACGGGACATCCTTCCGCGGTAATCGGTAACGGCCATTCGATTTCAGATTCACTCTTAGGATCGGTTCGAAGCGCGCCGACGGCGGCTTTTTTCGTTGTTTTTATTGTTGTCCTCGTCGTCGATTTCGAAGACGAAGAAGAAGACAAAGAAGAAGACAAAGAAGAAGACAAAGAAACATCCTCCAACTGCATCTGCAACGTCTTCAACTTTGCGTTTTCAGCTTTTACCTTTTCAATTTCTTCCAATAATTCATCTCTCGTCGTCGTCGCGCCGTTAATAATGTTGTTCTCGTCGTCGTCGTTACTGCTACCACCACTACTCCTCCTCCTCGCCGCCGCGACTCGAACGCCGCCGAAAGTGCTTCTCTCGTTCCTCCTCTTCTCATCATCTCTCGCACTCATCTTTTTTTTCAGCGGCATCATCATCGTTCGATTTTCTCCACTACTACTCCTCCTCGCGCGACAAACAACGCTCGGCACTTTGTTTCCAACAACGCGAGGACTACTACTCGTTACCATCGTCGTCGTCGTCATCTTCCGCTAAATTTAATATGTATGTATAAATATACGAAGTAAACTTTATTTGTGTGCCGTTCTGTGTACTAAATTCTCTTTTTCTTCTTTTGCATGCTTCTTTTTTGCACAAAGTACAGACGCAGAGGAGTTGCAGGTGAAGTAAAAAAAATCTCTCAAAAAACTTGCGTCTTCTCAGAACAACAGGCTCCTCAAAAAGAGAAGGATAAACTGCTTTGTTTGATTCTTTTGATTCGGTATCTGCGATGAATGTACGATTTGCGTATGTGTTGTATACTTTTAGAATTACAAATGGTGAGCTAATGATGTTGAGTACGCATGTGGTATTTTAAACCATTAGCTTGACGATATCTCTTCTCGCAAATATGGCACTCGAATGGCCTCTCGTTCGTGTGAATACGCATGTGCCTTTTCAAATTACCAAGTTGACGAAAACGCTTCTCGCACACATCACACTCGTATGGTTTCTCGTTCGTGTGAATACGCATGTGGACGTTCAATTGACTAGATGTACGAAAACACTCCTCGCACACATCACACTCGTACGGTCTCTCGTTCGTGTGAATACGCATGTGGTATTTTAAACTACTAGAATGACGAAAAGCTTTATCGCACACATCACATTCATACGGTTTCTCGTTCGTGTGAATACGCATGTGGACTTTCAAATTTGATCGTCTTTCAAACACCTTCTCGCACACATCACACTCGTGCCCTCTCTTCCTCTTCACTCCTTTAGCGATAAAAGCAGTTTCCTCTTCTCG
>Ga0209091_10004383_pt1 | contig 11007 bp, 4 predicted proteins | sample ArcticOcean_MG_C_6_FD_187438 | JGI IMG/M metagenome (GOLD analysis project Ga0209091, IMG submission 187438) | Marine microbial communities from western Arctic Ocean - ArcticOcean_MG_CB8_128 (SPAdes) (version 2) | ecosystem: Environmental > Aquatic > Marine > Oceanic | place: Arctic Ocean... | reverse complement strand
TGAAGTGCGACGATATTTGTTTCACTCACATTTTACCGAGATTGAATCAAACGGATCTCAAATTCTTGTATGGAGTGAATACGGAGACGAGAAAGTTGATTAAGAGATCATCTCGCAAGAGGGAGTTGAAGAAGAGGTTTAAAGTGAGCGAGATGTCATCGATATCGACTTTGGAGTTAGCGTGGAAGAAGCCATTGTCGCCGTCGAGTTGGTGGAACGAAACATGTTTCTGCTATCGAGTTGCTAAAACGAATAAACTCGAGTTGCTCGAGTGGGCGCGAGAGGAGAAAAAGTGTAAGTGGGATCATAATACGATTAATACGGCCGCAAAACAAGGTAATCTGGAAATGGTAAAGTATTGCGTGGCAAATGAGTGCCCTATCGATGAGTGGGCGTGTGCATGTGCCGCCATAAACGGTCATCTCGAGGTACTCAAATACTTACGCGAAGAAGCGAAAGCGCCTTGGGGTTGGGGAACTGCCGCTTGGGCGGCTCAAAATGGTCAACTTCATATACTTGAATATCTTGTTGAGCGTAAGTATGATCAATATAGCGAAGATGCGTGTTTTTGGGCGGCCGGGAACGGCCACTTAGACTGTTTGAAGTACTTACACGAAACCGCCAAAGCGCCTTGGGACGAGGACGCCGTACGAGAAGCGCACGAGAACAAACATTTCGAATGTGTACAATACTGCCTCGACAATAACTGTCCTCTCCCACCCAATTGGCGATACGAACATGGAGAGCTACACACGATTTAAAATCACAGGTATCATTCATCAACAAAAAAAGAATACGAGAAAGGAGAAACAGCTTATGTATAATGCAAAATTAACAAACCCTAAAACTCTAATAGAGAGTGAACTCCTTCTTCTTTCAAAGAATCATCATCATCATCGCTTATTATTATTACGAGAGTCCCTCTGTCCTTTCTCTTCTCGAACAGCTCTTTTCTGATTGAACGGAAGACAAAGAAGTGAAAGAAGAGAGAGAACGAAGAAGCTTTCGTTTTGTTTTGAATAAAGCGAAGAAGAGTCGGGAGAAGAATCAGAAGATGATGCAACATCTACGAAAACAAACGGAAGAAAATGAGGAAGATTCCACCGTCGGCCCGTTCGTGTTTTCCAACTGCGGCGCGGTGTCTGTGCGCAGATTCAGAGAAGCCGAGGAAAGCTTCACGAGAGGCAAAGAAAGACAAATGAGTTTATCCATCAGATACGGAACGATAGTGCACGTGGACGATGGGAACGCGTTGAGAGCGTTTGATGTGGACGAGGTAGGGAAGGAAGTGCAGTCACTGAAAGGGAGGAAAGAGAGCGAAGCGATACTCTTTTCAGAAGACGACGAGAAGAAGGAGAAGAATGAGAATACTAAAGGTGTCATAGTAAAAGGAAACGTGAAAATAGTGAGCGTGAAACCGAGGAGCGAAGATGTAGTCGCGTGCGTTGTCAGCAGCGAGAGCGATGTAGACGATGATGACGTCTTGGAGTTTTACGACGTCGTCGGTAAAGGCGCGGTGTCGAGACGAGAGGAAGGTACGACGAAGACGAAAAAGGTAAAACAGTTCGTTTGGGAGGAGAAAGAGGATGGTATGAGCTATGTTGTTGTCACTGAAGGTGGGTCGTTGATTCGGAACGGGACGGAAGAGGTGGCAGGTGGAGGCGTTGAGTGCGCGGCGTGTCATCCAAAGACGAATGCGTTGGCGTACGCAAACGCGGAGGGCTCGGTATTCGTCGGGGAAGACGTTGTGAATCTGAACGACGTAAAGCGAATCGAATCGATTGCGTTTCCAAACGAAAACAGCGACGATTTGGTTTTAGTTTCTGCATTAAACGGGGAAGATGAGTGCAGATTGCTTGCGTTGAGGAAGAAGGACGGCCAGTGGACGGCGAGCAAATTAGGCGGAGGGTTCGATATCGATCCCACGCAAGACGCGGCGACTGGGAATCCTTTGCACGTCGTCCCAATTAATGGTTGGGATGTCGCGTTGTGTGCGCACGCGCGCGCGTGGGATAACCAAGTGCTTCTCGTGTCCACATCCGCATCGGAACCGTGTCGCGTTTTAGAAATCGACGACGATAGGTGCTTTTGCACGATCCCTTTAGCTTTCGACGACGAGAATAATTTTGTTTCTGGCGTCGCGGTGGATTACGGCGCCTCGTGCGGGGCCATGTTGAACCCATCCGACGGCGGTGCTGGTGACTTACCCCTAGGACCGACAGTTATCCTTTCCACGTCGGATGGACGCATTGCATGCTTTCGATTGGCGTGTTTGACAGATCCGCCCGGGTACAGGATTGAAAAGACTCCCAGAGAAGAGCCGGTAAAAATACAAACGTTGGCGGCACCTCAAAAAAAAGAAGATGAAGAAAAAGTAGAAGCTCCAGCGCCGGTTAAAAACTTGTGGGGTGCCGATTTCATGGCGAAAAACAAAGCACATCAGGCGAAAGTTCAAGAAGCGATCGAAGAGGAGGAGAAACCGAAATCGGCGTTTAGCTTTGTTCCACCCGCAATGGGGGAGAAACCTGCGTTTAGCTTTGGTCCACCCGCAACAGGGGAGAAACCTGCATTTAGTTTTGGCGTTCCTTCGACGCCGGCGGCAGACTCGAAAAAGGAAAACGAAGAAAAAGAAAAAGACAACGTCCCGCCGCCAACTCCAGTACCAGATCCGACGCCACCTAGAGCAGCGCCGCCATCAAGAACAACACCTACGTCCGCAGTTCCTTCTTCTCCGTCCGCTCCTACCTCGTTCGAAGCGCTCGCGGATGATCCTACGAAACTCTTGGAGCAACTCTCGCTTGGTAAAATCTCAGACGTAGCTGCGGCGCGCGAAAAGTTAAAACAACTGTTTTTGAAGGAGCACGAAATCGAAACTACGCCAAAGCAGAAAATTTCTGCAACAAGTAGCGGAGAGGCGAGTGCTGCTTCACCAGTTCCAGTGATGCGGTCTGTAGATGTAACAAAAATCGCCGACGATTCGAAGGCGTTAGCGCCGATGGACCCGAAGGCTTCGCCATTACCTTCTTGGGGTAAAAAGTTGGAAGGTGTTCCAAAGACCTCAGCCGCTTCAGGTGTGAGTGCGTCAAAAGATATTGCAAATGCTCTCAAACTTATTGCGAATGATTTCGAAAACGCGAAACTTGAGTGCGACGCTATGTTATCGGACTGTAACGACGCGTGCGATGCGATTCAAAATGAAAATTCTGCATTCGCTGCGAGCGCGAAAATTTCAAAAAAACACTTTGATATTTCTACGCAAGCCAGAGATTCAGCTCGAGATGAAATCCAGGAGACGAAACGCGTCGCGAGGCTACAAAACGAAGCCATCGGTGAACTTTGGTCGCGCGACCGCCAGAACGAAACCATGCGATGTGAACTCGAAAGTCTCATCGAGGCTGCACAAGAAAATCTGGAGAAGAACCAAAATCAAAATCCCGACGACGAAGATTTGACTGAAATCGTCGATTTAGATATGGAACTCCCAACAGGTTTGCGAAAGTTGAAAGCTCAGCTGCGGCGAGAAATGGATGTCATCGCGCAAGGAGCGGCTGATTTCGAAGTGCGTACAAATCTCGCCGAACGCGAGAAGAAGCGGCTCGATCGCATCAAGAAGGCAGCTGGGAGCAGCAGTTCAAATTCAGTCTTGACGATGAATCAGATTCGCTCGCAAGAAACCACGAGAGCGTTGAAGGCAGCAATCGAAACGCAGAAAGAAGTCATCGAAGATCAGAATGAACGTTTGGAAACAACTATTGCGGATCTCCGCGAGTTTGGGTACGACGCCGACGTGCGCGTCGGGAAGGATGGGAGAGTTGAAGTGAATGCGATTGAAACTCCCGGTAAACAACGCTTAGCGGCGTTATCATCTGGTGTCATGTTTAGTACGCCTGGAACGGCCTCGAGAGGTAGAGGTGACGATAATCTCGGAGTGGACGTGCCGACGACTTCGCACAAGGAAGCTATGGATCGCGCGATCAAAACGCTCGTCAAGCAACCTCGAGTCGTAGTCTCTGAAATGAAGCGAGACGTTTTGAAGCAACCGCTTCGCCGCATAGAACCGCGAATGCCTCCGAAGCGCATCGAGAGAACAGTTTCTGCGCCGCCTGTAGTATCTGCTTCTGCTTTTGCTCCTGTTTCTGCCGCAAAGAAAGTGGAGGTTCCTCCACCGCCAGGGGCGGCTAAGGCACCACTCTTCCCGGCATTCTCAGCACCTGTTGCGGCGGCACCGTCGAAACCGAAAGAAGCGCCGAAGAAAATGGAAGTTCCTCCGCCACCGTCGTTGACTGCACCTTCCTTGGCACCCAAAAAAATGATGACTGAGGAAGAGGCAGCGTCGAAGAAACCTTTGTTCCCGAGTCTTTCGGCGTCGTCGGCCCCAGCTGCTCCTGAAGCAGCGACGGCATCTAGCACCGCATCCTCTGTGACTCCGGCGAAACCAGTGTCGAACTTGTGGAGCGCAGACTTCATGGCTAAAAATAAAGCAGACCAAGCGAAAATTCAAGAAGCCATTGAAGAGGAGGAGAAGCCAAAACCTGCATTCAGCTTTGCGCCATCGTCGACGAGTAGTGGTGGCGACAGTAAGCCGGCCTTTAGTTTCGGCATCGCTAAAAACCAACCCGAGAAGAAGAAAGAAGAAGAAAAAGAGGAGAAGAAGGAAGAAAGTGCTGAGGATACTACTACTTTTCCTGCTCCTCCCGTTGCTTCTGCTCCTGTAACGCTGGCATCCTTGGCGCCGGCGCCGGCGGTGAAACTGCTCGGCTTTGGAACTTCTTCAATTGCAACGAGCGTCCCGAAATCCAAAGCCTTCGGATCTGTCGAAGAGTTAAAACTGGATGATAGTAAGGAAGGAGAGAAGGAAGAGGACATTCAGTCTTCACCGCCACCGTTACAACGCGCCGCGGCGAGTGCGAGCTCTGAGAAGACTGTGTTCAGCTTTGGATCGCTCGCGACGGCGGCGCCAGCAAAGAGGAAAGAAGAGGGTGAAACGTCCGCTCTATTTTCAGCGCCTCCAGAAACCCCGAAATTGGCACCTCCGTTGGTGCTTGCTAAGGAAAAGGAAGCTGCTGAAGCTCCGGTGACAGACGTCGCGTCGAGCTTTGGCAGTTTCGGAGGTTTAGGTTCGACGACATCGACGTCTGCAGTAGGTGGAATTTTTGGTAAGTCTGCGGTGCCTACGTCTACTACTACCGTGGCCGGTGCACCAACGGTGGCACCTGCGTTCGGAAAGCCTGCCGCTTCGATGGCTGCTGTACCGGGTACGGGTACTTTTTCATCGTTTGGTAGTATGAATCCGCCTGCGTCTACAGGAGCCGTTGCTACGAGCACTGGTTTTGGATCTAGCGGTGGTGGTGGTGGTGCAGCCGCGCTCACTGGCACGCCTGGTTTTGGCCAAGCCGCAACGATTGGTGGAGGCGGAAGCGCAGCTTTCGGCACGCCCACTTCAACATCTTCTTTTGGTCAACCTTCAACGAGTGGAGGCGCGGCAGCATTGACGGGAACTCCATCGTTCGGCCAAGCGGCAAAGATTGGAGTTGGTACGCCTGCGTTCGGCTCTTCAACACCGCAGAGTACTTTCGGCCAAGTGGCAGCGATTACTGTTGCCGCCGCTACTGCCCCGTCGACGCCTGCTCCGACGTCTGGTTTCGCTGCTTTTGCAAATAAACCGACTGGGTTTGGTGCCGCCGCGGCGGCTTCCGGCGGAGGCGGTTTTGGCGCGCTGGCGAGTCAAAGTGGTGGTGGAGGTGGTTTTGCGCAAGCCGTGCAACAAGCGTCTTCTAGTCCGTTTGCGCAACAAGCTAGTTTTGGCAATCAGCAGCAGCAACAACCACAAAGTTCTGGGAGTTTTGGGCAAACGAGCGGTTTTGGACAACCTTCTGCTGGTTTTGGACAACAACAAGGTACCGGTTTCGGACAACAACAACAAAGCACTGGATTCGGACAACAACAAAGCACTGGATTCGGACAACAACAAAGCACTGGATTCGGGCAACAACAAGGTGCTGGATTTGGACAACAACAAAATACCGGATTCGGACAGGCTTCTTCTGGTTTCGGGCAAGCTTCTGCTTTCGGACAAGCTTCTGGTTTTGGCAGTCAGCAACAAAAAGCTCCCGGACAAACTTCCTCGCCTGCGTTTACTCAAATGCGACGATAGAAACATTAGAAACATTAGATATAAGTTAATACTGAAAAATAGATTCAGAATACTAGAGAACAATTCACGCTACATATGACATAGCTATTAAATATTTCTTTCGGCTAACTCTCCGTGCAACGGCGCGTCTAAGGATAACTTTTCCGAGGCGATCCACGGATACGTGTGCTTTATGGTTTCTACGATTAACGCGTACACAACCTCCTCGCCTTTTTCGCTAAAATGCAACCCGTCCGAAAAATACGCGCTCAAATCCCCACCGCCTAACTTTTCAAACGTATCGAACGCGTCTGCCACACCTACCCCCATTTCTCTCGCCACTCTTTCCGCCGCAACCGCGTATTTCTCAGTGTGTTGATAAAGTCGATCCGGCGTATCGAACGCCGTCGTCTCCATCGCGTGTTGCACCCGGTCCTTTTCAATAATCGGTGGTGGCGTGATGACAATTCTCGGCACGTTTTTATACAAATTCAATATCTCCCGCATATTCTTCACGTACTCTTCGAGCGGAACCGCGTATTTGCGCTTGTGATTCACCGCGGCGTCGTTCGCGCCGAGAAACACAACCACCAACGTTGGTTTTTTAACAAACAATTTCGGTTTCCTTTTCATCAAATCCAAAACCCATCTCGTGTTGTACCCGGAATATCCTCTGTTAATAACATCCGCGCGTCTGACGTACGTCGACGCGAGTTTCGACACCCATCCTTTCTTTGAATCGTAGCCTCGTTGCGTCAGCGAGTCTCCTACGAGTAATATTTGTCGTCTGTTCCCCGTTGCATCATCAGACGAAGAAAAACTCGTCATCTCCTTCCATTTGGTCGCTAAAAAGTACCCGGTCATGGATGCGAGCGCGGCGACGACGAATCCGCCAAACGCTCTTTTATTCCGCGCTGATACTCTCGACTTCTTAGTCGTCGATGATCCAATTTCGCCCCCGGCGACCATATTTGATTTAAAGCGTCCGTCGTCTAAAAAACGAGCGCAGAAAGAGTGAAGAAAAATCACCTAAAAATCCCCTCACAAAATGAAATCATCTCTCTGCTCGTCTTCAGCACATCATCACACCAGTCGCGTGACCACATCTCGAGCAAACAGCAACGGTTGTCATCGTCGCGGGGTACCATCCTCGCGTGCTGATGCTGATGCATCTAGGACCGATGATGAGGACGATGAAAGAAGAAAAAGAGGATTCGGAAAGAAGGATTCGAGCAGACGCGCTTTCGTCGCGTGCTCTGGCTGCGCTTTCTGTTTCGCCGCTTACAATTCCGAGGCCGCGCGAGCGTTTCCAAAACTCGTCGACTTGAACGAAGAAACCGTCGAGGACGTGAACTATCTGCTCGATCACAGGAATCAGCGGACGGACAAAGTGTTTGCCAAAGCGAGTAAGTGTTTGTGTTTTTCTTCTTTCTTTGCTCCTCACTAACGAACTCCAACTGACTTTTTCCTTCTCTACGAACTCTACCACGCTGCTTGCGCAGTGACAACGATGGCTGGATACGAAAGCGTCATCGAAGAGAGAAAGACAGAATTATTCACGAGAGCATTTTCGAACAGAACAGGGAAGGTGGACGTGGTTGAATTAGGCGCGGGCACCTGGCCGAATGCCAAGTATTACGATATGGTTGCTTCGACGACGAATTTTGGAGTGAGCGTTGACGTATACAGCGTCGATCCGAACGAGTACATGACTCCGTACGCGCTGGAGAATTTTGAAAAAATGAAATCGGATAAGGTGAAATACGAGCCGTTGCGTGGCGTGAGCGAAAATTTGCCGTTTGAAGATGGTTCTGTGGATGTGGCGGTCGTGTCGCTCGTCTTGTGTTCGGTGGAGGATCAGTTGGCTTCGTTGAAGGAGGTGAAGCGCGTGTTGAAACCTAAGACGGGCAAGTTTATCTTCGTCGAACACGTGTTGAGTCAAACGAACGATAGCTTGAGACGTCAGCAGGAGGCATTGACACCGATGCAGATCAAAGCTGCGGATGGTTGCAGATTGAACAGGAAGACAGGCGAAGTCATAAAGAAGGTGTTTGGCAGCGAAAACGTAGACTATGAATACTTCGATTTGGATGGGTTTTGGGTTATAGGATCACAAATAGCCGGTATTGCCAGCGTGTAGTACGATAAGATGCGCACAAATTTTTATTCCTCATTGCACGGCTAAGGTGTGCAAATATCTCTTCAGCTCTAAAAATGGTTGCTGCTGTTCGTCCGTAGTCTTTTTTTCCTTTTTGCGTTCGGCATCAACGAGCTCCAGGTTTTCCTTCAAAACCTTCGATACTTCGATACGCCTAGCCTCACTTTCTTTTCTCAATTGCTTACGTAACTTCTCGACAGTTTTTTCTAATACATCGTTCCGTTTTTGGACCGCAAGAGCTGCTTCTTCCGCGCGCGTCAAGTGTACTTCGTTCTCCTTGATGTCTTCTTCGCGAGCGTATCGGGAATACAGTTGCACAACGGCATCTTTCAACGCTTTGAAGTCCTCGTTTGCTTTTCTATCCACCACCTGGAATAAGTCGCGCTGGAATCTTTTGATCAGCTGTTGCGATTTTTCCGCGTTTCTACGCTTCAACTTTGCTTCTTTGCGAAAGCTCTATCCTTTGCGTGTTGTTTCTTCCAACTCGCCTTTGAGAGCTTTCACTTCTGCCAATACTTTTACTATTTCTTTATCCTTCAACTGTAAATGTTCGTTCAAATCGTTCACGGTGCGCTCAAACTTTGGTACAATCTCAGAATCGATTTTGACGAGTCTCTCGGAAAGTTCCGTCAGTTGAGAGGAGAGCTTCCGTTCTGATGCAATCTTCTTTTGCATCTCGCGAGTCGATTTTTTATTGTCTTCTTTCAAATCACGTATTTCAGCGTCGCGTTCTGCTAAAGTTTGTCTCGCCTTTTCCAGCTCTTCTTTGAGCACATCTCGCTCGCGCTTTGCTAACGAGGCCTCTTCGCGCATTATCTCTTCGTTTCTGGTTGCGCTTTCGCGAAGCTTCCGTGTTTTCGCGTGCTCAATTCGTAACTCCGCAGAACGATGGCGCTCGTACTCCACGTTTTCCTGAAATACCTTTTTCAAATTTTCAATCTCTTCGTCGGCGTCTTCTTCAACTTGGCGCTGCGTCTCTTCGCTAATTTCCTTCTCTGTGCGAATTTCTAGTACTAGCTGCGCGATTTTATGTTGTAAAAGTCGCGTCTCTTTCTCCATTTTCGCTTCCGATTCTTTGACGTACGCCTCATGGGCCTGCACCAATGCTGAATTTTGCTCGTCCCACTTCGCAATTTCCTCATCTTTCACGACTTTTAAATTTTCAGTCTTCTCAAACTCTTTCGCGAGTTTACGCCTATACTCTCTCTCTTTGTGTTCTTCGCGCGTTCGGCGCGTTTCGTCTTCGCTGCGCGTTTTCACTTCAGTTTTTGCCCTCTCCTCCAGAAATGTTTCTCGCAACCTCGTTCGCTTGGCGATTTCTCTTTCCAGATCGTTCTTACGCTGCGTTTCTAGACGATTAACTTCTTCTCGATTCCGTTGGTCGGACACTCGACGCTCGTATTCGTGTCTGGCGCGAAGTTCGCGAATTCTTGAGCGGAGATCTGCTATGCTCTTCTCCTTTTCAAGTAGGACGAGGCGCGATATGAGCACGTCGTCTGGCGCGTCAGCGTCGCTCGTATCTTTTACGCTTCTATTTTTGTCAAACCGAGAAAGAGGGTTATTGAAACTGAAAGCACCGGAATCAGATTCTATAATAATCTCGAATGCAAACATTGTTCCGTCCGAGGCACACGCGAACACTCTCTTCTCAGTATCGGACGCACATATGGATGTAATTTCCCGATTGCTCGCGCATCGATATTCACGAAATTCTCCGGTCAACGGAGTTGTGTATACCCGCAACGCACCGCAGGATGTACCACATACCAGGAGTCGAGATGAATGCAAGAAGCACGCAGATGTTAGAGTAGTTGCTTTTCGTCGCGAGACCATTCTGCTGTGCTCCTCATCACTTTTGCTCTGGTCGAAAGTCATTCCGGCGGTACCGTCACCGCTGCCGTTACAAGAGAGCGCTGACATGGATGAAGAGATTTCAAATTCTCGGCAGGAACCTGCGCCAAACTTTTCACCGTCTAGCTCTTTAATCGTTCGGTCGCTTCCAACTAAAAACACGCCATTCCCGAGCTCTTTCGGCAGAAGTGCGACGTCGTCGTATCGACACCCCTTTCTCGCGTGTTCTGCGTTTCTCTTGTGTTCTCCAGATAAAGCATCAACACCGTGTAACTCCCAGCGATAACAGCAACCGTCCGCACCTATAGTAACGACATTTTCGTCGTCACTCGTCCATTTTACCCGTCTAACCTTTGACGAGTGTCCCCGAAGCGTCGACACATTTGCGCCTGTATACGTGTCGAAAATCTTGGCGCAGTTACCATGCGCGGCCACAAACTTGTGTCCACCGTGTGCAAAACTGACATCACGCACGTTCTTCAATGGAAACTCGCGAGCTTTTTCGAGAGTGTCGCGGTGAATGTAGAACATGCGGAGTTTATCGTTGAAGCCAACGAGGAGAATATGCCCGGACGGATGCAATGCTACTGAAATTGGCGTCTCTGGGAAGTGCTCACAAAGTTCAAGCGCACAGCTAAAAGCCGACGACTCTGTAGACGTGCTCGTACTAGAGCCGCGATCTGACGACTTTGTGGTCGTCTCTGAATGCACATCACTGGGCGTCAACGCGGTAGAAATGCCACCAAACAACATTTTATTCTTCTCTTTAGTAGACCAGATACGAACGGCGCCGTCAGTGGAACACGTAGCGAGTATCGGTTTCAAAGCGCAGTGACTTGCACGCGAGGATAAAGATGGAAGCACA
>Ga0209091_10004381_pt1 | contig 11011 bp, 11 predicted proteins | sample ArcticOcean_MG_C_6_FD_187438 | JGI IMG/M metagenome (GOLD analysis project Ga0209091, IMG submission 187438) | Marine microbial communities from western Arctic Ocean - ArcticOcean_MG_CB8_128 (SPAdes) (version 2) | ecosystem: Environmental > Aquatic > Marine > Oceanic | place: Arctic Ocean... | reverse complement strand
CATAGACAGCGGGTAGTAAATCATCGGTTTGTCAAAGACAGGCAATAGTTGCTTGCTGATTGATATGGTCAGGGGGTGGAGCCGGGTGCCGGATCCGCCTGCTAGGATGATGCCTTTTCTGTTGGTTTGCGTGGTCAAAAGTCGATGGCCTATGGCTGATAGTCCGAGATTATAACGGCTTTGGACAGGGTGTCTCTATCCTTAAGTGAGTTTGGTCCGGCTGGAGAAGCGTATAGCACGTATCGGCAATTATTTCTGTGTGATGAAAGGCGGATACCTTCTGCTTGTATGGCGAATACTAGTGAAGGCGTTACTCATGTTTCCATGGAAATACACCGGTAATTTGGGCGTTGTCTTGGTAGTCATTTTCACGGGGCTCGTGACGATCTGCCTTGTTTATTTTGTGATGAGCGTAGCTGGGGTCAAATGAGCGCTATTTCGGTTAAACTGCAGCAATGAAGACTGCAGAAATTAAAAACGAGGTATCACCGGACGTCCAACAATCAAGGTTGATTGGGACTTTACTACTAGAGCAAGGAGCAATAACCGACCTTGATTTGAAGAAAGCTCTTGATGTACAGGCTTCTGTTGGTGGGCTTCTAGGGTCGATTCTGATCCGCGCTGGTGCGTTGTCGGAAGAAGTGCTGCTTCAAAAGTTAGCGCGACAATTAGGGCGAAGGTTAGTGGGGGTTGATGTACATCTTCCTGATTTCCATGATCTGTTTATGGGCATGGATGAAACAAAGATCGTATTCGATTGGTATCTTGATCAGAACCTTGTGCATTGGTGGGATGGGGATAAGGTTATTTGTTGTTGTAAGCATCTCACGCCCTACACTAAGGATACGATGCGTTATTTCTTTCCGGAATCTAGCGTTGAATATTGCCTCATATCAACTCAAGAGATTGATGCGGTTCTAGATTTCATCAAAAAAGAAAAGTCTGTTGATGAGCTTATTCTGCAGTCTAGCTCAACTAGCGCCCTCCGGGAGCTAGCAGAAGAGGCACCCGTTGTTGAGCTGCTTAATAATATTCTCTCACAGGCAATCGATACAAATTCTTCTGATGTTCATATAGAGCCTGATGACGAGGGTTTTGCCGTTCGGTTTCGTACCGACGGTATTTTGTACACGCGTTTTCGACAACCAGCAGAGCGGTTCCCTGCTGTTGCGAGCAGAATTAAACTCATCTCCGGTCTGGATATCGCCGAACGGCGGCTGCCGCAAGATGGTCGAATTACAACGAGAGTCTCTGGTGCCGACATGGACGTGCGTGTGTCGACGTTGCCTGGTGTACACGGCGAATCTATCGTCATGCGGCTCCTGCCGAAGAATCGGGATGTAGTCAAAATCGACAACCTTGGTCTTGAGCAGGATCATTTGGAGATACTACAGCGGTCGATTCGAGAGTCTAACGGTATGTTCCTTGTAACCGGGCCGACTGGATCTGGTAAGTCGACAACCCTATCTGGTGCGCTGGGGGCTGCAAACGACGGTAAGAAAAAGATCGTCTCCGTCGAAGATCCTGTGGAATTTGTGGTTCCAGGAGTTACGCAGATTCAGGCTCATGCAGATATCGGGTACACCTTTGCGAAGGCTCTCCGAGCGATTTTGAGGCAGGATCCGGATGTTATAATGGTCGGAGAAATTCGTGACAAGGAAACGGCTGATATAGCAGTCCAAGCGGCGATGACTGGCCACATGGTTTTCTCAACTGTACATACAAACGACGCGCTGTCGGTGTTTAGTCGTCTAATTGATATGGGGGTAGAACCTTTTTTAGCCGCTGCACCCATGAAACTCGTGCAAGCGCAACGGCTGGTGAGAAGGTTGTGTGAGCACTGTGCTGAGTCAGTGGTCGTCGACAACAAGCTCGAGGAGGATTTCACTCGGCTAGGGATGAACTTTTCGGCAAACTGGAAAAAGTCCGTTGGTTGTAAGCGGTGCGCTGAGGTCGGATATAAAGGTAGAACGGGTATTTATGAAATTTACGAAATACTACCGGAAATTAGAGAGTTGGTGGTTAAGCAAGAGTCGATATCGAAAATTAGAAAGCATTATCAAGACCTTGGCTATCGCAATTTGTATCAGGATGGCCTGATTAAGGCGGCTAGGGGGCTCACAACCATCGAAGAAGTGGTGCGAGTGACCAGTGGGGTCGAAGACTAGTGAAGCTTTTTTACAAAGCATTACCTCAGACCGGAGGGGAGCTATTTAAGGGTGAAATTGAAGCGCTAAGCGAGCGTGAAGCGCTTCGCATCCTGGAAGCTGATGGCATGATTGTCACCGAAATCAGCGTAATCGTGGCAAAAACATCAAAACGTATTCAGCGAAGGCTAAGCAAGCAAGAAGTCGTGTTGGCTTTATTTGAGCTTGCGACGATGCTTAAGTCGGGTGTGTCAATCGCAGAGGCTATAGAGTCTCAATGCCAGTCCCACTACCATCCAGAGCTTAATGATTTTTTTCAGTCGATTAATAGCAGTCTTCGCGGTGGTGAAGCATTAGGGCAGTCGATGAAAAACTCAGGCCTAGAACTTCCAGACTATCTTCTTCAGCTGGTTAATAGCGGAGAGCTGTCGGGTAGCCTGGCGGATTGTTTAAATCGAGGTGTCGAGCAGATGGAGTATGACCTCGATATTTCTACGCAGTTCCGTTCTGCGCTCATATACCCTGGGGTGCTGTTGCTTACGGGTATGCTTGCGGTGGGGCTGATATTTGTGTTGGTTGTGCCTAGGTTTTCTCATCTGCTGGATCGTGCAGATGACTTGCCTTGGCTCGCGTCTTTTGTGTTGAGTGCTGGGATGTTTTTTAACGAATATTACCCGTTCGTCATGGCGTCTCTGGTGGTAGTTGGTACAAGTGCTGGTTGGTTGCTGTCGCGACCTTCCGTTCGCAGATACATTTATAACAAGTTGGTCAGGTTCCCCGTCGTCGGGATGTGGCTTCTTGAAACGGAGTTAGCTCGGTGGGCATCAATAATGTCGGCACTCCTTTCGAGTAGAGTAGAACTGTTAGCTGCGTTAAGCATGGCCGCTTCCGGGGTGGGTATTGACCAGAAACGGGTTAGTTTAGAACGCGTGATAGATGGTGTGCGAAATGGTGAGCCGTTCTCCAAGTCGCTAGCCGATAATAATGTATTGTCCCCCGCAGCGAACAACCTGATAAGGGCGGGTGAAAAAACAGGTTCCGTAGCGAACATGATGCAGTCTGTAGCCAACCTCTATGATGTGAAATGTAAAAACCGGATGGCCACTGTCATCACGTTAATTGAGCCGCTAGCGATCCTTTTCATTGGTGTCTTGATAGGGGTTTTAGTGCTTGGAATAATACTCGCAATAACCAGCATAAATTCGGTGTCAATATGATTTTAAAAACAAACCCCAAGGGTTTTTCAATGATCGAACTGATGGTGGTCATGGTCATTATGGGGCTCATAGCAGGGTTGGTTGGTCCGCGCTTTTTTGGTCGTGCCGACCTCGCGAAGGTCCAGACAGCTGAAACTCAGATTCAGATGATGAAAAGTGCTTTGAGCTTGTTTTATCTCGATATGAGTCGTTTCCCAACTACTGAAGAGGGTTTAGGCGCGTTGGTAAGAAAGCCGCGTGAAGCCAAGTTTTGGCAGGGCCCTTATTTAGGAGAGGAAGTGCCTTTGGATCCCTGGGGCGGTCAATATCATTATGAGAATAAACGGTCCGGTCTTTCAGAAATCTCGCTCTTTTCTTTGGGTGCTGATGGCGCTGAGGGTGGCCAAGAGCTGAACGCAGACATTGGCTATAAGCCGGATAGTTGATGCCTGTGTTTAATATACCGGTGCGTGGGTTTTCGCTTTTGGAACTTTCCGTTGTGCTGGTATTAATGTCGCTCACAACAGCAATGGTATTACCTGCGCTTTCAAACGGGTTTACTTCTCTACAAACAAAAAGCGAGCTTGACGTGATCTTGCTAAAGGCAACGGGTTTTAGCAATCTTGCTTTTTCTAGAGGTGCCCGCGTCGTTATTGATAATCCAAATGATGTCAGGAGAGAGTTAGCACCCCCTGAGGGTTGGAGTGTTGAAATAATCGAGCCGATTATCGTGAATGCGAATGGTTTTTGCCTGGGCGGAGAATTGAAATTCAAGGCGAAAGGTTTTGTGGAGGCCGTGCGGTTTTACCCGCCGTATTGCCAGCTTAGCGAGGATGCAAAATGACGCCTGGGCATCAGGCGGGATTTACGCTTTTAGAAGCAATGGTGGCTATCATTGTGTTATCGACGAGCTTGTTCGCCTCATATAGTTGGATAGATGTCAGTGTTCAGTCACTAGTCCGCTCCGAACAGATTTTCGTCCAGGAAATGCTGATCAATGAGCTTTTAGAAAGACTTGCAATTGTTGAGTTCGAAGAAGTTGATGGCGGAGATATTCAAATAGGTAAATATACCCTGGTCTGGTCAGCGGAACCGGTTGAAATACGAAAAGGGGTGACGAAGACAGGCTTTGAAGGGCTCTATGAACATACACTGTTTGATGTGGATGTCGGTGTGGTTTTGGGCGGCCAATTAGTCGCTGAGCATGAGACCAGATTCGTTGCGACCAAGCAAGTCCGAGAGCCCAGGTACGAACTTTGATTCAGCGCGCCCAAAGCGGGTTTTCTCTTCTTGAGTTGCTTGTCGTTTTTGTCATCGTGTCAATGGTCTCGGTGTTGGTCTTGCAGGGGCTTGGTTTTGGTCTTTCACTTTATGAACGGGTCCGAAACCGAGGCCCAGAGCTTACCGCTGAATCGATGGCTCACGATTGGTTTCGTCAGGTCAACGCAAGCTTGTTGGCGCAAAATCAAAGGGGCGAGTCTCTCGTAGGTGATCGCTCCAAATTTCGCGCGAAAACGTTAAACCCTTTAATCGGTCATGTGGGTTTACCAACCAGCATCCAGTGGCAGATTGACCAAGGATCGCTTTACTACTCAGAAAATGGCCAAGAGCTCAAAGTACTATCACTCGACATGGATGCCGGTTTTGAATACCTTCGTGGGGATGGCAGCTGGTCCCGGTTTTGGCCAGTAGATAAAGACAGCTTCAACCTGCCAAAAGCAATACGTATAGGGTTCGGCAATGCAAGTATCTTAGCAACGGTCAAGATGCGATTAGCGCCAGACCGGCTTCTAGAGGAGAGCAGGCTTGATCGCAGGTAGTAAGCAAAGTGGCTTTGTCCTGGTGTCCAGTATTTGGCTGGTCCTAATCATGCTGGTCTTTGCAGGTTTTTTTGGATTTTACGCTTCGCAGCAGTTAACTAAGGCTTACTCGAGCAAAGAAAGAATCAAAGAAAGCCTTGATCGGGTGGCAACGGAGCAGACACTGTTTTTTTTGCTAGCTACCAACACGAAAACACACGCAGGCCTTCAGCTTCAAGGCCCGGAAGCAGGTGAGCTGAAGCTGGACGGGTCTCGTTATCAAGGAGTCGGCAACGTCAGTTTTTCGCTCAATGACTATTACGGTTTGGTAGGATTGAACGTCATACCGAATCGCCACCTAGATCAATTGTTAGCCTCATTTGAGTCAAACCCTATAAGGCGCCAGTCTCTGTTAGATGCCCTTTATGATTATATCGATTTAGATGAATTCAAACGTTTGAATGGACGAGAAGCCCTTGGGTATTCGCGTTCGGGGACACTGACCCCATCTAACGATTACTTGAAATCTTCACAAGAGTTGAGATCTGTTTATGGCTGGCAGGATTGGCTCGAAGCACATCCCGAGTTTGATGTAGAGAGTTGGCTCTCAACAAACTGGAGATCACGTATTAATGTGAACACAATGCCAGAGGCGTTAGTGCGAAGAATACTACCGGTGACCAGACCGGAAGCGGACAGAATGGTTAATAGACGCAGCATAAAGCCATTTCGAAGCCTGGAGGGTATAGCCTCTGTTCTGGGCCCTAGGGTTACGCTTGACGACGATTACTATACCTTTTTGCCCAAAGGAGATGTTCAAATCAGAATATTCTCAACCAGCAATAGAAAATTCAGTACAATAGGCGTCGTTTCCACTCCAATGAGTATTAGGTCCGCTTGGGTGATCGATTATCGTTATCATGGTGAAAGTAATTCCGATTTTACAAAGCCTGCTAGGGTTGGTGCCGCGCAATACTTCGAACGGTAGCTGGCTGCAACTCCGTGAGGGTGCCTGGTTTCAAGGCAAAAGTGATCAATATGAAGATTACCCTTGGCCTACAGGAGACTATTGGATTGTCGGCCGGGAATTATTGATTTATAAATCGATCAGTTTATTGGCTGTGCCAAAGGCACATAGGCGGCAGGTACTTACCCAAAACATCACCAGATTGTCGCCGTTTCAGTCCACCGGACACTATGTTATTGAAAAAGAAGCAGTTGCTGAAGTTTGGGTTTGGGATGAGGCTCAGCGATTGGAAGAGCTAGGCCGGGTGGTTGATGGTTCTGCTTATCTAGAGCCTAGACTTCAGCGGCTTGAGGCGATTCCAGAGACGTTACTGTTCAAGCCGAAACTTACCGGTACTTTCGAGCAGCCCATGGCAGAGGGAGTCGAGTTGCAAGTATGGAAAGAACGTAGGTTAACGAATTCGTCGTGGCAGGCCAACGGCGAAGCTGAGGAAGAGAATAGTGTTTCGACAGCAGAATCCTGGCTTGGTGAGCTGGATCGTAATGCGCCGGATCTCGAGCCGATTATCTGGCGATTAGGTTTTTGGTTGCTCGGTTTGTTTATGGTCTATCAGGCCGGGGTATTTGTCGGTTGGTCTTTCAGAATAGATGAGTATGAAAAGCAGCATGCAGAAGAAACAGTTAGAGCGGCCGATCTAATAGAGATAAGACGTGCAGCGAGACTTGAACGTCAATTGAGTGACCAGTTAACAGTCTGGCATTCTCAACCTCTGCAAATGGCAATAATCGCCGAATTTGATGGTTTGATTCCAGAGACTGCGGAGCTCAGGAATTGGAGTTATCATGAGCGCCAGTTGAGGGTAACTGTGTATGATCCTGAGCTGAATAATCGTGCTTATATTGAAAACCTAGAAGGAAGCCAAACGTTTGCTAATGTAAAAATTGAGCCAGGTGTGCTGGTAAATACTGCAATGATTGAACTCTCGGTGAGATTGTGAACCAGCTAGTGGTTGACGGACTGCTCCTGATCCGGCGATTTCAAGATGAGCTGAGGTCTAATCCTCGGTTGATTCGGTTGGTGTGGTTAACTGGCTACTTTGCAGCGCTATTAGTTGTTTTCAGTTTAATCGATGCGAGCGAGCAGCTAGCTTCTAAGGCGCAAAGAATGTTGAATGACTTGGACCGCGTTGGCAGTATTGGTACAAAAGACGTCTGGAATAATAGGCTTAAAGAACAAAAGGTTTATCAGTCAGCGCTACTCCTGCATTGTGGTAACGCAAATAACCCAGGCCTGGCAAGCGCTGATATTCAAACACTTTTACAACAGCTGCTCGTGCAGTACGAAATGATAAATTCTCGACTCACTATTTCAGAACCAGAGTTGGCTGGCGGGCGGTTAGGCAGGATCAGGGGACAGTTGACAGGTAGGATCGAGCAGGGAAACCTTTTACCTTTATTAAGCCGTTTAGAGGATCCATCGCACTTTTTTTCAATTGAGCGCCTTGCGATCACATTTAATGACCGGGGGGATGTAATAGACCTGCTGGTTTCTTCCTGTTTTCAATTGACCGAAGCGTAATGCGTATAATCTCAACTCATATAGGGTTAGCCTTGCTGATTTTTGCAGTGGGTTATGCAATGACGGCTAAGGAGTCAACTAATTCGGCGATGTCTGAAGAGGCTTGGGTGTTGTCACCCGTTCGATTGTTCAAATCAGGAAACTCATATCTCAGCAGGCTCACAGAAAGTCATCGCTGGAAAATAAATCCCAAGATTGGACGTTTGGTGGCTGATAATACGGCTGATGTTTCGCAGATGAAGTTAGTCGGGGTGGTTTCAGGAGTCCCTACTTATGCGCTGGTCGAAATTTCCGGTATTGTGCATGCCTTCCAAGAAGGTCAGGTTGTGCTGCCCGATAGTCAAATTCTATTGGTAGAAATCAATAAGGATGGGATCAGGTTGGCTGATATGGATCGTGAATTTGAGCTTATGTTATATCCGGGTCGTGAAAATGATTAGATACCAAGGTTTTTTGATGGCGTGGCTTAGCGCTTTTTTGTTGGTAGGTTGTGAATCGGTGAACACCTCTGTTAAAAGCAGCGACATATATTCTCCTTTACTCAGATCCGCGAAAGAAGTCCCCGATACTGAATTGAAGGCTGAAAGGGAATTTGCAGACGCTGCTATAGCGCGCGAAGAAGATGGGCCTAGTTTGGCGCAAAAGAGCCAGTTCGCGAATGTTTATAGTAATGAGTTTGCCAGTAATCTGGTTGGACCAGAGCGTCGATTGAACATAAACAACATGTCGCTCCCTAGTTTTATTAATGAGATTTTTGGCGAGCAGTTGGGGCTTTCCTTTACGCTCGAACCTGCGGTCCAAAAACTCCAAGACCTTGTCACACTGCGCTTAAATAAACCGGTCGAGCCTGATGAGCTTTTCAATGTCGCGCGAAGAACCTTGGCGGCCTACGGTGTTTCGATAGAGCAGCAAGCGGGCTTGATGTTGTTCTCGTTGAACACGAATGCTAGCGCCAACGAATCCCCGTTAATCGTGCTGGGACGCGCGCTTCCTGATGTGCCAGAAAGTCATCGGCCTGTTTTTATGGTGGTACCGTTGAGTGTAATAGGCAATGTGAAGCTCGCTTACTGGCTAAAGAAGGCACTCGTAGGCAGTGAGATATCTATCGAGACGGTGCCTGATGCAAATTCCTTGTTGATTTACGGCAGGCCCGCGATTGTTGATCAGGCATTGGCGATAGTAGAGCTTTTTGATCAGCCGATCATGAGAGGCAAATACACAAAAGTTGTGGCGCCAGTCTTTTCAGCTGCATCGGATCTTGCCGGTGATGTCGTAGCCGTTCTGCAGGGTGAGGGTATCGATGCTACGCTTAGGCCGCCTACTGGTGGTGTTATCGTATTGCCGCTAAAGATCGGTAACCAGATAGTGGTTTTCTCTTCTGATAAAGACGTTTTGGACCACGTGGTCGACTGGATTAAGGTCTTGGACAAAAAACAGGCGCTGGGTCAGGAGGAAGGTGTCTTTTATCATCGTTTGAGAAATGCCAGCGCAGAGAGCGTCGTTGACATCCTTAACACTTTGGCGACTTCGAATAGGAATAGCCTCGAAGACAATGATAGCGAAGAAACCTCAAGCGGTGATTTTATTGCCGACTCGAATCAGAATGCACTGATTTATAGCGGGAGTGGAAAAGATTGGGTAGGCTATCTGGACATTATCCGTGATATGGATCAGCCGGTGCCGAGCGTGCTGGTCGAGGTTCTTCTTGTTGAGGTAACTCTCAATGATCAAGAGTCTACCGGCATTGAATTTTTGGCGAAGTCAGGCGATGTGACGTTCTCAAACATGGGTGGTCTTAGCCTGGGCGCTAGCGGTTTGAATATAACACTCGATAGAGCAGGCGAAACCCGAGCAGTGGTTAACGCTTTCTACAAAAACAATCGTGCCAATATAAGGTCTAACCCGCGTCTGATGGTTAAAAGTGGCGAAGAGGCCTCTATTGATGTTGGTAACGAGATACCGGTAATCACGAGTACCAGCCAGTCGACTGAGACCCCTGGAGCGCCTGTGCTGCAAAATATCCAATATAGAAGGACGGGCGTAATTCTGACCATTAAGCCGACTGTCCATTCGTCCGGTTATGTCGATATTGAACTCTCGCAGGAATTGAGTGAGGCGCAGCAGACAAGCACCAGTAATATTGATTCGCCTACGATCTTCAGGCGGAAGCTGGAGACTACTGTCACGCTAAGAGATGGAGGGTCAGTGTTGCTTGGTGGGCTTATCTCGCAAACGACCAACACCGGCGAATCAGGAGTTGGTGGCCTGGGCAAAATTCCACTGCTAGGAAAGCTCTTCAGGGTAGACACAGAGTTTGAGGATCGTACCGAGCTGATGATTCTGGTTATACCGTATATTCTTGATTCTCCCGACGAAGCTTCGGAAATCACCGACAAAGCGGTGGATCTACTGAAACTAAATCAGTTATGATATTTCAGGCGCGGGAAACCTTCGTAAACACAGTAGCTTAGGGCCCTTCTGTGAGAATTTGCTGAAATGCCTACTTTAGAGTTGATATTTATTGTCGATAGGTCATAATTCGCCCCAGATCCCCCTAGATTCATGAGTCTGGTAAGGATTGACACAATTAATATCAACGTTGACAAAATTGTAAATACAAACGGAGTACTAGAATGTTTTTAAAAAAATCTTTAGCAGTAGGTCTGGTCGCCGCCCTTGGCACTAGTACAGCGCTGGCGACCTTCGACCTAGACAGCAAGACGGAAACAGGGGTTACATTTGCGCTAGAAACATTAGATGGCGCAGCTGCAACTACTGTTGGCGCGGTTGTTACGCCTAACGTAACAAACGCAGGAAGTGCACTCGATGTTGTAGCATTGATCGGGATAGGTGTTGCGAACACGGAAGATGTGTTCATACGTTACAATATCACTAACGGCGTATTTGGCGCCGCGCCGACACTGGTTGTTCCAACAAGTACCTCAAGTATCGTTCAAGGTGGTACAGTCGCGTCATCTTTCGTGATCTTCCAAGTGGCGGCAACAGGCACGATTGCGCAGACAGCGGTCACTACTATGGCTGCCGCGCTGTACGCTTCTACAAGTTCTGCTTCAGCAACGACAGTTTCAATGACTGTTTATGAAACGTTGACTCAAGCGACTTCACAAGGTGCCGCATTGGTTACTAAAACATCGGCAACGGGCGCTAGCATGATTAATTATGCTTCTGGCCTGAAATCGACGATTAAGGCGGCAACTACTGGAAACGTAGCAGACGTTGAACTTGGTTTCGCAGGATTCACCGGTGCAATAGCTGCTAATCTGGCGAACATCGGATCAGCTACGGTTGCAGCATCGGCAACGG
>Ga0209091_10004376_pt1 | contig 11017 bp, 8 predicted proteins | sample ArcticOcean_MG_C_6_FD_187438 | JGI IMG/M metagenome (GOLD analysis project Ga0209091, IMG submission 187438) | Marine microbial communities from western Arctic Ocean - ArcticOcean_MG_CB8_128 (SPAdes) (version 2) | ecosystem: Environmental > Aquatic > Marine > Oceanic | place: Arctic Ocean... | reverse complement strand
AATTCTTTGTCAGTGCTGAATGAAAGTACACGGCTCATAAAAACTCCCACGAACTCGAAATTAATAACATTTGTTAAATATGTATTAATTGACGAACTAACATGGACGAGACACCAATCACCTACGCCTTGTTAGCCCTCGGGATTGCATTAATATGCGGCCTGTGGCCCGTTTATTCGAAAATAAAAGAGGATGTTAACAAACTGAGAATTTTGACTGGTATCGCCGCAGGAATTATTATTGCTTCAGCATTATTGGTTGTAATTCCAGAAGGATATGAATTGGCATCTACTGAGGAGCATGATGAACATAATGATGAAAGTAAAATCGCTGGTTCTATTGCTTTAGTAATACTAGAAGTAGACCATGGTGAAATAAATGCTTCACAGGCAATAGAGGAAATAGAAACATTAGTTGGTGGCCATGAGGCTCATGATAGTGAAGAAGAACATGGCGAACACGCAGATGAAGAAACCCTTTCGAAATCGGTGCTTCATGTCATCGAGGAAGTCGAAAATGATGAAATCAGTGCAACAGATGGTTTAACCGAAATTGAAGAACTCATAACTGCAAACCATGCTCACGTTGAAGAAGAACCTGATGAACATCCTAGTAATTTATTATTAGGCGGAGCAATACTTGCTGGATTTTTATTAATGCTAATTCTAGAAGGCTCAGGAATCGGTCATGCGGTACATGAAGAGCACCATGATCATGACCTTGATCACAACCATTCACACGTTCACCACGGTAGTGCAGGTTGGATGCTAGTTCTAGGATTATCTTTACACGCGGTTACCGATGGTCTTGCCATTGGTGCAGCAGCGGCATCGGGAAGTGTTTCTATTACTGCCACAGTTGCTCTTGCGGTTTTGATTCATAAGGGCCCCGCAGCATTTAGCCTTGGAGTCTTTTCCTTACACGAAAGAACAGAACGCAAAGAGTCAATTAGAGATGTAGTCATCTTTTCTCTTGCCACTCCAGTAATGATATTGATATCTTACTTTGCACTTGAAAATTTAGAAACCCATCTAATCGGTTTAGCAATGCTCTTCTCAGCTGGAACTTTCTTGTATGTTGCAACCGTGGACACTCTGCCCGATATACACAATCCAGAAACAGGCAGGAAGGCAATGCTCTATGTCCTACTAGGTGTTGCCATAATGGGAGTTACTCTATTTGGAATGGATGCTGTTGGTTTGATTGAACACGGGCACTAATTGAGATGTGAATTATATGGAAGAATCTCCGCTTTTGACCATGACCAAATCCCGTTTGGTAAACACCCAACCAGAACTTAGTTCACAATCAGAAATGCTACTCGAAACATTGTCTGGTCTCTGCTCTTTTCACAGCAGCGAAGATTTGGCTAGTTTTCTTTTCACCGAAAACTTTCGTTCATTGGTTGGAGGCGGCAACACCTGGGTGGTCTTTGAAATTGGCGTGTATAAGGACCATACAAAAACAGTCGAAATAACTTCGAACGATGGCGTGATGACGATTGCAGACACTAGTATGGATGGCAGCATTCCAAACAATGTAGCCATAGTAAAAACCGAGTCTGATTGTGCAAGAATTTTGCTAAATTGGTACAATTCGGCTATGAACGAGTAAAGCGATTCCTTGAAAGGGAGACCATAACCCCATTCACACCGGAGAGATGGCTATGAGTGGTGACAACTTTAGTGATACTCTGCCCGACCCCGACCCAGAACAGACTCTGGAATGGCAGGAGGCGATTAGGGCGGTTAGCGACAAACTGGGGCCTGAAAGAGCACACAGGCTTCTGTTGCAAACAATTGGAGCCGCTAGGGAAGAAGGCATCGAAATCGATGTTGTAAACACGCCATACCTAAACACTATTCACCCATCAAAACAGCCAGATTACCCCGGCAATTTAGAGATGGAGATGCGCCTTCATGGTATCATAACATGGAATGCAATGATGATGGTTACCAGGGCTAACGAAGCCAATGATGGCATTGGAGGCCATATCTCGACCTTTGCATCCACCTCGCACTTGTGGGAAGTGGGCCAGAATCACTACTATCGCGGAAAGGACCTCGATGGATGGGGAGACCACGTTTACTGGCAAGGGCATGCAAGCCCTGGCATATACGCTAGAGCATGGTTAGAAGGAAGGCTAACCAGAGAAAATATTGATAATTTTAGAATCGAGTGTGATGGAAATGGCCTCTCATCTTATCCTCACCCACGGCTAATGCCAGAGTTCTGGGAATACCCAAGTGTTTCAATGGGACTTGGCGGAATGACCGCGATTCACACCGCCCGTTTCAATCGTTACTTAGGCAGTAGGGGCTTAGCCGACACCTCAAACTCCAGAGTTTGGTATACCATGGGGGACGGGGAATCCGATGAACCTGAGTCCCTTTCACAATTATCACTAGCGGGCAGAGAGAACCTAGACAATGTAATTATGATAATGAATTGTAATCTCCAAAGGTTGGATGGTCCAGTTAGGGGTAATTCAAAAATCGTCCAAGAATTAGAAGGACGGTTCCGTGGTTCCGGGTGGAATGTAATCAAAATTCTATGGGGCTGCATGTGGGATGACCTATTTGCTAGAGATTCCGAAGGAGTTCTGGCCAACCGTCTGCAAGAACTTGTCGATGGCGACGAGCAACGCATTTTCACCAGCGATGCTACAACTTTCAAAAACGAACTATTCAACACCCCGCAACTGAAAGCCATGGTCTCACATCTTGGTGATGAAGACTTAGAGGCATTAGCTTCCAACCTTGGTGGCCACGATATGATCAAAATTAATGCAGCATATGCAGCAGCCGAGGCTTGTGATGACAAACCGACCGTCATTCTCGCTCGAACCATCAAAGGGTATGGGCTTGGACCTGCGTTCGCAGGACGAAACTCCACTCATGGTAAGAAAAAGGCAGACGAAGACAGCATCAAATGGATGCGTGACGACCTCGGGCTTGGATTTACGGATGAGGAATTGAAAGAATACCCATTCATTGAACCCAAAGATATCCCAGAGGTTGTTTCATACCTCAAAGAGAGACGCGAAGAGATGGGCGGTTTCTGCCCCGAAAGGCGCTCACCTCCAACCGAGTTGAAGCCTCCTGGAATTGAAGGATATTCAACTTTCGATGAAGGGACCAAAGGGAAAATGCAAGTATCGACTACAATGGCATTTGTTCGCCTTCTAAGCGGCTTAATGAAAAATAAGGAGATAGGGGAGAGAGTCGTACCTATCGTTCCAGATGAGGCGAGGACTTTCGGAATGGACCCACTATTTGCGCAATTTGGAATCTATCATCCAGATGGTCAACTGTATACCCCAGTGGACCACAAAGTGTTGATGAAGTACAAAGAGAGTGAGAAAGGACAACTATTCGAGGAAGGAATTTCTGAAGCAGGAGCTATGTCGACATTCATTGCAAGTGCAACCTCATATTCCACCCAAGGCTGTGCAACAATCCCGTTCTACATATTCTACAGCATGTTTGGATTCCAAAGAGTTGCAGATTTAATTTGGTCTGCAGCAGACCAACGTGCTAGAGGATTCATGATTGGTGCGACAAGCGGCCGCACCACTCTAAACGGAGAAGGGCTTCAACACCAAGACGGGCACAGCCTATTGATGGCTCACACCAATCCTGCAGTAAGGGCTTACGACCCAGCCTTCGCTTACGAGTTAGCAACAATCATCCGTTCAGGAATCGACGAAATGTATGTCGACGAGAAGGACCTGATGTACTACATCGCAGTCTACAATGAGAACCATCCAATGCCTCCTAAGCCAGCAGGTGTAGATGAAGGAATAGTCAAGGGAGCATACAAGCTTCGTAGTGCACCAAAGGGAGAAGGCCCAATCGTTCGATTGATTGGCTCTGGCCCCATTATGCTTCAATTGCTATCGGCAGTTGAGGTGCTCGAGACCTATGGGGTCCGTTCAGAGATATGGTCGGCAACCTCCTATGGCGAACTCCGTCGCGAAGGACTTGAGTGCGAGCGCGAAAATAGATTGAATCCAAACAGCGCCCGCCAGGTTCCATATGTCGAGCAAATGCTAGGCGATGGAACCTACCCAACAATTGCAGTTAGTGATAATCAAATCGCAGTTCCAGATATGATTAGGCAATGGGTCGGCGGAGATTATACAATACTGGGAACCGATGGATTCGGTCGTTCAGACACTAGGGCTAATTTGCGAAGATTTTTCGAAATCGATGCCCAACACATCACACTAGCAGCATTGTCGTCATTGGTACGCTCCAAAGAAATCAAATCAGAAGTTTATGATAAGGCAATCAAAGAACTCGGCATAAGCAAAGAACGAAACGATATTACAGCACTGTGATTCATTCGATAAAAACCGCAACTTCTTCAAGAGGTTTTCTCGAAATATCGGGAACCTCTGCATCTCCAGCAGGATAACCTACCGGCATAACCAACATTGCATGTTCATGACTAGGGCGTTGTAATATGTCTCTTAGAAAACCCATTGGAGACGGTGTGTGAGTTAGTGTTACAAGCCCCATATTGTGAATGGCGTGGATAAACATTCCAGCGGCAATTCCACAAGATTCTGTTGAATAGTAAGTTGGACCAACTTCCCCATTAGCACGAACCCGTTTACTTTGGCGAAATAGAATAACTATCCATGGAGCATCGGTCATATGCTGTTTCACCGCATCGGTGCCTAATGGCTCTAGCACTTCTTGCCACGCTTCCGGCATTCGCTCAGAGTATGTTTTTTCCTCTTCGATTTCAGCAGCCTCGCGCATCAATTTCTTGATTTTGGAATTACTTACGGCAACAAAAGTCCACGGTTGAAGATGAGCACCACTGGGCGCTGACGCCCCACATAGGATCGCAGATTCAATAAAATTACGCGGGACTTCTTTAGACGAAAAATGCCGAGTAGTCCGCCGAGAGTTCATCGATTCAAAAAGAGAGACGGCCCTCTTTTCCATTTCTTCTTTAGGCAATTCATTCCAATCTAGAGAGATGAATCCTGGGTTGTTCACGCCAACACCCCGGGCATTCTTCCTCGCAACCTAAGCCACGTTTCTGCACCGAAGGTTAGAGCGTATAGTGAGGCTAACCAGAGAGTAGGTCTAGCCCAGAATCCACTTGGATCATCAATCAATAATATGCATAACCAAGTAAGGGTTATCAAATCCAAAACCCATCTCATCCCGGCTAAAATTTGTTTGGAATTAGATTGCATTTCAGTGAGTTGTGTATCGGTTAGAACAGCACTCAATCCCTTGAGTTTCGATAGAGCATTTCCTCCATTCCATCGAATGCGCCCCAACTTAAATCGGTTCCATCCATCAATTCCAACAAATAGCGTTACCCACACTATCACTACCTCCAATAAGGGTTCAGCACCGTACAAATCAAGCCCGTTGAAAGACCAATACAACAACCCCCATAACCATCCAATAATCAGTAATTGAGTTGTTCTTGCAAAACGACTCAACTTGCGAAGTAATTCGGCATCATGCGATAGTAACATTTCCAACGAGATAACTAGGCCCACAGCGAATGTCAAGACGAAACTTCCAGCCAACCACCACCATTCTAGCGATGTATCTCTCCATGCAAGCAAAAGCGCAACCAGCGTCCAAGCCATGACTAGAGCAGTGGCCGCATTCACAGCCGCTTGCATCACGTAAAGCGGGTCTCTACCATCTTTCAATACAGACAGGCCGCCCATCAGGCGGACTTCGAAAGCAGAGTCATCAACGATACCTTGTGCAGCAGCAGTCATACCACCCACGGATTTTAATCGAGCAGATTCGACCAAACCCTCGCTATCATCCGGCCCGGCACCGCTCCACCTTGAACCTCTAGCAGCGGCAGTCGCAGCACCTTTGCCACGACTTTTCCCTTTTCCAGCACTCCTCGCCTTAGCCCATGCTCTGATTTCCGGAGTCGTAGCCGCTTCGACTTGGTCTTCATTTAACGGCGCCCCATGGTCTGTGTATAGCCATCGGCATTGGATAGGAACCGGAGCAGGGTCTACGTCTGGAGCCACCATTTGGAATTGACCAGGCCCGAGAGTTGGAAGTTGTTTGACCAAATCTTGATCTCCACCGCTTTCCTTCAATAGATGCCGAACCTTTTCAACATCTTGCGGTTGAGTGAATCTACCAATGAATGTAGTATTTGCTTGTGCAAGAATCTTGTAATCAACATCCGAAACATTCTGTGTTGCGAGTACACAAGCGACCCCGTATTTTCTTGCTTGTTTGAAAATTAGTTTAATCAAATCCTTAGCCGGAGGGTTTCTTGGGTGAGGGGGGAGGTAAGGCGAAACTTCATCCATGAAGAATAATAGTTTCAATTCACCTTCTGCTGGTTGTTGAGTTAACATCCAATCGTATAATTCACGAGCTAATTCCTGAACGAAATATTGCTTCTGAGCCTCGTCTTGAATCGTATTGAGATATACAATATTCAATGGAACCTTACCCGGCATTGCAGGTTCACAGAACGAATCGATATCGATTGGAACTCCATTTGAAAATAATAGTTGATTTACACCGCTACTGAAAGCAGATAAACGACGAGCCAAATCATTGCGAGTTGATTTTGGCAACATCTCGTCATAATCACGAAGGCCATGTTCAAACATGATTTCTTCCCACGTTGGAACATCTGGTTTTTCTTCACCCTCGATGTCAATAAATGCTTGAGGATACAAAGCGCGAGTGAAACAATCTTGCGGCTCTCTTGCAACCTTCGCCAAACTTTGGAAGTCGCCAACATCGAGGCCTAAGCGAGTTCCATTGACCAATATTTCGTATAGGAACGGTTTGACAACCTTACCTTGGGTTTTCTCTACATCAAATCCTGCCAGATTACTGAATCCAGCAGCGACCATGTCCCAAGCAGTAATCGCCTCTTCAGGATCTAAATCGGCAGGAGGTGAACGAAACGGGTCGATACACAAAGGAAGCCCCTTCGATCTCAATGGGGTCCAAATACGAACTTCCATCTTAGACATCAATTTTTTCATCCGACCAATATCGCCGCCCTGGTCGACCAACTCCCCTTCATTAATTGCTAACGCCAATCGGGCAAGGTCACCCTGAGGGTCAAGTATCAAAGATGGAATTCCGGCCAACGTAGCTTCTTCAATGACAGTCTTTGCCATCACAGTTTTTCCTGAACCGGTCGAGCCAAGCATCGCCGCGTGCCTAGCCAAAACCATCTTGTCAATTTGAACAATATCTCCGGTGTCTCTACGCTCTCCAAGAAACAGACCCTTAGCCTTAATTTTATTTTTTCGTTTTGGTTGAGGCGTCTCTAGAATATCATCGACGAGGTCTCTCAACTCATGAGTATCCTCCTCCGACATGAGCCAGCCAACAGCCCCCGTGCTCTTGAGGTTGACTGCGCCCACGCAGTGAGCGGGACACACTCAAGGACGCGAACCTCTTCGCCGAAGCATGACTCGCATCTCATTGTCCAAGCCATATTGGGATGATGAGTGTGAAAAGGCCGCGATATTTGCTTTGAAAAGCGGCCGTTGGGTCAAAGGTCCACAGGCTAGAGCCTTTGGTGAAGAGTTCGCAAACTGGTGTGGAGCAGCGGCGGCGGTGCCGTGTCAAAGTGGGTCGGCTGCACTGTGGGCTGCTTTACGACTGTTGGGCATCGGGCCTGGCGATGAAGTCATAGTTCCGGGTATGACATTTATTGCAACAGCAACCTCGGTTAGTTTGGTTGGCGCTAAGCCAGTTTTCGCCGATATCGAATCTGATTATTGGTGCATTTGTCCCGACGATGTAGAATCAAAAATCACATCCAAAACCAAAGCGGTTATTGGAGTCCATATTTTTGGGCAACCGTTTTCTTCACGCCTTAGAGAAATATGTGATAATCATAATATTGCGTTGATAGAAGACGCGGCCCAAGCACACGGAGCAACATTAGATGGGAAAATGGCGGGCTCGATTGGCGACATCGCATGCTTTTCATTTTTCCCTTCAAAGAATATGGCGGTCGGCGGTGAAGGCGGAATGATTACCACCACTAGGCCCGAGTTGGCGGATCGGTTGAAGCGATTAGTCGACCACGGCCGCGATGATTCTTTGGAATCGATTGAACTGGGTACGAATTTACGAATGAGTGAAGTTAATGCAGCGGTAGGAAGGGTGCAGTTGAGGCATATCGATGATTGGATTGCTAAACGAAGGGAAAACTCAGGACTACTGAATCATACAACAAAAACCCGTCAAAATGGCGAACACGCATGGCACCAATTATGCATCTTATCAGACGATTCCGAATCGGTTATCGCGAGGTTCGCATCAGCAAATATTGACGCTAGAGTTCACTATCCAATTCCTTGTAATCGCCACCAAGTCTATTCTGAACATTCCCAACACGAAGTGAGTTTACCAATTTGTGATTTAATCGCCCATAAACTGGTCGCAATACCGGTTCATCCTTTGCTTACTGAAGATGAATTACAAAGGATTAAGGCTGCTTTGCATCCATAATCATTCTAGATAATGCAGCGTTAGACCAGCCTCTAAGTGTTGTTAATTCGAGCCCAGTCCAAGAGGGAATAATCACATCTTGGTCTTCCCTTTCAAGTTCAACTTCGGCAATAATCAATCCTGCGAGTTCACCTTCAAACTCGTCAACTTCCCAGAGCAAGTCATCTTCTCCCGGCCAAAGATGGCGGGTTTTTGTTACCGATGGAAGATTATCTAAAGGTAATGAATCAAACAATTCTTTTGATATTTTCCACTCATATTCAGTTGCAGTAGCGCCAACGCGAAATCCCTTAGCGGTTAGAACAACATCCTCTTCCTGTAATCTAATTCTCCAAGTGGAGATATTTTCTAACACGCGGTCTTCGTTTGTCAAGGAATAACCATTCCAAACGATAGCCCCTTCACTGTGTGAAACCCCTGAGAGATAGCATTGAAACATTGAGATTGAATTCCCGCTACGCCAAGGCATACCGTCGCGACCATCGACGATGAATCGCCTTTCGATTTCAATTCCCATCAATCATCATCCTCAATCTTCTGCGACCTTGCTTTCGCCATCACAGCTTCTTCAAGGAACCAGAAAGTTGGAGTTTCTGAAATATATTGGTCCCAGTTTTGTACTGTGCGGGCCCACATTTCCGTATCTGCGTTTACACTACAGTATTTCAAAATCCAATCCATTTGTGCCTGCATTTCTGGGTCATCCGGACAGTTTCTTTTCAGATTCTCTGCGGTTAAGGCCATATTCATCATGAACATTGGAGATAAAGCGTAAGTCCAAAACGGGTTTCTTTCAATATCGACTCTACGCTGCGCTGTCCAAAGTGAAAACACTCGGTCATACAAAAAGCCGACACAGAGTACGATTAGGACCAATGAAAAGAATATCCCCAACAGTCCTAGATAGGTTGCTGGTATTCCTAAAAAAGAATTGCTAAAACATAAACCGGAGTCGCAGTCTTCAGAAAATCTCCACTTTAAATATGGCCATAATAGCAAGGTAAGCGAAGAGCCAAGCAAACCCATCGAAATAATCGATTGAGATTGCTGCATACGCCAATATTGCCGCATCACCCATTTTTTCACAGGGCTGATTTCAGAACTCGTCATCATAGGCTCGTCGTCAGTGCTCATTGATATTCTAATGGGTGTAATTGTCCAATAGTCACACCAATGTTACATTATATGTGACAGGTCACCGACTAATATGGCCAAAAGTGATACTACAATCGCCACGCCGGTTTTAGCAATCTTCCTAGTATTGCTGATGAGTTTATCCGGGTGTACTGGATTAATTGATGAATCCGAAGACGATACAGCCGATATAATTTTGAAACCAGACCTTGGCGAATCGGTAAAGCGTGCAATCGGAACTCCAAACCTCCAAACATATTCCGACTGCAATGAATTGGAAGTTGCATTGAAATCTAGCGTCGAAGAAGAAATCCGCACGAATCTAATTCAAGCGGTAGAAGAAATCTCCTATTGGGGCGGCGGTTGGATGGAAGATGACATGGAAATGGTAGCGGACAGCAGCGAGGGAGGCGCCACATCCACTCCCCAAAAGCGAAACGAAGGAACCGACTATTCAGGAACCAATAACCAAGAGCAAGGCGTAGACGAAGCTGACTTTGTCAAAACCGATGGCTTTCACATCTACTTCTTGGATAATGGAATGTTACATATTATGGACGTGCCAGAATTTGGAGAACTCGAACACGCATCTACTACTTTAATCGAAGGAAATCCAGTGGCTATGATGCTGAATGAGGATAGATTAGTTGTAGTTTCAACAGTCTCAAGCTGGAATCTCGACTCAAAAGACCCGTTATCAGATGCTATGGGCTGGGGCGGCGATTGGTATGGGTGGAGAACCAGCACTTTGACCAAATTCACAGTTTATGATATTTCAAACACAACATCGCCTTTTGTAAATAGAGAACTCTACATCGAAGGCAATTACATGACTGCTAGAGAAGTAGGCGGAACCGTAAGGACGGTTACACATGCATGGATGGATGTTCCAGATTTACAACAGTGGTTAGACTATCCTGAAAACTATTGGAGTTCAGAATATACCGATTCAATGCGCAGAAATGCTAGAGAACAATCTGCTGCTTTAGCAATGCAACATAATCAGCAGGTATTGGAAGAGATAACATTGGAAGAATTAATTCCCCAGGTCCATGAAAGAGTTGGCGACGAAATAATCACACATCATCTAAGTGGTGACGATTGTTCAGATTTCGCAGCACCCGAATCTGCACTTAATAGGGGATATACTAGTATATTTACAATTGATTTAATTTCCGAAGAATTAGAATTCGAAGCGGATCATATCGTAGGAAACTGGCCTTTGGTCTATTCATCACAAGATACACTAATCATAACTGAGAATGCTTGGGATTTGTGGTGGTTCTGGGGCAACGATGACTTAAACGAAGCAACAAACATCCATACCTTTGACATTAGTGAACCGGGCACAACAGAATATTCTGGTTCGGGAAGAGTTGATGGCA
>Ga0209091_10004371_pt1 | contig 11026 bp, 10 predicted proteins | sample ArcticOcean_MG_C_6_FD_187438 | JGI IMG/M metagenome (GOLD analysis project Ga0209091, IMG submission 187438) | Marine microbial communities from western Arctic Ocean - ArcticOcean_MG_CB8_128 (SPAdes) (version 2) | ecosystem: Environmental > Aquatic > Marine > Oceanic | place: Arctic Ocean... | reverse complement strand
TGATGCACGAAGCGAACTCGGCCGCATGTCTGGCCTACTCGACAACACGGTGTCTATCCAGACCGATGAGCAAACCGTGAAGGAAATCCTGTTCGATATCGGTGGCAAAGAGGGCATCAACTTTATCGCCGACCAGGGGCTTGCGCCGCTGCAGCAAAAGCTCACGCTCAACCTCGACAAGGTGAAGCTGGGTGAACTGCTGGGCTACATTTCACGCAACGTCGGTGTACAGTTTCAGGTCGGTGAAGATTTGATCTGGGTGATTGATGGCAAGGCGTCGAAGGAGTTGATCGAGCAGACGCGGTTTTACCGGTTGCGGCATGGCTTCATGATGCCGGCACAGTTTGGGCCGGAAGAGGCCACCCTGGTGACCGTGAAACCGGAGAAAGGTCCAACCACCATCACTGAGACGACCAAGTACGAAAAGTTTGTCAACGACAGCATCATGAAGGAACCGTCGATCGCGGAGGCGAGCGAGAAATTTTTCAAGGGCTCAGATTTCATGATCGACTATGAGCGCAATCTCATCGTCGCCACCGGTACTCCGGCGCAGTTTGAGATACTGGAGAAAATCATCGAGGAATTTGATAGGCCAATCCAGCAGGTGCTGATCGAGGCGCGGTTCATCACGATCTCTGAGGAGGCCTTTCTCGACCTCGGTTTCCGGTGGTCGTCCATGACGAAAAGCGGGACCGCTCCCGAGTCCGAGGAGGGACTGCTGGCAAGCATCTCGCTTAAGAACGTTTTCGAGGACACCAAGATGCTAGACCTCGAAGAATTGACCGCCGCGCTCACCGCTCTTGAGCAGAGCGGTGAGAGTCAATTGCTTAGCGCGCCACGCCTGACATTGCTCAACAACCGGCCTGGCTCCATCAACGATGGCGAGGTGAATTATTACTTTGAGCAATTTGCCATCGAGGAGACCATTACGAGTATTGTTGCTGGCGAGGGGTATAATATATCTGGGAGGATGGTCCCCACCGGCAAACCCAGCAAAATCACCGCGGGTGTTTCACTGGAGGTCGTGGCCAGTATCGGTGGAGATGGACAAAATATCCTGCTGGCCCTGCACCCGGTGGTGAATCAAAACGTCACCTACGTTTCGCTTGATGGAAAAACTGTCGACAAGTCGAATGCCAACGCGATGCAGGTTTTCCTGCCCAAGTGGCGCACCCAGGAGCTGGCCACGCGCGTCGTTGTAGGTTCAGGCCAAAGCATTATGATGGGCGGTGTGCTCGAGCGCGAGCAGCGTACTATTGTCGAGTCGGTTCCGATTCTCGGCAACCTACCCGGTATTGGGGCGCTGTTCCGTAAACGTTCCACCATCGACAAGCCGCGGTATCTGCTGATTTTTGTCACCGCCACGCTGATTGACACAGACGGCTCCTTCGTCACTTACAAGCAGCCAGGCAACGAGCGCCCAGCCCCGGTCAGTGTGCCCAAATCCCTGCCCGCCCCGGGGCCAACCGCATTCCCAATGCCGCCCGCCCCGGCCCCGGCCAAGCCGCCCGAGGGTTAAACGATTCCGCTTGGCCAAGCGCCAAGCGGCTTGATTTTTTCTGCGCACACCGGGAACATTGCCAGGCCCGATACCGGGCCCGCAATCGCAACCCATGCAACCCCATCATGCCCAAGATTGAGCGCGCGCTCATTTCCGTTTCCGACAAGACCGACTTGGTTCCCTTCGCCGAGGTGCTCTCCCGTGCCGGCGTCGAGATCATCTCCACCGGAGGCACCGCCAGGGCACTGCGCGAGGCTGGTATTGATGTGCAGGACCTCAGCGACTACACCGGCTTCCCTGAGATGCTTGACGGCCGCGTCAAGACGCTGCATCCCAAGGTTCACGGTGGCCTGCTTTTCCTGCGCGAAAATGAGGAACACACTGCCACCGCCGCCGAGCACGGTATCCGGCCGATCGATCTCGTCGTCGTGAACCTCTACCCGTTCGAGCAGACCGTTGCCAAGTCGGATGTCACCCTCGAGGACGCCATCGAGAACATCGATATCGGTGGCCCGTCGATGCTTCGCAGCGCGGCCAAAAACCACGAAAGCGTCACTGTCATTGTCGACCCCGCCGACTACGGCTGCGTCGCCGATCAAGTCTCTGAGAACGGTGAAACCACACTTGAACTCCGCCGCGAGTTGGCTGTGAAGGTGTACTCCCGCACAGCCGCCTACGACGGCGCGATCGCCCTGCACTTGGCCAATGCTTACGAGCAACAACAGCGAAGCGACGACCTGCCTGACAAGCTTGTCGTCCGCGGCGACAAGGCTCAGGTTTTGCGCTACGGCGAGAACCCCCACCAACGTGCCGCCCTTTACGGCCGCTTCGATGAGTTTTATCAGCAACTCCACGGCAAGGCGCTCTCGTACAACAACATCCTCGACCTCACCGCCGCCGCCGGGTTGATCGTCGAGTTCGCCGCCGACCCGCCCACGCTCGCCATCCTCAAGCACACTAACGCATGCGGCATCGGCCAAGCCGACACCCTCGCCGAGGCGTGGGCCAAGGCCTACGCGACGGATAGGCAAGCGCCGTTCGGCGGCATCATTGCCTGCAACACCGCGCTCGACCTCGCCACCGCCGGGGCGATCAGCGAGATTTTCACCGAGGTCATCGTCGCGCCAGACTTCGCCCCCGACGCACTCGAGTTGCTCCAGAAAAAGAAAAACCTGCGCCTCGTCAAGCTGCTGCTCAACCCGGCCAACGTCGTGCCGTGGGACATCCGCTCCGTCGGCGCCGAGTCGTTCCTCGTGCAGGAACGCGACCTTCGGCAGACCTCTGCCGTCGATCTCGAAATTGTCACCGAGCGCCACCCAAGCGAGGACGAACTTAAAGCCATGCTTTTCGGCTGGCGCGCCGTAAAGCACGTTAAGTCCAACGCCATCGTTTATGCCGCCAAGGATCGTACACTCGGTGTCGGCGCCGGCCAGATGAGCCGCGTCGATGCTAGCCGCATCGCGGTTTGGAAGGCTGGTGAGGCCGGGCTTGATCTCAACGGCAGCGCCGTTTGCAGCGATGCATTTTTCCCGTTTGCCGATGGCCTCATCGCCGCCGCCGAGGCCGGCGCTACCGCGGCCATACAACCGGGCGGCTCCAAGCGGGACAACGAAGTCATCGCTGCCGCCAACGAGCGTGGCATGGCCATGGCCTTCACCGGCGGCCGGCATTTCCGGCATTGAGCGCTTGGCCAAGTGGAGGTTTTGTTGGCTGAACTGCTCTGCGGCGATTAACTTGGCCCGGTCGTGCTGACACACAAACCATGGAATCCCGAGTCGCTGCTTTGGCTTGGTTGCACCTTCATGCTGGCCTTGGCCCCGGGCGCAGCCATCGCCGGGCTTTTCGAGGACGGCTCCGTCGCGCAGATGGCGGCTAATGTCACCGTGCTGCCGGTCGCCATTCTTGTCGCCGTCGCCGTTTGGTTTCAGGTCAACCACCGCTTTTACCAGTCGCCGATCAGCTTGGCCGCTGCCTTCGGCTTCAACCGCAAAAACACCGGCCGCTGCCTGCTGCTCGGCTTGGCGACTGGTCTGGGGTTGGTGCTCATCGCCATGGCGCTTGCCTTGATAAGCAGCCTGCTGATCAAGGCTTTTGGCGATCAGGCCGAGCCGCAGAAATTGGTTACACTCATCGCAGAAGAATCCGCGAAGCAGGAAAACATCGGGACGCTGATTTTTTTTGTTGTGATGGCGGCCGCCGTCGCGCCGGTTGCAGAGGAGATTCTCTTTCGCGGCATCCTCTACCCGGCGGTCAAGCAGCTTGGCCATCCGCGCGTGGCCGTGATCGGCACGGCACTTTTGTTTGCGCTGTTCCACGTCAACCTGCTGACCTTCGCATCGCTGAGCGCTGTCGCGCTGTCGCTGATCGCGCTGTACGAGTTCACCGACAACCTACTCGCCCCAATCACTGCCCACGCCGTCTTCAACGCCTGCAATTTAATTATGTTGATTTGGCAATGAGCAAAGCCAATCGCAACTCCAGGCTGGACGAGCTTGAATTGGTCTCGCGACTAAAGGCCAAGCTGCCGGTTGGCGACTCGGTGGTCGTCGGCGCGGGCGACGATTGCGCCGTGATCGACGCCGGTGTGCCGGGCCAGTGGCAGCTCCACAAAACCGATGCCGTGGTCGAGGGCATTCATTTCACCAGCGACGCTGACCCGCGGCAGATCGGCCACAAGGCGCTGGGCCGCGCGTTGAGCGACATCGCCGCAATGGCCGGCACGCCGCGCTGGGCCACGATCACGCTTGGTTTGCCGGACGGCTTCGACGCCGAACGTGTCGAGTCGATTTACGACGGCATGGCCGACTTGGCTAAGTGCTACGGCGTGTCGCTGGTCGGCGGCGAAACGGTGGCCAACCCGGAGCGGTTTTTCATCGGCGTGTCGCTGGTCGGCGAGGTCGCTCGCGACAAATGCATCCTTCGCAGCGGCGCAACCGTCGGCGACGGCGTGTGGGTGACCGGCGAACTGGGTGGCTCGATTGCCGGACATCATCTCGAGTTCACGCCTCGCCTCGCCGAGGCGCGCTGGCTGGCCGCGCACCATCAGCCAAGCGCGATGATTGATCTCAGCGACGGCTTTGCCGGTGACCTCGGCCATCTCCTCGCCGAGGCCGACGCCGGAGCCGAATTGCTCGAGAGCGCCTTGCCGATTCGCCGAGAGGCACGGCTGCGCGCTCGCGAGTCGGAAGCCGCCAAACCGCCGCTGCTCGCCGCGCTGACCGATGGCGAGGATTACGAGCTGTGTTTCACGCTTGGCCAAGGTCGGGCCGTCATGTTACTCGACCAGTTCAAACAGGAATTCCCCGGCACACCACTCAGTTGCGTTGGTAAAATCGTCGACCGACCGGGGCTAAAGATTCGCCAAAAGTCAGGCATCAGGGAGATCTCCACACGTGGATACGTTCATTTCCAATAGCCCGGAGGAGACCTTCGGGCTGGGCCGGCGCTGGGCGGCGGAGCTGCGGCCGGGCTGGGTCGTCGGCCTCACCGGCGACCTTGGTAGCGGCAAGACACAGCTCGTCAAGGGCCTCGCCGCAGGGCTGGGGATTCCGGCCACCGTCACCTCGCCGACGTTCGCGCTGCTGCAGGAGCACGACGACGGCACGCTACCGCTGGCGCACATTGACCTGTACCGGCTCGAGAGCCAGCAGGAGATCGTCAGTGCGGGACTCGAGCATTATCTTACGACACCGGACGGCGTCACCGCCGCCGAGTGGTTTGAGCGCTGGCTCGGTAGGGACTGGCAGCCAGGCCAACCGCTGCCTGAGTCGGCCAAGCCGGCCGATGGCCAAGTGCTGCGGCTCGTGCATTTGGCAGATGAAGGCGAAACCAAGCGGAAGATTTTTCATGAAGATTTTAGCGATTGAGTTTTCGTCTGATCACCGGAGCGTCGCGGTGCTGGACGGCGAGCGGCTTCTCGCGGCGCAAACGGTCACCGTGGGCCGCGACACCGCTGCGGTGCAATTGATCGAGGCCGCGCTTGGCCAAGCCAAGGTTGGGCGATCGGAGATCGAGTGCATCGCCGTCGGCATCGGCCCCGGCTCGTACACCGGGATCCGCGCGGCGATCGCGCTGACGCAGGGCTGGCAACTCGCGCTTGGTGTGAAAGTCCAGGCTGTCGATAGCCTGGAGGCGTTGGCAAGGGGAGAGCAGGCGGCGGGGCGGCGTGGCGGAATCACACTGGCGGTGGATGCCCAGCGTAGGGAGTTTTACCTGTCTAAGTTCGAGCTGGCTGACGATGGCATCCGGAATGTCGAGCCGACGCGCCTGGCTAAGCGACCGGAATACGAGTCGTTGCTCGCCGCGGGCCGACCCGTCATCGGCCCCGGCTTGGGCGATAAATTTCCTGCCGCCGAGCACATTGGCCGCTTGGCCGCGGGCCGCCGCGATTTCGTCGAAGCCTCAGAGCTTGAGCCAGTCTATCTCCGACAAGTAGACTTTGTGAAAGCGCCGCCTCTGCGCAAAATTCCGCCGGTATAAAAAGCTACTTGGCCAAGCGGCGGGACTCAGCTTTCGATGACGTTGATCTCGACCGGCTCGACGCTGACGCCTTTGCGGCCGAGCCAAGTGATGGCTTTTTTCACATCGGTGGCCGAACCGTCGAGCTCGAGGCAGACCAGGCCGATTTCATCGGTCACGCTCGCCTGCCGAACGTTGGTGATGACGGGGAACTTTCTTGAAAGCTCCCACACCACCGGCTTGGTGATGAGCTTGGGCGGGAACATGAGCCAGAGGCGCGCGGTCTTGCGGGCCGTCTTTTTCTTGGCTGCCATAATCTTGTCTCCGCGGGTCAGCCGCCGGCGATTGCCGGGATGATGCTGACGTCGTCGCCGTCCTTGAGCGGCGTGGCCTGGCTTTCGAGGAACCGGATGTCCTCCTCGTTGACGTACACGTTCACGAAGCGGCGAACTTCGCCGTCCTCGCTGACGAGCCGTTCCTTAATGCCAGGGAACTTGCCCTCGAGTTCATCGATCGCTGCGCCAACGGTGGCGGACTCGACCTCGACGGTTTCCTGCTCGTTGGTGAGCTTCCGGAGTGGAGTGGGGATTCGTATTGTTGCTGCCATGCTGAAATGGGAGTTGGGTTACTTCGATTTTATTTTGTTGTCGGACTCGATCAGTTGTTCGAACTCGCGCAAACTTGGCTTGATTTCGGCCGGCTTGCCAACGTGTCCCTGCACGGCGTCGAGCGTCTTGAGGCCGTTGCCGGTGATGCAGAGCACAACGGAATCCTCGGCGGGAATCTTGCCCGAGGCAACCAGTTTCTTGGCCACGCCCACGGTCACGCCGCCGGCGGTCTCGGTGAAGATGCCCTCGCACTCGGCGACCGCGGACATCGCCTCGCGAATTTCGTCGTCGGTCACATCGTCGGACGCGCCTCCGGTTTCCTTCATCACTTTCAGCGCGTAAAACCCGTCCGCCGGTGTGCCGATGGCGAGCGACTTGGCGATGGTGTCCGGCTTGACCGGCTTGAAAAAGTCCATGCCTTGCTTGAACGCAACGGAGATGGGCGAACACCCGGTCGCCTGCGCGCCGTGCACGGTTGGCTTCGTGTCCCGGGCCAGACCGAGCTGGATCAATTCCTGGTAGCCCTTGTGAATCTTCGTGAGCAGCGAGCCGGATGCCATCGGCACGACGGTGTGCTGCGGCAGGTTCCAGTCGAGTTGCTCGGCGATCTCGTATGCCATGCTCTTGGAGCCCTCGGCGTAGTACGGCCGCATGTTTACGTTGACGAATGCCCAGCCGTACTTGCCGGCGATCTCGGCGCAAAGCCGGTTCACCTCGTCGTAATGGCCGCGGATGCTAACCACGCGCGCGCCGTAAATCAGCGAGTTGAGAATCTTGCCTTCCTCGAGGTCGGCCGGGATGAACACGATCGCATCTAAGCCGGCGGAGGCGGCGTTTGCGGCGACGGAGTTTGCGAGGTTGCCGGTCGAGGCGCAGGCGACCGTCTTAAAGCCAAGCTCCTTGGCGCGGCTCAGCGCGACGCTGACAACGCGATCTTTGAACGACAACGTCGGGTAGTTTACCGCGTCGTTCTTTAACCACGCCTCGCGCACACCGAGCCACTTGGCCAGGCGGTCGGCTTTGATCAGCGGCGTGTAGCCGACTCGTGTGCCGACGGTCGGGTCGTCGGCCACCGGCAGTAACTCGCGGAAGCGCCACATCGTCTCCGGCCGCTTGGCCAGGGCGGCTTTGGTCATCGACTTCCTGATTTTGTCGTAGTCGTAAACGACCTCTAGCGGCCCGAAATCGAACTCGCACACATGGGTTGCCTCGAGCGGGTATTCCCGCCCGCACTCGCGGCACTTCAGTGCCCTCATGAATCCTGCACTCTTGCTCATAATTTTACTTTCACTGCGAATGTTTGGGAGTGAGTGGGACAAAAAAGCCCCTTCCCGAAAGACGAGAAGGGGTGAAAATTAATTCCGCGGTCTCGTCCCATTTTCCCCGGCTACTCACCGGGCTGGAATTGGCACCTTGTCATTGGCTTCGCGAGCCAACCGGTTGCCGTGGTGTCATAGGGCCAGATCCCTCAACCACTCTTAATGAGAACGCCGCAAACGCAGCGAGTTAGAATCAAGCGTAAAATGGGCTAACTTGTCAACTGAAATCTGGATTTCCTGCCGTCTCGGCCTGGCATTTGCCAAATGAAATCCGTACCCACGCACGCTCGTGGATGTAGTACACAAAAAACTTGGTCACAAACTCAATCGCCCCTATTAGCAGTGCCTTGTCCTGTTCGCCAGTCATGAAATAGACAATGAGAATAGTCGTAAAAGTAGCTACCAAACGCCAAGTAAGCCCTTTCGCAGCACTGCGCAGTGGCGATTCAGTCAATAATTGATCTATTTTATTTTTCATTTTAATGAAGGGGTTTAGAGCTAAACCCTTGCGTAATCAACGCCGGATGAGCAGTGTAAGAAATTAATCTCTACTATGTCAATAGAGATTATGTTTTTCTTGCTGTTTTGCCGGTTTTCATCTTGGTTTCTTCTGTGTTTCTCCATCTCATTTTCTTGCTGACTTGTCTTGGCCTGTCTGGTTTGGGCCTTTCAGCCGCTGAGCCGGAGGCGACCAAGCGGGATGTTCCTCGACTGAAGCCTACTGAGCCGGCCGATGCGCTGGGCACGTTTACGCTTAAGCCTGATTTTAGGCTTGAGTTGGCCGCTGCCGAGCCGTTTGTCGCCGACCCGGTCGCAATAGCGTTTGATGAGAACAGCCGTCTGTTTGTCATCGAGATGATCGGCTACTCAGAGCATCGCGATGACAAGCTTGGCCAAGTGCGGCTGCTTGAGGATACCGACGGCGACGGCCGATTCGACCGCTCAACGATTTTTGCCAGTGACCTCGCTTGGCCAACGGCGATCGTCTGTTACGACGGTGGCGTGTTTGTAGGCGCGACGCCGGAGATTCTTTATTTGAAAGACACCGACGGCGACCGCAAATCCGACGATCGGCGTGTCGTTTTCACCGGCATCGGCGACTCGCTCAAGCGGCTAAATATGCAATCTCTGATGAACAGTTTCCGCTGGGGACTCGACAATCGCATTCACGGCACGGCAAGCGGCACGCCGGGGAAGGTGAGCGTCGTTGGCAAGCCGGAGTTGGGAACGGTTTCGTTTGTGCGCTCCGATTTTTCGTTCGACCCGCGTACGCTAGATTTCCGAATCGAGAGTGGCGGCGCGCAGCACGGGATGGATTTCAACGCGTCGGGACAAAAGTTCGTCTGCAGCAACAGCCACCACATTCAGCAGGTGATGTACGAGCAGCGTTACGCCGGAGCGAATCCGAACTTCATGCCCCGGTCGCCGTTGGTGGACATCCCGGTGGACGGCGCCTCGGCCCCGGTGTTTCGGCTCAGCCCGGACGAGGCATGGCGGGTGATCCGCACGCGCTGGCGTGTCGCCAAGCAGGTGTCCGGGCCGGTGGAGGGCGGTGGGCGTCCGTCTGGTTATTTCACGGCGGCAACCGGCGTGACGATCTACGACGGACACGCTTGGCCAAGCGGGTTCAGCGGCGATGCTTTCATTGCCGACGCCGGGAGCAACTTGGTTCACCGAAAAAAACTTCACGCCTACGGAATACAATTTATCGCGCAGCGTCCCGACGATGAACGCGACCGGGAGTTCCTCGCCTCGACGGATAACTGGTTTCGGCCGGTGCAAATGGAGGTCGGCCCGGATGGCGCGCTTTACATTGCCGATATGTACCGCGAAGTGATTGAGCATCCGTGGTCGCTGCCGCACGGCATCAAACAGCACATCGACCTGGACAGCGGCAACGATCGTGGCCGGATTTACCGGGTTGTATCGCGAGTGTTCGTTCAGCCGGAGCTGCCCCGGCTTGGTCAAGCGACTGTGGCCGAGTTGGTTGCGACGCTCGATCACCCGAACGGCTGGCATCGAAGCACGGCGTCGCGGCTGTTGTTCGAGCGGCAAAACCAAGCGGCCGTCGAGCCGTTGCGCCGCTTGGCCAAGCGCGGCCAAACTGGCTTAGGGCGAATGCACGCACTCCAAATGTTGGCCGGATTGGAGGCGCTGAAACGCAGTGATTTGGTCGTGGCGAACGCCGATTTATCGCCGGTCGTGCGGACGCATGCCATCCGTTTGGCCGAACGATTTCTGCCCAAGCGCCAAGCCAATGTCGGTGGAAAGCCAGCCACCGAAGCGCCTTTGATGCAGAGCCTCCTCCGCTTGGCGGACGACCACAACAAACACGTGCGGTATCAACTCGCCTGGACGCTCGGTGCGGTGGAGTTCCCCGGCAAGACGAAGTCCTTGGCTAAGCTGTTCCTCCAAGCGGGTGCCGATCACTGGCAACTGGTGGCATTGCTCAACGCCGCAACCGAGCAGCACGCGGAGCTCATCGACGAACTCAAAAAGGATACGACGTTTTCGAAATCCATTTTTGGCGACATCATCTTTCGGAATCTGGAGACGATGCGGGCCGGGCGCATGGCCAAGTTTTCTGTTCAGCCAAAAAAGCCGGTGTATCTGCCGCAGGTTTTCAAGCCGGCCGGCAAGGTCGATTCGGATCGGGCCAAGGTCGTCGAGCAGTTCATGCCGGCCTTGGCCAAGCGTGGCGATGCGAAGCGTGGGCGCGTGACGTTCGAGCAGCGGTGCGCCGTGTGTCATCTACTCGGCGGCGTGGGGCGGAACATCGGGCCGGACTTGAAATCGGTCCGAGCGAACGGAGCGGAGAAACTGCTCGTCAGCATCATCGATCCGAACCGCGAAGTAGCGCCGCAGTACGTGCTGCACAAGGTGTACTCGGCAAAGAAAAAGGAGACCATCGTGGGAACGATTAAATACATGAGTGGATCGGCAATAATGATGGGGTTGCCCGATGGGAGCGAGCACGGCTTCGCCCGTTCGGATACCGATCTTGTCGAGTCCACCGGCCTGTCGCTGATGCCAGCGGGGCTGGAGGCGGGGCTGAGCGCCGGCCAGATGGCGGATTTACTGGCGTGGGTGCTGGAGGCCGAGTAGAGCTAAAAAGAAAAAAGGCAGCGCTGGACAGCGCT
>Ga0209091_10004366_pt1 | contig 11030 bp, 10 predicted proteins | sample ArcticOcean_MG_C_6_FD_187438 | JGI IMG/M metagenome (GOLD analysis project Ga0209091, IMG submission 187438) | Marine microbial communities from western Arctic Ocean - ArcticOcean_MG_CB8_128 (SPAdes) (version 2) | ecosystem: Environmental > Aquatic > Marine > Oceanic | place: Arctic Ocean... | reverse complement strand
AAGTTAGTAAAATTTTTGAAGAAGTTACTAAAATCATAGAAAAATTTCCTAAACCTCCAAAAAGGACACGATGAAATGAGAAGGAAACCATTGTCTTTGGGATGGGGAATTAGGAGAGAAGGTCGAAATTTCTGGACTAGAAATGCAGTAAAAGGAGTTTCAGTTAGAAAGGAAAAAAGAAAAAGAGACGGTCGTAATGAGTGGAGGCACTGGAACTCAACAAAATCTAAAATTTCTGCATCCCTATTAAGAACAAAAAAAGATCCTAGGGACCTGTTGCCTGAAGTTGGACAGACTTGCTTGTATCTTGGCGCTTCTGTAGGGGGGACCGTGAGTCACATACATGATTGTGTTTGTGGTTCAGGAAATCACCATAGAGGAAAAATATTTGCAGTAGATATCTCCCCAAGGATGATGAGAGATTTAGTTCAATTATGCGATAAAAGGCCTGGCATCTTTCCGATACTTGCAGATGCCAGAAATATATCTGAATTATCTCCTTTTTTACAAAAAAAAGTAGATTGGTTACATCAAGATTTAAGTATTGCAGATCAGGCTAAGACTTTTATTAAAGTTTCAGAAGCCTTCCTGAAGAGAGATGGAGTCGCACTTCTCAGCCTAAAAGGAGCCAGTGAAAGGAATTCTGAAGGAGATATGAAAATTAGATTTCAAAATGCAAAAACAATTATTGAAAATTCTAGACTAAAAATTATTGAAATTATAGATTTAAAAGGCTTAGAAGAACAACACATATTATTCAATTGTAAGTTGGGATAATGGCAAATTACATTAAAAAAACCTGCTAAAGTAGAAAATATCAATGGCAATGATTGGTACGGATTAATATGCCTGAATTACCGGAAGTTGAGACGGTTCGAAAAGGACTTGCTAAACATTTAATTGGTAGGACCATTATAAATGTTGAATTGAGAAGAAAGGATTTAAGATTTCCATTTCCTGAAGATTTTAAATCTAAAATAGAAGGAAATAAAGTAGCAAATATAGGAAGACGTGCTAAATATCTATTAATTAGGTTAGAAAATAATATTACTTGGATTTGCCATCTTGGGATGAGCGGCAGGTGGACATTGCTTGGCGAAGGTAAAATCGGAATGCCAGGAAAATTTGCATATGGTGCAGAACTAGGAAGTGGAAATGGACCTCATGATTGGGTAGTCATCCATATGGATGATGGAGGAAAGGGAGTCTACTCAGACCATAGAAGATTTGGGATAATGGACATAGTAAATACAAAAGATGAGGGTTTTCATAAATTATTGAAAGACATAGGCCCTGAACCTACTCCTGAATCACTTACTCCTGAAAAACTAACAGATAGGTTAAGAGGGAGGAAAATGAATATAAAGAGTGCTTTATTAAATCAAAAAATTGTTGCAGGACTTGGAAATATATACGTATGTGAAATCCTAAACAGGGCCAAAGTTTCACCGAAAAGGATAGCAGATAATGTTTCTGGAAAAATTGGAATTAGTAAGATGATTGAAAGAATAGTCTTTGAGACACATGCTGTCATCGTAGAAGCTATTGATGCAGGGGGTTCGACACTTCAGGACTTTAGAGGAGTAGATGGCGATGATGCATTGGGTTACTTTCCAAATTCATTCATGGCATATGGCAGAGAGGGAGAAAAATGCCTAAATAAAAATTGTAAAGGAATAATAAAAAGAATTATTCAATCGAACAGATCAACATTTTATTGCCCTAAATGTCAACGATAATTTTTTATTCAATAATAGATGAGTTTTCTATCCCTTTTATCAAAGTTAAAAGCATTAAATTTAATGGAGTTGGCATTCCTAGAGATTCTCCTCGCGTTATTATTTCACCACATAATGAATCTATTTCAGTTAATCTATTCGCCATTATATCCTGTAGCATAGAACATCTATTATTAGCAGTTGATAAAACTACATCCATTAACAGATTTTCAATATCAATACCTGACATATCAATACCTGATGCAACCGCAATGTGAGATGCTTCACCCATACATGATATAGCCTGCTCCCACATATTTGATATTGATTTTATAGCTCCGTTTTTTAAACCTGTTATTGCACATATAGGATTTATTCCTATATTAATTAACAATTTAATCCACAATTCTTTTCTGATATCATTACTCCAAATAGGAGATAGATGCGATTCATTTAGTAACTTTATAAAATTTAAAGCTAAATCTGATGGCTTAGAGTCATCCAAGTTGCCTATTTTGATAATACCTCTTCCTTCCCAATAAAATGTATTTTTATTGTGCCAAGCGCCGTGAGTCACAGTAGAGCCAAGAACTTTTTTTTGACTGAATTTGTCAGACAGATAATCTAAATGACTGAGTCCATTTTGTATGCCCATAACGAATCCATTATCTGAAAGTAATTTTGATGCTAGTTCAGACAAGACTGGAATTGAGTTTGACTTACCGCATATCAGCACAATATCACAAGAGTGCATTAATTCCTTAGGAATTAATGTATTTTCAGTATCAATTAATTCAAAATAATTAGAAGGTATATTTTCCATGGCACCTTCTGGAGAATGTATGACAATCCCTTCCTCCAAAATTTGTTTTAATTTGATCCCACGAGTCCCTACTACCAAATCAGCATCGGAATCAACCAATGCAGAAAGAAATAATCCTCCAATTGAACCTAGTCCCAATATTGCAATTCTCAAGTTGAACACCCTTGTAATGGGCACCTGGCAGCAAGATGAATAGTTATCCCATTATCATCAACTTTTACCCAAACCGCCCTGTGAAGTAGGTCATTACTTTTTTCATTAACAGATATTTGGACGGTATCATTTGAATTAACCTGCGAAGGAATATCCACGTCCCATATTTCAGTATTAATTGAATCTCCATGCCACTCAATTGATATTGACATATTTTTAGATTCCCTGTTGGAGATAGTAAAATTAGAATTAGTTATTTTTTCTCCAATAGAACTATTTTTAATAATTATATCTAATCCTTCTGATAATGTATATTTTGATATAATTTCTGGACCATCACATAATATTAACCAACCTGAAGAAGGCATTATCAGAGTACCATTTATGACTTCCCCCTGTTTAAATTTGATAGGTGAATATGCCTCAATTAACCAAGACCAATTGGAACCAACTTCATTTATTGAATCCATAGATTTACAAAATGAAGGATTATTCGGACCATACATAATTGAATATTCAGAATCATTTGAATTGAACCACTCAGGAATTTGCCATTCGGTACCTGATATCATAATTTTAGGATTAGTATTTTCAATAGGCATATCCCAATTTAATGTTGAATTATTGGCCATTTTGAATTCTATGGATGGCCCATATTTACGAAATTGTTGATCTACGCGATTTGAAGAGATTATTGCACCTTCATATCCTCGGAGGCAAAGATCATTGATTCCCTCATCAGGAATAGTGGAGTTGATAAATTTCCAATATGAATTATTAGTTGATAAATTTCCAAAGTCGCCTGCAAGTATATTTATTTTAGTACAAATAAGTGGAGTATCGGAATCTTCTACCAATTCCCAAAAAACTTGTGATGGACCGGAATAATTTTTATTTGATATCTCGATGAGATGTTCTTTTTCATTATCTATGACATCAATTACTATTTTTAAATAGATTTTTTCTTCCATAATTATTTCTGGCATTGTAAGGAAAATCTGTACATATTTTTTTGTATTTTGAGTAATATTATTAAATATACAAATTTCATCACCACTAGAACAATCAGAAGTAATTTCCCACAAATCTGAATTACTACCTTCTAAACTAAATTGTAAAAAACCTGAGACCGGCAATATGCCTACAGGTTCAAGAGGTATGTTGATAGTTATGTTTTCATAATTTATAAAATATATATCTTCATCCCAATTTTCAGTAGAAAGTCCTGAATCATAACTTTCTAAATTTGAAAGCGGAGTGATACCTGGGAAACCTAAAATTAAAATTAATACAAATGCGATAGTAGATTTAGATTTAAAATCTTGACTAAGAGTGTCATTGTGATCGACTACAAATGGGCCAACTACATTTTCAGGACTAAAACGTTGCCATGCGGCAAACGCAGATAAGAAAAGCCAAGGGAGGTAATCAACAGAAGCGAAAATAATTATCGCAAATATCAATGAGCCTATGAATAGTGTTGTTTGTTGATTGCCAGATTCCATCTTTGATTGTCCCAATAAAGAATAAACAATTCTATCGCCAGGAAATCCAGGAATAGGCAATAGTAGTATCCATCCAATCATAGATAAACCAATACCAGATATTCCAATAGGATGTAGCCATTGAAGCCTTAGTCCTACCATATCTCCAATGAAAATTGATGAAATAAATTGAGATAAAATACTTGATGTGAAAACTATGGGAGATTTGGTAATTTCTGGAGGTTCATTCGAAGTCAACATTAGACCAATCATAGTAAATATCAAACCCATAAAAATAATCATAACAGGAACTATAGATTCTATTATAGCTAGCCTTTTCCTATTAGGAAATGGTAGAAAATCTATTCTTTTTTGAGATATCAGTCCTGCTAATCCAAATGGCCATACAGGATATAATATTGGAAATATTATTGGTATCATAAGTCCTGTTTTTAAATTACTTTTACTAGCAATAAATGATCTTAATACACTAGCAAATAGAAGTGAAAAAATTACCGGAAATGTGAAATAAATTAGAGATTCTTGCATTGTATTCATACTTAAAATATTTTTATTAGGATCATATCTCCCCAACCATTCTGAACCGACAATAGTTAAAAATAGAGACATTAATGACCAAATAGATAATTGCTGCCATTTCTTGAGAGCTTCGCCAGAAGGAGGTAGGGCCCTAATAGTAAGAATTGGGATTGAGTGCTCACTAAGAGTCCCAATCATACCCAAGGATTTAAGATGATTATTGAGTAATAATAAAGCTTCACTAGAATTACGGCCATTTGCTCCTTTAACTTCCCATGACCCCATTTTAGATGATTCGTTACCAAGAATAAAGTATCTTGAAGAAATTACCTCATATAATTCTTGATTACTCCAAGTTTCTGTATCCAATGATAATCTTTTAGAGTCGTCCAACTAAAATCACCTCTATAGTTCATCGGATAATGTTTGATGATAAGATACCTCGTACGATGAGTATTACTTATTCTTGAATCGCTTTAGCCTGAACGTCTCTTCTCTTTCCATTTCTTCTAATCTTAATTGGATAAAAGATTGTGCTTCCTTCATTTCAGGAATCACGACGAATTCAAGGGCATTGACTCGTCTTTTAGTCGCCTCTATTTCTTCGAGGAGGCGTTTTAAGGTAGCTTCCATTTCTGCAGCCTTTACGATTTTAGAAATTAATATCGAATATGCGTCGGCGGATTCGTCAATATAAGGGGAGCCCCCAATTATTCCTGTCGGCCTTGTTTCAACGGTTGTCGTAAGATTTGTTCCATCTACTTTTGGAACTACTACTCCCATTATGTTTCTTCTAGATACCATTACTTCAGGCCCCGAGGTTGCTGCGATTGCTGCACTTTTTACTGCCAATCCACCTTCTATTGATGATGCTAAGGCGATTGATTTTACCGCATCGCGGTAAGTTCCAACAAGTTCTTCTCTGGCTTTAATCATCTCTGCCAATAATGTTCGGAATTCAAAAAACAGTCCATCTCTTTTCATCTTTAGAAGATTGTACCCACTCGAAGTTTGCTTAATCCTACGTTTTAGATTAATTAATTCTGAACGCGTAGGCTTAATATCTAGTGCCATATTTCTCATCTCCTGACTATAATTTCCAAAACATGATCATTCTTTTTTATCTGTAGGATGATATTTATCAATCCACTTCTGATCTAAACGTACAAGATACTTTGTATCAATATTTGAGAGTAATTCCCATGCTAAATCAAGAGTTCCTTCTTGAATCGGGCGATCTTCATCTCGACTTTGTCTGAGGAATTTATCTTCAAAGATATCCGAGAATTTAAGCAACTGTAAGTCACGCTCATTTAGAGCATCTTCACCTACAATGGCAACTAGGCCTCGCAATTCCCTTCCCTGTGCATAAGCTGCGTAGAGTTGGTCAGATACTGATTTATGATCTTCCCTAGTTTTCCCATCACCAATACCTGCATTCATAAGCCTAGATAGAGAAGGCAATACGTTAATCGGTGGATATATTCCTTTCTGATGTAGTTCTCGGGAAATTACAATCTGCCCTTCGGTAATATATCCTGAAAGATCAGGTATGGGATGAGTGATATCGTCACCTGGCATAGTAAGTATCGGAAACTGAGTGATAGATCCTTTCTTTCCTTTAATTATTCCTGCACGTTCATATAACATTGCTAAATCTGTATACATATAACCAGGATATCCCCTACGTCCAGGTACTTCTTCACGGGCAGCGCCAATTTGACGTAGTGATTCACAATAGTTAGTCATATCAGTATAAATCACTAAAACGTGGTAATCCTTTTCAAAAGCAAGATATTCAGCGGCAGTAAGGGCCAACCTAGGAGTAATTAATCTCTCTACAGCAGGATCATCTGCAAGATTGACGAAAAGGCACGCATTCTCGAGAGCCCCAGTTCTTTCCAAATCATGAACGAAGAAGTTATATTCTTCTGCAGTTATCCCCATAGCACAGAAAACTACTACGAAATCATCATCACTGTCAACTAGTTTAGCCTGCCTAGCAATTTGTAACGCGATATCATTGTGAGGGAGTCCGGATGCACTAAAGATGGGCAATTTTTGCCCACGAACTAATGAAGTGCACGCATCAATTGCAGATATTCCAGTTTGAATAAATGTATCTGGACTCTGTCGCGAATAAGGATTTATAGCTGCACCAATAATATCTGCCATTTCATCTGGAACTATTGCAGGACCACCATCTCTTGGGCGGCCTGCACCATCGAGAATTCTGCCAATCATATCAGTACTAACTGGTAACTTAAACACGTCTCCGAGAAATTTAATCCCAGTCTGCTTATCAATTGAAGCAGTACCTTCGAAAACTTGGACAATGACTTGGTCATCAGATGTATCTAGTACTTGGCCATTCTTCAAGGTTCCATCAGTAAGTCGCAGTTCAACGATTTCTCCAAATGCAACAGGTTCGGTTTTATTTAGGAACACAAGAGGCCCCTTTACATCAGTAATTGTTCTATATTCTTTTCCAGTCATTTATAACACCTCTCAGTTATTCTCCATAGTCTCAGCAATTTGTGCCTTCATAGCTTCTATCAATTTGTCAATCTTAACGTCATAGCCAGATTCGAACCTTCCTCTCATGAGGTCTGTTCGCGCTGGCACATTTACTACGTCTTCAAGAGAAGCACCTGCTGCAAGTGCTTTCTTTGATTCTTCTTGGAATGTAAGAATGGCGTTAGCCATTGTATACTGTAACTTTAAATCGGTGTATGTATCTACATCATGGAAAGCATTTTGTTGTAAGAAAAATTCTCTAATCATACGTGCGACTTCTAAAGTCAACTGTTGATCAACTGGTAAAGCATCGGAACCAACTAATTGAACAATTTCTTGTAATTCTGCTTCAACTTGAAGTAAAGCGCTGATTTCAGTCCTAATTTCAGGGAAATTACTGTTAATGTTGTCCCTGTACCATTGATCAAGCGAAGGTGGATAAAGTGAATAAGAATTTAGCCAATTAATTGCGGGGAAATGCCTTTGACGAGCAAGACCTGCATCTAACCCCCAGAATACTTTAACAATACGTAGAGTTCCTTGGCTTACTGGTTCAGAAATATCTCCTCCCGGCGGTGAAACTGCACCAATTACAGATACTGAGCCATCCCCTCCTGCGAGTGTTTCTACACGGCCTGCTCGTTCATAGAATTCTGCAAGTCGGCTAGAAAGATATGCTGGATAACCTTCTTCCCCTGGCATCTCTTCTAAACGGGATGAAATTTCTCTCATTGCTTCAGCCCAACGACTAGTAGAATCTGCCATTAGAGCAACATCATAGCCCATATCTCTAAAATATTCTGCTATTGTAATCCCAGTATACACCGAAGCTTCTCTTGCTGCGACCGGCATATTCGAAGTATTAGCAATCATAGTAGTCCTATTCATCAAGGCCTCTCCTGTCTTGGGATCTATAAGGTGAGGGAATTCATCAAGAACTTCAGTCATTTCATTACCCCGTTCTCCACATCCAATGTATACAACTATATCTGCATCTGACCACTTCGCCAGTTGCTGTTGGGTAACTGTTTTTCCTGAACCGAATGGCCCAGGTATTCCTGCTGTTCCCCCTTTTGCAAGTGGGAAAAGAAAATCTAAAATTCTTTGACCTGTTTGTAAAGGAACTTCTGGTGCGTGCTTCTTTGTGAAAGGCCGTGGAGTTCGAACTGGCCATTTTTGCATCATCTGAACTTCCGTACCATCTTCAAATGAACAAATTGTCTGAGTAACATTAAATTCCCCAGAATTAATACTCTTAATGACTCCTGAAGTTCCAGGTGGGACCATAACTCTGTGTTCAATAGTTTTGGTTTCCTGAACCGTTCCGAGAATATCCCCTGAAGATACAGAATCTCCTATATTTGCAGTTGCGTTGAAGTTCCATATTTTTTCTAAATCAAGTCCATCTGCGTCGACACCTCTTTTGATGAAAACACCCATTGTTTTCTCAAGTTCTGGTAAAGGTCTTTGAATACCATCATAGATTTTAGTCAAAAGACCTGGTCCAAGTTGAACAGATAAAGTCTGCCCTGTCCTAATAACTGGCTCACCGGGCCTAACGCCTGATGTCTCTTCATATACCTGTATAACAGATTGGTCGCCGTGTAATTCAATTACTTCACCCATCAAACCTTCATCGCCCACTCGCACAACTTCATACATTCTTGGCGATATTCCTACTGCAGTCACAACTGGTCCAGAGATGCGATAAATCACTCCATTTTCTTCACTCATATTTAATTCACTTCCATTTATTTTTTTCTAGGATTTACTTCCACAAATCGACTCCTAGTGCCGATTTGATAGACTCTCTGAGGGTATTATCCTCTTCAGTCCCAATGCCCAATACTGTAGGCGTGATACTTTCAGAAAGTTGTGTTCGTAGTCTTTCTGGTAGGTTTAATAGATCAGAGTTATCAATCACAATAACGCCTACTTCTTTTTCATTCAATAAAGACTTCATTGTAGAAGTCAATTCCTCGATATTTTTTGGATTATGTAATCTCAAAATACCTGCAAGCTGGAAACCTAAGGTAAAATCAAGAGAACCTACTACAGCTATTTCCATAATTATTCACCTCAAAAATCCATATGCGATTCTAAAACCTCGGACGTGAGGCCAATTGCCTTCCCTCGCACGAGAAGACGAAGATTTTGTATCTCAAGCACTTTGCGTTCTATGTAGTAAATTACAGGGAATGATGAAACAGGATTAAGATACGCAAAGCGCTTTAGCATTGCGTGCCTTTTATGAGTCAATAATGATGCAATTGGATCTAGTGAACCAGATATACTCGACTGATTAAGTGCTTCATCAAAGCCATCATCATCGAAGGATTTACTGCGCCTAAGGGCATCTACTATAGTTTCTTGAGATGTTGCTTGCGATACCTGTAACATCACAGAATTAGGAATTCTTCCACCTTGAATAATCGTCTGTAAACGTTTGTCTGGAGAAATATTCTGACGTAATTCACGAAATTGATTAATTATATTAAGGTGATCTATTTCAGTTCTAATATATTTCATCAAATGTATGTTAGAGTCTTTTCCCTTAGATACTTTTAATGCATTACTGTAATATTGACGATCTAAAGCATCTTCCATTTCTTCAAGCGTAGATTCTGAGCCTTCAAGCTTTGCTAATTCATTACCCCATGGAGTTCCAGACATTGCATTAGCCGCCTCAGAAACTGTCTCAGTAGTTCGAACAATTTCAAGCCATGATGTATTCATAGGATTCTCCGAAGGTAGAATCTGAGATTCTATTAATTCATCTGAACACCCACCATTAACTGCCCTAAGAACTGTTTTAGCTTTCTCATATGCAAATCGATCGACATAAATTGAAACTATCGATTTAAGTGGACCTTGACAGAATCTCATTACTTCAGATAAATCGTTATCCAGGTTATGAAAAAGTGCTGCCTCTACAGCATCCGCACCACTCATTCGGGCAGAATATATATCCATCTCGTTTCGATATCCTAACTCTGCGATACTTGCGCCAATGGAATCTGGCCCCAATTGTAACAATTGCCGCATGCGGGTTGTGTCGATTAGAGATGCCTTGCGAGCTTTAGCCCTAGCTGAGGCATTGTAAATATTAGAACGACCACTTACTATCCCTGCCATACAATCACCTTTTAATTATCAAATAATGTTTTATTTACAATACCTAGATTATTTTTCCATGCTTCTTCTAAACGGTTATCGAAACGGTAGTCAAGTACCATTGATCGATCTTTTGATTCAAGGACAAAACCACCTAGTCCCTCCACATCTTCGCCGAGTGTAAAATTTCCATCATCGAGTACTTTACGATCGATTGAAACCGGACGAAGAACCATATCTTTTCCAGATTTACTCGCTTCATTCATAAGTGATTTTAAAATATCTGAACGGCCTTCAAGATTTGGTGAAGACACCATTTCTTGAATAGAATTCCAAGTTACATCTAGTTCTTCACGTCTAGCGATTAACAGATGCTTTTGATTAGCTTGTTTGGCTGAAGCAACAAGTTCCACTGATAACTGTGTACTCTCTTTTTCTGCTCGGGCATTCATATCAGTAGAAAAAGATGAATTTTCCATCTTAGCTTGTTCTTCAATTTTATTAGCTTGTTCTTTAGCCGCCGAAATAATCAATTCAGTTTCGACTTTAGCCTGTACTGCAATTTCATTTGCTAATGCGTCCAATGTCATATAATATCTCCCCTTTTTCTTGCTCTGCGTTAATATTATGGATTAAGTAAGAATAGAGCTAAGAATCCGAAAAGTACAATGGTCTCAGGTA
>Ga0209091_10004365_pt1 | contig 11030 bp, 7 predicted proteins | sample ArcticOcean_MG_C_6_FD_187438 | JGI IMG/M metagenome (GOLD analysis project Ga0209091, IMG submission 187438) | Marine microbial communities from western Arctic Ocean - ArcticOcean_MG_CB8_128 (SPAdes) (version 2) | ecosystem: Environmental > Aquatic > Marine > Oceanic | place: Arctic Ocean... | reverse complement strand
AGCACCCCGTCTTCTTTCCGATTTCCTTGTGTTTCTCGTACTCCAAATCCACCTCCTCTTTCGTTCCTTTCCACCCTTTCGGGTACCTGGACAAACTTTGCGTCCCGAGCATTCTGCTCGCTTTGACTCTCAAATCCAGAGTCGTCCACTCGCCTAATTCGTTGTGAAAGTGTTCTTTCATCTTCATCCACTCGCCGACGCCGAATAGGTGGAGTCCTTCGTACAGTTTTGCGCGCTGTTCGTCGCCCCATTTCTTCCCGGAAGTTTCAAAGACGATTTTCGTCGGTTTGAAAAACTGCTGTTTTAAAGCGCCGGTTTCCATGTCGATGGCGTCTTTTCTTGTCACAACTTTACGCAAGGAGTTTGCCCATTGAATTCTTTCTTGGTCTTCTTTTAATTCGTTGGTGTTGTTGGTGATGATGTCGAGCATGATGATGCGTGTTTTGCGCGCGCGCGTTTGACGAAAGAGCAGTCGAGAAATTCAAAATTCTCTCTCTCGTATTTAGGGTATCAAATGCGATTTGCGAAGAAGGCGTACGAAGCGATTGATGTGCAAAGAAGAATAGTTTTCTTTTCATTACGCGCTAATGCGTACACGGGTATTCGCGGTGTTGTTGTTATCGTTGTTGTTGTATTTTGTGCTATTTTCTATGTGTCTAAAACTCGTAGTATTTTGCGTTTATTTTTATCGGCGTTGTTGTTGTTGTTGTTTCTTGGTACTACTACTCGAAACGGCGGTGGCTTGTTTTTGCTGCTGCGCTTCGTCAGTGCCCATTCTAGAGTTATCCACGATGGTCTTCGGCGCGATTTGCCCTCCGTTCGTTTTTTCCAGCTGCGGCGCGGTATCTTGACAGGATTGATTGCAAAACAAACCTTTTCCGTTCGCGTCGCACTTATCGTCGATGACTATGGTTCTTTCGCCGTCGTACACCCACTTGGCTAACGCAGAACGGGCTTCGACGCCGTCGATTTTGATCTTGTCGAATTTCGTGTGCACGTAACAGGAGGGCGCAAAGACGCCGACGTTTGGATTTGCTTTGGTCGCTTCTCGGAGTCGATCAACCATTTGCGTCTTCCACATTTTCGCGTATTCTTCGCGACGGGAGCGTTCTTCTTCGTCCAAGTTTTCCCACATCTTTTTCGTCAGTTCGAGTTGCTTGTCTTCGTAGACTTTCATGTCTAAAACACCAGAGTTCAAGTCGTCGATGGTTTTCTCAACCAATCTTTGCGTTTGTTTTCGTTTCTCGTGGACGTCGCTCAAATGTTTCGTCGTGGACGACGCCAACGTCATCGATTCCAAATCGGGTTCGTGGACAAACCTGTGGTCGGCTAACGGCCAATTGTCGTGGATGGACATGACAACGGAATCTGTCAACGCTTGCACAAAAAATATGGGCGTTCTGATAAATTTGATCGAATTTCTTGCCACCGCACAACGGTGTACTTTTCGATTGCTGCCGCGCTTGGTGCACTCGCTCGGTAACGAAGCCTCGGCGCGCCAAAACTTCAAGTACTTCTTCCAACTCGTCTCGTCCCACGGGATAAACGACGATTTCATTTGGCCGTAGATGTTGGTGGAGTTAGTCGTGTTGAGACCGAATCGTAAGAGCAGACGACTTTCTGCCGAATTCAAGTAGACGCCGTCTTCGCTCTTCTGATCGTCGTCGCTTTCGCCGAGCTCCGCGGCGTGCCGGAATCTGTCTTGCAATTTATCTTTAAACGTGGAGAAAATATCGCTGAAAATCCCAGTTTCCTCTTTGTCGCTGCTGCTGCTGGTGGTGGTGGTTACGGTGCTTGCATTCGCTTTTGTCTTGTCATCGTCATCAGTAGCGGAGGCGTTTTTCTCGTTTGACTTTTTGTTGTTGTTTTTGTTGTTGTTGTCCGCGGGAGGCGTAGCTTTACTCGATGACTCTACCAACGCATCGTCGTCGTCCGTGACTAAAGCCGAAGAGAGCGTATCCTCTTCGGCGTTTTCTTCGAAAATCTGTTCCACCATCTCGTCAAATTTCATCGACTCGAATTCCTCTTCTTCCTCCTCCTCTTTGTTGCTCTTCGCGCTGTGGTTGTCCTTCGACGCCTCTTCTTTATCGTCATCTTTGGAATCGTCGTCAGAGTTTTTATTTTCACCGATGGACATTTGATCTCTCGGGTCGTAAAACGTGTGCGTGTGAAAGTAGTGAAATCCAGCGAAGGCGATGCCGGACACTTTGGGAGGTTGCAGTTTCGGGTCGTACCCTTGAGCTTCGTACGCTTGGGCGATAACATCCGCCCATCGATCGATTTGTGCGACTAAACCGACTCCACCGGCAGATTTTCCGGAGAAGATGATGTTTTTCGCCGACAACAAATCGTGATGGTTGATGAGTTCATCCAAGACGGCGTCGACGATGAGACCGCCGTTCATGGTCACGCCAGACGCGTCCGGTTCGCTACTTCTGCCCAACCAAGAGTCTCCAGAACAATAAGCGATATTTACCATATTTGCCGTGTTGAACGCTTCGTTGGATTTCAACACGGATTGAATACCAGTCGAGAAGTGATACGTCCTCGGCACTAATTTCGAAGAGCCTAATCCCGTCGCCGCCCGTCTCGTGCAGTCCTCGTCGTTTACGCACGTGCCTCCACCGGAAAGCATGATGATCCACGTTTCGCCGCACGAGTGTTCGACACCAACGCTTGTACATCTTTTCCTTCGCACGGCGCGGTGTCTGCGCGTCGATAAATAATACGCGGGAGGCGATCCGTCCAAACATTTCGCGTTGTTTGAAGCGTGATCGAGAAAGAGCACCGGCGATACCGGATTCGGCTTGTATTTCTCATCGCTCGCATCAACTTTACCGTCATCGTCGTCGTCGTCGATGTGAAGGGTATCGTCGACAATCTTCGCGACGTCTTTGACGATGACCGCGGCGTCCGTAACAACTGCCTTAGCGTGCGGTGCAACTTCTACCACCCCTTTTTTAATGTTGTTGTTGTTATTACTATTATTATTCGTTGTTGTTGTTGCATTCTTTTGCACATGTTGTTGTTGTTGTTGTTGTTGTTGTTGTTGTTGTTGTTGTTTTGGCTGTTGCTTTGGCTTCGCGTCCGCGGGGGTGGTTGTTGGCGAAGCGCTACCGCCGCTATTCTTCGCGTTCGTGTTGTTGTTACTCGGAGTAAAAGTACTCATTGACGCGATATTGTTTTTTTCGTCCGCTCCTACCTTTGCCGACACGACTGACCCCGTCGAAGTGGCGGTATTCTTCGCATTACCATTCTCGCCCTTCTTGTTACTGTTGTTGTTGTTGTTGTTATTATTAACATTGACAATACCGTTCTTCTTGTCGTCGCCTCCGTTGCTCTCGCCTCCGTTGCTACCACTACCGCTACCAGCACTCGCATTCTTGTTCTTACCATTATTACTATTATTATTATTATTATTGCTATTATTATTCTCGCTCGTATGCGAAGAAGACGACTTCGAAGCTTCCGCGGCGGCGAGAGAATCCTTCTTCGCTTGTTCCCTCGCGTGTTTCGCCACCGCTTCCTTCACCAGTTCTTTTCTTCTCTCCTCTAAAAAGAAGTCAATCTTTTCCTTTTCCTGTTTCGTCAGCTCGTCTTCGTCCGGTACTACTACCGATGATGCCTTTGCTTGTTGTTCTCGTTGTCCTCCTCCGAGTCTCCTCAACGCACCAAAACCGCTCGTTGTTCTCGTTGTCATCATCATCATCACCAAAGCAGTGACCATTATTAAAACCACAACAAAGACTCCTCCTTTTCGAAAAGTCGCGGATCCGTTTCCTCTCCGTTTGATGTACTTCGTATGAGTATTCGAAGACGACACTAAAGGCGTCGCTTCCACATCATCATCACCACGGGAAATCATCATTTTCTTCCTTTCTTTTCCTCTCTCTGGACCTTCTTTTCCTCCTCCCGTTTCGGAAGAGTTGTTCTTCTGAACAACGAAAGCAACAATGGTATTCTTAGTAGTATTATTCAAAGCCGGTCCCGGATCCCGACGACGATGAAAGTCTCCTCCTCTGTTGTTCTTGAAGCGGAGAATTTTTCCAACAACGATGTCTTTTGTCTCTGAAGAGTCCCGCGGGACTTCCCCAAAAGAAGAGAGATATTGGCCCATTAGGGTTTAGAACCCTAAACAAAAATTTAATTTTTCTTTCTCTTCTTCGGAAAACTTCTTCTTTTTTTATTATACATGTACATGTTGTATAAAGACACACATCATATTATCATCACGAGAAGAGAGTTTAAAGAAGAAGTTAAAGACAACAAAGGATGATGATCGTCGAAGGGGAGAGAAGGGATGATGATGATTCTTTTTTATTGTTGTGGGATGTGATCGTGAAGTGCGACGATATTTGTTTCACACATATTTTACCGAGATTGAATCAAACGGATCTCAAATTCTTGTATGGAGTGAATACGGAGACGAGAAAGTTGATTAAGAGATCATCTCGCAAGGGGGAGTTGAAGAAGAGGTTTAAAGTGAGCGAGATGTCATCGATATCGACTTTGGAGTTAGCGTGGGACAAGAGATCGTTGCGGCCGAGTTGGTGGGACGAAAGAGATTTCTGCTGTCAAGTTGCTAAAACGAATAAACTCGAGTTGCTCAAGTGGGCGCGAGAAGAGAAAAAGTGTAAGTGGGATGAAGGGACGATTAATACGGCCGCATATAATGGTAATCTGAAAATGGTGAAGTATTGCGTGGCAAAGAAGTGTCCTATCAATACGAGGGCGTGTTCATGGGCTGCCGAAAATGGTCATCTCGAGGTAATCAAATACTTACGCGAAGAAGGCAAAGTGCCTTGGGGTTGGGGAACTGCGGTAGGGGCGGCTAAAAATGGTCATCTTCACATACTCGAATATCTTGTTGAGCGTAAGTATGATAGATATACCTATTTGGCGTGTGAGCGTGCGGCCGCGAACGGCCACTTGGACTGTTTGAAGTACTTGCGCGAAACCGCCAAAGCGCCTTGGGACTCTTGGGCCGTACGAGTTGCGCACGAGAACAAACATTTCGAATGTGTACAATACTGCCTCGACAATAACTGTCCATTACCGTTTGGTTGGCGATACGAACATGGAGAGCTACACACGATTTAAAATCACAGGTATCATTCATCAACAAAAAAAGAATACGAGAAACAGCTTCCGTTTTCGAATGCGCGAAATACGCGAATACGCAGAGAGACAAATAAACACATAGATATGGTACATAGGGTACTAGAAACAGCTCAGAATTGAAATCGAGAGAAACACACATACAAAAAGCAAAAAGAAAACCTGTCATCACGCCGACTTCTCACGTTATTACTAACCGCAATACTATTGGCGCCCAACGTGGCTTAAATGCGCTGTGCTGATATGAAGCGTTGGATTTCACGTGGTATGAACGACAGATTGAGAGAAGATGTTCATTTAACAATTAGGTATAATGCAAAATTAACAATCTCACACCTCTATTTAGGGTATTCTCAGTGTTAGCCACGACACCGTTTTCATTTATAAAGCTTCCTTTTCCCTCTTGGAAGGGCATGCATCTATTGCCATTAGTGCGGCATTAAAACAACGACGACGACAGATTATGGGACGACTTTGACGAGAACGATGACGATGATTACGAGAGGTATTAAAAGTAGCAGTGCGGGTGGTCATTTTTTGGCGTTGAAACGGTGTTGTTACGAGTGCAACGACGACAAAAGATTGAGGAGACAAGGAGGCGGAAGTGTTGGACGCCGCCAACACCGCCACCAACGGCATGGTGTTGGTGTTTCTATTCGAGCGGCGAAGACGACGAGTCAGATTCAGACGACGGGAGAGGAGAAAGACGAGTCAGGCGGCGAAAAGAGGAAAGGCGATACGAAGAATACCATCGTGGTGTCTCCGTTTCAAGACGTGGCAGATGCCATGACGAGGAAAGGCAAAGTGCGCTCAGACGACGAAGAAGAAGAAGAAGAAGAAAACAGAAGATATCCGAGACTGACCAAAGAAACTGTCGACGAAGCGTTGGAGGAAATCCGGCCGTACGTGATCAACGACGGCGGAAACATCGAAGTGGTCGCGGTTTCCGAGGAAGACGGGATCGTCGCGATACGGTTGTTAGGCGCTTGCGCGTCGTGCGCGAGTTCGCAAGCGACGATGAAAGGCGGCGTGGAATCCGCGTTAAGGAAAACTTTTGGCGAGAAGGCGTTTAAGGAGATAATCAACGTGAGCGGAGACGTCGGGCAGGCGCCTCCGGAGTTGACGAAAGAGGCGGTCGGAGCGCACTTGAAAAGCATCGAGGATAGAGTGAAAGGGTACGGGGGCGTCGTGAAATGTTTAGAGGTGGACGGGAGGAAAGGGAACGTCGTTTTGGGGTTTCGAGGCCCGAAGCCGTTGGCCGCGGCAACCGCGCAGAGTTTGCAAAAGACGTTTCCGTTCATCAAGACGGCAAGTTTAAAAGAGTTGGACGACGACGACGACGATTAGATTAGATTCATGATGCGCTCGTTTCTTACTAGCAGTTTGTATAACACAGAATACTAGGTAGGTTCCAAATTATATACTAATAATAAAAGCTCATCATCGTATTCACTCGCCGAGATTTTTAAACGGTGTAATTCACCACCGGCAACTTCTTATCGATTCTCTTGATGATGCCGGAGATGACTGTCCCGGGTCCAACTTCCGTGCCACCTTCCAAACCTTCCTCGATCAACTTTTGCATGGACCCTTCCCATCTCACCGGGTTCGTCACTTGCGTCGCTAACGTCTTCCTGATCGAATCCGCGTCCGTGTGTGGTTGCATGTCGACGTTGGAAATGACCGGTATTCTCGTCGCGTTGATGGGAGTCTCCGCCAACTGTTTCTCTAACTTTTCCACCGCAGGTTTCATGAAATCCGTGTGAAACGCGCCGGCAACCGCTAACCGAACGGCCATTCTCGCTTTGAATTCCGGTTTTGCAATCTCTTCGACTTTCTCGATCGCCTCGATGGCACCACTCACCGCGTAGTTCCCGTTGCACAAATAGTTTGCCACTCGCACGTCCTTCCCGCTTTGCTCGCTCGCTACTTTACACAACTCCTCGCACTTGTCCGAACTCAACCCAATAATCGCCGCCATGCTGCTCGGCTGCGCATCCGCCGCCGCTTGCATGGCTTCGCCTCTCAATTTCACCAGCTTCAACCCATCTTCAAAAGAAAACGCCCCGGCGAACGCCAACGCCGTGTATTCGCCTAAACTCAATCCCGCGCACACGTCCACGGCGTCGATGTCCGCTTGCCCTTCCGCGGTTGATTTCATCTTTTCCAAAGCCGCCATCGAGGACACGTAAATCGCCGGTTGCGACACTTCCGTCGAGTTCAATCTTTCCGCCGGTCCGTTTACGCACACGTCGAGTAAATCGTACCCTAAAATGTCCTTCGCCGTGTCGAACATTTTTTTCGCCTCTGGGGAGGTTTCGCACAACTCTTTCGCCATGCCGACGTTTTGTGCGCCTTGACCGGGGAAAAAGAACGCTTTTTTGGCGCTGCTCTCTGTCAAGACCGAGACTTTAACACGTTGTTGTCTTCGTCGCGGAGAAGAAGAAAATCTGCAATAAGAAAGAGAACAACGACACGTTTATTAGTCGTAGTACATTTGCAACATTATCCACAACAACAACAGAATGGGTGGAAAAATAAGAGAGCTCTATTTAATCGAAGAAGAGAGAAAAAAAAGAAAGAGAAACGAGTTTAGAGAATAAAAAAAGACCTAAAATCACAAACACAAACAAAACGCACCTCGCGGTATTCTTCTTCTCATTTCGCGCGCACGCGTGCGCGAACCTTTGGTGGTGGTACTGCTGTTGCGCTCGTTGCATCATCATCGACTGCTTTTTTGTAATGATGGATTTTTTTTTTTCCACACAGAAAAAAACCACGTTTAGTAAAACCCTAAATACAAAACAAACGAAGTGAAATTTTCGAAAATCCAATCTCGCAAAAAACAACGACACAAGAAAGAGTTATCATAAGAGAGTCAACATCATCATCATCATCATCGTCGGCGTTTGAAATTGTGTTTGAGGATAGATCTCTAAAGTTGTTGTTGCATATTGTGTGTTTGTGTGTGTGTTTTGAGCTGCTTTGTCTGCTTTGTTGAGAAGAGTTTTTCTTCCATTTTAGAGAATAAAAGAGAGATGGAGGCAACCAACGACATTACTACGAAGACGACCAACGAAGATTCCTCACTCGCTTCTTCGGCACCGAAGAAAGAGGAAGAGGAAGAAGAGAAAGAGTGGGACGTCTGGCGCGCGGCCGCGTACGGGAACCAAGAAAAGTTAGAATTTTTCGTGAACAACGCCGGATCGTCTTCTTCGATCATCGATGCGAAAGATGCGAACGGATTTCGGCCTTTACAGTGGGCAGCTTTGAACAATCGCGTCGCGATCGCGAAGTATTTGTTGGATTTAGGCGCGGACGTGAACGCCGGGGACGACGAACGGCAAACGGCGCTACACTGGGCAGCAGTGAGAGGCGCGTTACCAGTCGCGGAATTACTCTTGCAGCGAAAAGCAAAGCTGCACAATCAAGATATTCGCGGGTACACGGCGGCGCACGTCGCCGCGCAGTACGGCCACTCTTCGATGTTGTACCATTTTCTGTTGCGATGGAATTTAGACGTGAATTGCATGGACGAAGACAGGCGATGTCCGCTGCATTGGGGCGCTTATAAAGGGTTTAAAGACGTCGTCAAGTTACTCTTGGCGTTTGACGCGGACGTGATGCGCCCGGATAGGGAAGGGTGCACGGCGTTGCACTGGGCGGCGATACGAGGGAAAGCGGAAGCCGCGCACGTTTTAGCCTTGTGTGGCGGCGAAGAGTTGTTGAAAGCGCGAGATACGGATGGAAACACCCCATCGCAACTCGCCATGGAGAAAGGTCACAAGAGTTTATCGAACATGTTGACCAATCAGTTGGTGACTCTCAAAGAAGGCCAGACGTGGTGGTCGCAAAAAGGCATGGCGATATTCTGTTTAGCCGTCGTGTGCGGGTTGACGTTGTTGTTTGTGAATTTTGTTGTCGTCGGACCGCTAGGGACGCCCCGCGTGGACGTCGCGTTAGCAGCGTGGTCGTGGATGGTGGTTATTAGCTCAATCACCGGTTTGATTTTCTTTTGGCGAGTGGCGAATACCGATCCCGGATTCGTATCCACGCGAGCGCAGTTAGCCGCGAAGAGTTTGAAAAACGCGTCGTCGTCTGTTGAAAATCTAATCAACCACAGCGACGATATCGACGACATCGAAAAAGGATCAGGATTAGGATTAGGAGGAGGTAGTAGTAGTAGTGAAATTACCTCTTCCTCCTCCTCCTCCGCCGCCTCCTCGTTAAAATGGCTCGATCACCCCGAGCTTTGGGCGGGCAACTGGGAACGTCTTTGCGTCACGTGTAAAATAGTCAAACCGGCTGGAACTAAACACTGCCAAATCGCCAAACGGTGCGTCAGGAGATTCGACCACTACTGTCCGTGGATGGGCAACACGGTTGGCGCGAAAAACCACCGCGACTTTGTCATCTTTCTGCTCCTGGAAACGTTCGCCATGATCGTCTCCTTGCTCGTCGCCGTCATTCGAGTCTGGGAAGAAAATCCGTCCGAAAAGCAACGCTCGAAAACCGGCGTCTTATTCTTCGTCGCCTGCGACGTCGCCGTCTTAATCCCAGTCCTGCTGTTAGTCTCCTCGCAACTCGCGCAAGTCGCCCGAAACATCACCACCAACGAGTTGATGAACTTGCACCGGTACACGTATTTGCGAGCGACGGACGGGACGTTTAAAAACCCGTTCGATAAAGGCGTGTTTAAAAATTTAGTCTCCTTTTTCTGCGTCGACGCGAATAGACGAACCAGAGAGTTCGAAGAGAAAGCGAATAACAACGTTGGTGGGTTTAAACCCAAAAACGCAACAACAAAAGATTGAGTTGAGGTTTGAACAAAATTCATCACGATAAACGAAAACGAAAGATTTTACTACTTTGTTATAGTACGAGAACGTAATAATACTACTGCTACGAGACCTTTGCATCATTGCTCACAAATAGACGTGATTCCAATTCCATCTTATCCGAATCTTGTTAAGCAGATTCATCGCATTCGTACGGCTTCTCGTTCGCGTGAATGCGCATGTGGGTTTTTAAACTACCAGAGTGACGAAACTTCATCTCGCACACATCACACGCGTACGGTCTCTCGTTCGTGTGAATACGCATGTGCCTTTCCAAATTACGTTTTTCACCAAAACGCTACTCGCAAGTTTCACACCCTAAATACATATCTACGTACCTTTTTCTTTTCCGTTGCAACACGTCGTCATATTTCTCTTCAAATTTGCTTCATTTTAGAGCACACACTCTAGCGCGTCAACGGTTGTCCTCCGTTTTAAAGCACTCGCAGAGAAAGAGAGTCAGAGAGAGTTTCGTTTTTTAACCGCGCACGTGTGTGTATATATAAACAGAAAAGGAAAAACAAGAACAAAAGTAGTCAAAGATTTAGAAGAGATCAAAACGACGACGACGTTTCGGGAAATTGATTTCTTAACGACTTTTTGAATAGATCACTTTTCGTTCGTTGTTGCGAGATGAATCCGTTCACGACGACGACGAACTGCGGCAGGGCTGCTTTATTAAGACGGAACGAGAACAACACCAACATCTCCTCCTCCGTGACGACGACGAAAAAGAATCATCAAAGCTTTTTTTGCCGCGCATCGAGTGGTACTAATGTCATTCAAAATCGAGTCATCGCGCCCCCGAGGAAGAGAATTCAGAAAGACTCCGACAGTCAAGTGTTTTGCCCCTCAAAAGTGTCCAGAATTCAAAAGAAGAAAAAAAGACGGCGGAAAGACGGACCTGGCGGACCAGAGGATTCACCATCGATGATGCATATTGGGGATTACGGGATGCCAGAAGACGAGGACGAGGAGTTTGACGACGATACCGGGAATGGCGACGACGGGAACGACGATATTTCAAACAACGGAGGTGGAGGCGACGACGGGAACGACGATAATGAAGAAGAG
>Ga0209091_10004357_pt1 | contig 11045 bp, 4 predicted proteins | sample ArcticOcean_MG_C_6_FD_187438 | JGI IMG/M metagenome (GOLD analysis project Ga0209091, IMG submission 187438) | Marine microbial communities from western Arctic Ocean - ArcticOcean_MG_CB8_128 (SPAdes) (version 2) | ecosystem: Environmental > Aquatic > Marine > Oceanic | place: Arctic Ocean... | reverse complement strand
CCTCGTCCTTTTCGCCGCCTTCTCTCTTGTTGTTGGTGGTGGTGGTATTCATCGTTTCCATCGTCGCGCGCGGAAGAAAGAGATATACTTTAGGTTGTTATGGGGAAAAAATGATTGGGTTTCTCTGTATGTAGAGAGAAAGAGCGCGTCTCGTTTTTTTGATTTTTTTTTTCTTGTTTTTGGTGAAAGCTCTCGACGGTGTCTCGAGCTCTCGAAAGAGACTTTGACGACAAAAGAAGGGGAGAGCGCGTTTTTGCTCTTCTCCATCAGTCGAAAAGAAAATATCTTCTTCGAAAATGAAAATATCTTGTTGGGGTGGAAAAAGGAGACAAAAAGAAGAAAAAAGAGCATCGTCGTTTTCAAGGAAGAGAAAATATTCTCTCTCTGTTCTCTCTCTCGTTTAGAGGGAGGCAGGGCTTCCTCGCCTCCCATCGTCGTCGTCGTCATCGAGCAAAGAAGAGCAGCCGTCTTGAAATATAGAGCGCAAGAAAAAAAGTATACAACAGTACGAGCACAGGGGGCAAAAAATCCCGATATCTGGTGGAGAGAGGAAGTGTTGTTGCGCGTTTTATCGATTGAAAGAAGTGTGTTTGCGCGCGCGTTTCCCCCCTATAATTTCCCTTCTGGTGGCATAGTATCATTGGTCTCTTCTTTCGACAATTTTTCTTCTTTTTTGGTGGGAAACCTGCCCTTCTGAAACCTTCCTTTTCTCTGATTTTTTTTCCGTCGTTTCGCGAAAAGAAGAAGGGAACGAAGGAAATCAACATAAAAAAAGTACGGCGCGAGTACGTCGAGCGTCGACGACTCTATATATATACACTCCTCAGCCTTTAGGAAGGAAGAATAGATTTAGAGAGATTCTTTCTCGTCGAAAAGTTCGAGCGCGTAGGCGAGAGGAAATTCGCGTTGAGAAGAGTAGAGCGTAAGAGAGAGAGAGAAGGGGGATTTTAATTTCTTTCAGGAGAGAGAAGGAGAGAAAAAGGCGAGACTTCTTGGCGTCCTTCTGTTTTTTTTTATACGGACCTCTATTTGTGCGCATTAAAACGGAAGAAAAGAGGGCGAGAAGGTACGTGGATCTGCTTTTACGCTTTTCAATTGAACAGAATACAGTCTCTTTCATTCGAAAATCGATTTTTTTTGGGCACGAATCCGTCGCGTTTGGTCGCACTGGGTGCGATTCGATGCGCGCGCGTGCCCTTCGGAATTCCTCGTCGGGCAGTGCCTGAGAGGTGTCGAAATTCCTGCCCTTTGTCCCATTTTCTAAATTCAATCGCGCGCGAGGAGCGCCTGTGGTTGAGATATTCGCTCGAAAACGCACGCGAGTGCACGCCTCGCGGCGAATACTTACGTTTTGTTTCTTTCTTTTTCAATTCATTCACACAGAAAGTGCTTTTATTCGCTCGAGAGAGAAGAATTGGAACATTGATTAGTGCCCCTCCCGGTGTTTCGCGTCCTCTGTCCTCTGCGCGCTCGGTTGACGGCGGCGGCGAGAAAAAGAGAAAAAGGAAATTAAAGATGGCGAATAATCAGTCGCCGACTGGGATTGCAGGGAAAAGATGCGCGCACTGTAACACGCACACGACGCCTTTATGGCGTAACGGTCCGGACGGACCGAAGACGTTGTGCAACGCGTGCGGCGTCAGAGACAATCGAAGACAAAACAAGACGAGAAACGTGCAGCAAAAACCTCGCGTGAAGAAGGAGCCGAGGCCAGAAAAGGCTGAAAAAGAAATCAAGAAGAAAGGCGATGGCAATCGACCGAAGAGAGGAAGTGCTGATTATAAAGACGGGATAGAAAATGACACGAACGCTACGCCGACGAAGGGGAATAAGAAGAAGGTTTCTCAACGCGAGTTGAACGCGCGCATCCAAGGCTTTAATAAAGATCCGTTTGCGAAAACTGAGAATATCCACGTGCCACAGTTTGGTAAAGCGGAAACTGCGCAGTATTACGCGAGTATGAACGATGGGAAAGCGTACAAGCCGCCGCAGGGGTATCACAAGTCGGATGGCGGAGTCGTCGCGGCGAGGTTTGGTCTGAACACCGCGGCGGCGACGTACGAGTGCGACGACCAAGATTTGCAATGGCTCGAATCCCAAAGAGACGCGTTTGTTGCGGAGAACATGAAAGAAAAGAAGAAAACGAATACTACGATGATGAAAAAGAAAGACCAGAAAAAGCAAGGAGAAGCACAAGGAGGTAAACAAGCGGCGATGAAAGGTAAAGACGGTGTGACGCAAGAACACGTGGAGAAACTTTTCGACGTCTTTGAAGAAGCGTCCTGGTGCGCGTCGAGTATGGTGTCGTCGAACTCCGCGTGTGATATCGTCTTGGGTAGATGTTATTCGCCGTCGACGGAGGAAGATGCGCTGCACTGGACGTCAGACCAACCGATGCACGAAGCGTTTTTGGTTTCGCCGCCGCACTACAAACGCAACGATAAGAGACATAGTCTGCCGAATAAGTACGATACTTGGGGTGTGATTATGAATGGCGGTGAAAATTCCAACGACGCGACGTACGATTGCGTGACTCTCCCTCAAACTCCGAGTACAAACGACGTCACTGCCGGCGACGGAGGTCTCATCGGGAAGAAAATGAAAACTGCAACAACAACAACAACAACACATGCGAAATCGAAATTGAACAAAAGTGTGATTAATTCTGGTTCTGAAAATTCCTCCGAGTGCTCCGATGATGAGCACTTGGCGAGACTGGAAAAGTTGTCGGATATAAACGATTCTGACGTGGAAAACGTGTCGGGAAACGGGTCCAGCAATGATCTCGTCGTCAAAAGAGTTACAAGAAGTTTAAACAATACGAATAGTAAATCTTTGACGAAAGTCCATTTGGAAGGGCGAGCTGCTTCGGCGAAGCAGTCCGCCGCTGCGCTGAAGTTGCGCAAGGCGCGTCGCGCCGCCGAATGGGTTCCCTCGACTGTGGATGTCGGGGCGGGTGAGCTGAAAACGCCAATCCAACAAAAGACCAAGAAAAACAACACCAACAACAATTCAACGAAATATAAAAATAATATCACAAACAGCTACAAGAAGATCAACACAAACTCGAACGCATTCGATGCCTTCGGTGGTGGTGGCAGTCTCAAATTTGGATTAACGAAGCGCGTGACGCGCGGTTCGAAATCTTCCTTGTCCTCCCTCGCGGAGACCGAGGAATTTTTCGATCGCGCGTTGCTCGAGAAGAAGATGAACTTGACCGTGAAAGTATCCCAAAAAAATATGAGTACGAGAGCATTTTTTTCTCCAGGCGCTTCTATTCGTCCGAAGCCGTTCGTTATGAAGCATGACGCTAGTATGGATAAAGCTTTCGCAGAGCTGCGAAAAAAGTATCCGCACGCGCCGTCTTGCGAAGTCGTTTTGACTGTTCATCACTACTGGTATCAGAAGAGGATGGTTCATAACAACGGTCGTCCATTGCTCTCGCGATTCTACTGGACGCCTTCAAAAGAACTTCGTGAACGTCCAGAGCTCGCCACTGAAGCTGAGCGCGATCGCTACCTGTTTTGCTTTGATGCCGCGGCGGTGAAACGCCAAAAGGCTGAAAAAGAAGAGCGAAAAAATGCTCTGATGAACAGTGGCGGTGCGCTTGCGCAGAAAAGACGACGACGACGAGCGTGCTTCAATCCGGCAGCATCCAAGAGACGACGCAAAGCGCAGGCGGAGATGGATTTCGCCACGACGCAACCTTTAACGATTTGCTTCGAGCCGTTGGAGGACGTCTTGGAGTACGGTTTGGAGTACGTGGAAGCGGACGACGAACGCTACGTCGAATTCATGGCGCTCGCTGAAAGAAGTGGAACTCCAAAGTTCAACGCTAATAAGCGCGCGTCGCGAAATGCGGCGGCAAGAGCGAATAACGAAGACAGTGAGAAGAACACAATCGTAGGATCCTTGATGAAGAAGATGTTTGGTTGGCGAGGCTCAACCGAATCGGATTCGTTACATCGTCCGGAAACTCCAAAGAAACGTCGCACGCCGAGAGGTGTAAGCGCGCGCGCGTGAGAAGTTCAGTGTCTGTGTCTGTGAAATATTTTTAAAGATGTGAGAAGCGAAAGAGTGAGAGAGAGTGAGAGAGAATAGAAGTTGAGTTGTTTGGGCTTTCGAAAGGAGGGTCTTTGACGAACGAGAAATAACTGAAACAAAACCAAAATGAAAACAAAACGAGAAAGAAAAACGAATAATAAACCGAGAAATAAATGAAACGAAACAATTAAAACGAGAAAAGTAATATAATACAACCAAGCAGTAAAGAGAGAGGGCGGGTGAGAGTGAGAAGAGGATGAGGAAGCGACTAGTAGATCCAAATATTTTTTAAATGAGAAATCTCAGAGCGTTCATTCTTTACAGTTCCATAAGTGCATGCTTTTGGCTGACTACTATTCTACATCATCGCTACCGGTGTTATTCGCCTTCCAGTCTGCGCCACGCCTTTATTCGTATCTTCGGCGCTACTTTTATTGTTTGCGAACAGAGCGTCCACCGTGGCTTGGTCTGGCTTTTTCGCCGCGGCGGTGCCGTTAATCGTGGCGTTCTCTTTGTTCCCCTCCTCCACTACTTCAGTCTCCGCGGCAAGTTTCGGCATTTCGACTTCTTCGCCAAATTCACCTTCGTCGAATCGAACAAACGAGCAGAAACCATCCTTACTGGACAACACCAGAGTTCTCCCGTCCGCGCTCCAAGTCGCGCACGTGACCGCGGCGTAATGAGCGTTTGAAATGACGGCGACAGGAGAAGCAACTTCGGTATCATACACCATAGCTCCATCAATTGTACACACGCAAAATATACATCGGTGCATTAATCCTCTAAAAGGATTCGTGGAAGCAACTGATTCGTCATCGTTTTTAACGCCTCTCAGTTTAAACACCTTTGGCGAAAACGCCACGCACGTCGACGGTTTCAGTGACGGAAGGGACGCTTTCGGTTGCGTCAAATCGTCTCGAGAGAACACGTGCGCGCAGTCCGTACTTTCACTCTTCTTCGCGCCGCCGTGTTCGGAGACCTTTTCTTTGAGTATACCACTGGGCACGACTAAGAACGAACCACACGGCGAGAAACTTGGTCGTCTAAAGAACGAAGGCAAGGTGTCGTCGTGAAAGAGCATCGATGAACACGCGTCGTTGTTTTCGTTGCCTTGGTTACTGCTATCTATGCTAGACTTTGCGCTCTTCGCGCAGCTGCTGTACTTGAACGAGCTCGTCGTCCAAACTTTCTTCGTCGCACTCGGATTTTCGCCCTTCTTCGCTTTCATCGCAACCTTCTTCGAAGACCAAGCACACATCGTCCTATCCGCGCTCACAGAAACTATCCACTTTGACAATGCGTCAAACGTCACACCTTGGACAAAACTCGTGTGTCCGTTACCACTGCTCGCACCTAACGCGCATTTACCTTTTTTGCCTTCGAAGGCAATCAGGGGGACCCCACCATTCGCGACGTCGTAAATAATCGTCCGCCAATCGATGTACGACACCGCGACGAGCTTCGAGTCGGCGGACCACGTCAAATCTAACGCATCCGCCGTTCCGCCACGCAACGCGCACTTGCACTTAAAAAGAGAAGGCGCTTCTTCCTCTCCTCGTTGTTTAGCATCAGAGTCGGTTCTATTGCCAGAGCCAACCATCATCTGCGCGTCGTCGTCCGCGTTGTTGTTCGTCGTCTCCGTCTTCTTTTCCTCTCCCTCTTTTCCCAAAGTCGTCGTCTTCTCAAACACGAACGCTTCGCCTCGGTCTCCACACGACGCGAGTGCGGCGCCATCCGGAGAAAACTTCACGCAATTCACCACCGCCGCGTGTCGAGTGATCGTTTCTTTATATTCCACGCGACTTTGCTTCTGCTCTTCTCCTACTTTTGCTTCTCTCTCGTCCTCTTTCTCATCATCGTCGGAAACGACTGGCCCGTCGACGATTTCCAAAACGTCCCAAATCTTTATCGTCTTATCGCCTCCAGCGGTCGCGAGACGTTTAGAAGAAGAACTTGAAGACGAAGAAGGATCGAACGAACACGCGAGAATCGGTTCGTTGTGCTTCTCGCCTTCCAGGTTGTGCCAGAAGACGGAGATTAAATCAACGCGCATTTTATTCGAATTTTTGAAAATTTTGTGTGGATTTGTTCTTTGTTTTCTTCGCTTTTGGAAAAGCATCGTGTGATGACTTATATTATTACGAGTAAACAACTCTTCTTTTCGTATACTACTAGATGACCATTCTCGCATTATTATTCGTTATTATTATTATTATTATTCTTAGAGCGCGCTTTTTTTCCCTTTCCTTTTCTCTCGCTCGGCGCCTCGTTGATTGATTTGATTCGATGATTGCGTAAACATCATCATAAATCCGCTCTCGTGTATTATAATTTTTCTAGTAGTTTACAAACGTAAGCCACCCTCCGTACTTGCAAAATTTCCTCCTCTTTCTTCTCTTCTCTTTGATGCATAACATGTAATTACTCCATTTGTTTTCTCTGATTATTAAAATTCTTGGCCGTAGGTGTCCATACGATCCAACATCGCTCTCAGATCCATTTCCGTGATGTGTCTCGGGTTCGGTAACACCAGGCGGAAAAAGTTGACGTAGCCCATGCTGGCGATGGGTTGGAAGCCAATCATGGCGTCGCCGGCTTTTTGCATGGCGTTTTTCAACTTTGGAGCGACGTAACCGAGTTCGGCCCAATCTTCTTCAGTCGCAGTTGTCCGGTTGAATGGGCGCAAGCGCGGCGGAACGTACCAGAACCCGACGTTGGAGCATTGCGCCGGTTGGACGAGAACGAATTTGCCGTCCGAGTTTTCAACTTCGAGTTGGACGAATTTCGCCAAGTGAAAGGACCGGTCGATGCACTTGGCGAAACCTTCGTCGCCTCGCAATTTCCACGCCAACCATAACTTCAGGGCGTCTGCTTTGCGTCCACACTGAATGGTTCGGTCGCCCAAGTCCGCGCCGGAGTTATTCTTGTCCGGTTGGAAGAGATATTCCGCCTTGGCGCCGTTCGCTTTGGATAAAGAGCCGGCGTGCTTGCAGACAAACACCGAGCATTGCAAAGGCATACCGAGCATTTTGTGCGGGTTCCAAGAGAAAGAATCCGAGCGTTCCGCGCCGTCCATGAGATGATTGTGCTCTTTGGAAAGCATGGCACCACCGCCCCACGCGCCGTCGATGTGGGTCCAAATGCGTTGCGATTTCCCGTTGGCATTTTGAAACTCGTCGACGACGTCAAAGATTTCGCTGAACGGATCAAAAGCGCCTAAAACAGTTGTACCCGCGGTCGTGCCGACGTAGAACGGCGTTTTGCCTGCCGCGATGGCCGATACAATCGCCGCACGCAAAGCGCCCGGATCCATGGCACCGTTCGGCAGACATTTCACCGCGACCAAGTTTTCTTCGCCTAAACCGGTAACGATGGCGGATTTTTTGTACGAGTAATGCGCGTTTTCGCTGCAAAAAGCTACCAACTTGTTGTTTCTGTCCATGCCAGCCTTGCGAATGGAAGAGTCCGCGACGTCTCTGGCTAACAAGATGGAATATAAAATCGATAACGATCCACCCGGGACGAACAAACCGTCGTGTTCGGGAGTCTCGACGCCGTCGTTGGTCTTCAACCAACACCGCGCGACTTTCTCCAAGCATGATTTCTCAATCTCCGTCAACGATGGCGCGACTTCGAACGTGTGCACGTTTGAGTTCAACGCCGCGGAGACCCATTCGCCGGCTAACGCGACCGGGTCGACACCGGCGTATAATTGGTTCAAAAATAACGGCGACGATGAACGCACGGACGTTTGCAAGATGGTCGTCACGGCGTCTCTCAACTGTTGCTCGCTCCACGCCGGTTCTTGGTGCTCAAAGGTCATCCCAACGCCAGCTTCGGAAAACATCGCTCGAATGCTTTCCGGAGTATTCATCAATACTACCGGTTCTTTGCCAATTTTTACGGATTGACGATGGTATTCGACCATTCTCGCCGCCGTCTCTTCCAAAAATCTCAACTCCGCTTCCGTTTGTTCTCTCGGGTTCAACTCGTCGTCGTTGCATTGCTTTCTCGTGTCGTGTTGTAAAGAGCACGCGTTTATCGGAAACATTCTGCTACTCTTTTGGTTCTCGCACGGATCGTTCGCGCCCGGTCGCCAATAGATTTCTCCATCCTCGGGACTCTTTTCCTTGCCCGTGAATCCTTTCTCCTTCATCCAATCGTCGTTGAAAATCTTGGACAGGTATTTCACCCCAGAGTCTGGCAAAACGGTCACGATGACGCCGTTGTCGATTTTACCGCTCAAGACCGCGCACGAGTGTAAATTCAACCCGGCGGAGCCTCCAACTAAAACGCCCAAATCTCTCGCGACTTTGCGACACGTGTAAAAACTCGACGCGTCGTCTCCTCTTTGCGCGCCATCGACGACGTCCCAGGACAAAACACCCGGAATAGAATCTTTCCCGACGCCTTCAATCTCCCACTTACCAACAATTAACTCGTTTTCCGGAACGTCGTTAACGAAATTATCCCACAATACCGACCCTCGCGGATCCGCCAACACGGACTTGATCTCCGGGTTCACCGCCTTCAAATACCGACTGGTACCCGTCAGCGTCCCACCCGTACTCGACCCAGCGACAAAGTGCGTGATAAGTCCTTTCGTTTGCGCGATAATTTCCGGCCCTAACGTCACCTCGTAAGCCAACGCGTTGTTCAAGTTATCGTACTGGTTCACGCCGAAATACTTCCCCGGATTTTCCGCCACCATCGTGTTCTCGATATTTTGATAATGCTCTGGATCGTCCGCAGCTACGCCACTCTTCGCGACAATAACCGTCCCACCATACGCTCTCATGCTATCGATCTTCTCTATCGAACATTTCTTATTCGTAATTACGATGTAATCAAACCCGCGAATGGCGCACGCCGCCGCGATGGCGCTCCCGGTGTTCCCGCTCGTCGCCGCCACGACCGTCATCCCCTCCTTCAAATCCCCAGCATCAATCGCCGCTTGTAAAATATAACTCGCAATTCGATCCTTAATACTTCCACTTGGATTCATATACTCGCACTTCGCGTAAATCTTCACCTTCGAAGGATTCAAACTCAACACGCTCGTCACGTCAATCAACGGCGTCCCTCCAATCAACGCGTTCGATTGCACCGGCCCAGTCGTCACCGCTCTCCGTACCGCTTGCCAACTCTTCGTTTGCTTCGAAGAGGCGTGTAAAACATCGATCGGTCCATCCGACGGCGTCGCGATTGTTTGTTCCGCGAAGTTCTCTCCGTTCAACTCGTACGTCTGGTCGATCATTTCTTTTCCTGGTGACGACGGCGGCGACCGTGCGGCTGCGAACCCTTCTCGCTGTTGTTGTTGTTCTTGCTGCTGCGAGGGATTGTTGATCGCGCGGAGACGACGAGATTCGTTAAAACCACCACTACCACCTGCACCGATGATAGTGTTGTTCGCAGAAGCAGAAGTAATGATAGTCCTCCGCGCTTCCGAAGAAACCCAATCTTCGGATGAAAAATGACGCACACGACGACCAAAATCTCTTCTTCTTCCCATCGGGAAAGACTTCGAAGCATCATCACTCGTCGAAGAATCAATGATTACGACGTTTTGATTACGAAGGCGCTGCGTTTTCGTTCCTCTTTCTGCGTTGTTTGCCGTAAGACGACAACGCAAAGACGAGGAGTTCGATAACGCAACGCCTCGGCGTATCCGCACGAACTTCGGGGTGATGTTTATGCACAGCATCGAAGCGTTCAACGTGCTGCTCGAAGAGGACATCATCATCGTCGGAGTGAGGAACGGACAGACAGACAGCACAGCACGTCGTGTGTTTATCTTTTACTTTTTTCACTGCTTTTTTAGGGTGTTAGAGTATAAAAATTGACTGATGTAAGTGCGTAAAGGTAGGTACATTTTTGACTTACGAGAGTACCCCATGAGTCTAAAGGGTTACTCCCCTCTTTTTCCTCAAATTTTTCGCATCAATTTTTTTTTGTCTTTTTTTCATCAAAAAAAAATTCGTCAGACATTTCTTCAAAAAACAAAGAGAGAGAAAAGAGAGAGATGACGACGACGGCGGCTTCTTCGAGTGCGACGACGGCTCTGGAACGCGCGATTGCCCGAACGCTGGAAGCTTTCATTCGGAGAAGCCAAGGAGGAGGCTCAGGAGGCGCGAGCAGCAGTTCTAATGGTCAATCGAAGAGCGGTGTTTATGGGGGCGGCCACGGGGTGTTCCTCGGGAAATCCCGCTCGGTGTTACGACTCACCGGTAAGGACGGGAAAAAGTTACTCCAAGGATTGCTGACCAACGACGTCGATTTGCTTCTGGATGATGATGATAATAATGAACAAATGTACGCGGCGATGTTGACGCCGAAAGGGCGAATCGTGACGGACGTGTTCTTGACAAAAGGAAGAAGTGATAATGGTGGAAGAAGAAATAATGATGAGATTTTGATTGACTCGTGTCAACTTGCCAAAGAGACGTTGTTGACGCAAATAGTGCGGAGGAAGTTACGGTCGGACGTTTGCGTGGAAGACGCGAGCGAGGAGTTGAGTGTACGCGTGATGCCACCTTCTTTTGATACCGATGATACTGATTGTGGTGGTCGTGGAAATGTACTCTTACCGTCGGATCCGAGATGGTTTGGATTAGGACGACGCGGGATAGTTTTTGATGCTGCGAAGAAAACATACGAAGACGCAGAGTTGGACGAGAAGGTGTACGCGAACTGGAGACACGCGAATGGCGTGCCGGAAGGGTCTTTGGAACTCGGCGAGCGGTTTCCGGCGGAATCGAGGTTGACGCATTTACACGCGGTCTCTTTTACCAAGGGTTGTTACGTCGGCCAAGAACCGACGGCGCGGGCGGAGTTTCAAGGCGAAGTGAGGAAAGGCGTCGTTCCGGTTGTTTTTGATGAAAGTAAAGAAGTCAAAATAAATGGGATAGTCATATCGAAAAAAGACGGGAAAGAGATTGGGAAAGTGGTCGCCTCTCGAGGCGGCGGCGTCGGGTTAGCGCTGGTGAGATTTGCAAAGGTGG
>Ga0209091_10004356_pt1 | contig 11051 bp, 9 predicted proteins | sample ArcticOcean_MG_C_6_FD_187438 | JGI IMG/M metagenome (GOLD analysis project Ga0209091, IMG submission 187438) | Marine microbial communities from western Arctic Ocean - ArcticOcean_MG_CB8_128 (SPAdes) (version 2) | ecosystem: Environmental > Aquatic > Marine > Oceanic | place: Arctic Ocean... | reverse complement strand
TCTTACAGGTTTAATACTCATTTCAGAAAACTCGGTTTCTGCTAGGTGAGTCATAGATAGCCCGGCGTAAAAAGTCTTAGGCTTAGAAATATAGATTCCGAAATCTACATCAACAGCAGAGGATGTGTTGTCATCCTGAGGTATAGCGTTGTCCTGTGTCCAATCATCAATGGCTATCCACTCAGTTCCAAATGATTTACTGAAATAGCTTACAGACATGCCTAAACTCATGGTTGTGCCATTTGAAAATGGCGATAAGGTGTATGCATATCCAAGTTTCATCATCGTATTACTTTCATGCCCAAGTTCATCTTGATAAAATTGAATGCCAAAGGCGCCGGGAATAAATCCAAGTTCACCATCAATATTCAAAAGTGATGTTACGGGTGATCGATCTAGTCCACTCCATTGATTTCTATAAAAACCATTGATGTTAGTTAGGTCAGATTGTCCAGCCGCTGCAATGTTAGACATTACATGGTCCATATACCATTGGGTGAACTGTGGGTCTTGTTGTGCACTCATAGATGATGCAAACACGACTAAAAGAAGTGCAGATAAGTAGGTACGAATCATGTTAACTCGTTGGTTTTCAAATTTTTCACAGGTTTCGGCGTTCACCGAGTGTGGAAAGATACGTAATTTTCCTGATATCATCACGCTAGCTTTTGATAGGTTCTCCACCATCTGTCGGGTAATTCACCTTCAGAAGCCTCTTCATAATCCTCATACGAGCATGGAACAAGGTGGTGGTGATCTTTGTTATTTTTCTTAGACGTGGGAATAGGTACATCCATCCACCATCTATCACTTCTGGATGATTTGTAGAACGTTACTTCATGGTCTTGCCCTTGTAAATCAACTAAATATTTAGTGTATTCTTCGACATTACATTTAGGGTAATCACCTGTTTGGCTAAAGATGCCATCAATCATATGCCATAAAACTTGTGCTGCAAGATGAGATCCTCTTCCTCTGTCATCTAGATCTGGGTTGTGCTCGAACAGACCAAGTGCCATCATTTTATCACTAAGTCCAGCGTATCTGGCCAATTGGCAAAATTGAGAAGATGAAAATCCATTGGGTCCAGCATGTGTGGAAGCCGGATGGTCAGAAGCTCTAATTGAGGATAGATCGAAGGATACTAAATCGGCATCTCTTAAAGTGGGCTCAATAAGTTTAGGGTTGTTGTGTGCTGTACCAAGTCTGATTGCTTCAAACTGAAGCCTTTCAAGCAATTCTAACGTGTCAGGGTCAGTCAAATAACCTTGATGACCAATATTTACATAGTCAAATAAAAAGTTAGGTTCATGTAAAACAATTCGATTCATGAAGTTTCTAGACGTATGTAACTCAGGGTCTCCTCCAAAATCTAATCTAGAATCTATCGTGACAACATTCATGGGTCTTCCAACAGACTCTAAGGCTGAATAAATTGCGCATGTTAAGTCTTGTCCGCCACCCAATACAATCGGGATCACACCCATTTGGATTAACTCGGAAACAAGATCACTTACAGCCCTTTCTGTGTCTACACTATCTAACCCAGCTCTAATGTCACCTAAATCAACAGTGGGAGCCCAACGAGTAGGTGGAGTAAGTTTGTAGAACCAATCCCTTATAGAATCTGGAGCAGCGGCACATCCTTCATTGTCACCGCTATTTCTTCCGTCATTCACTCCGAAAATTGCGACCCTACAACCTTCAATAGATGGCTGGTGATCAAAGCGATGTATTTCGATTCTATCAGCTATTCTGGCTGAACCCTCGGCATTGCTAAACACGGGTTGGTCAACCGGCTGTAATAGATCAAATATTCTTTCGCTCATTCTTGAAAATCAGTGTAAAAAAATAAATTTGTACAATTTGTCACAAGTTTAAGCATACATAGGAACGCAAAAACTACACTATCCTACTATCAATTCACACTGAATTGTTACTTCTTGACTTTTTGAGCTTTCTTTTTCTTTTGAGGACGTTTGTCGTGCTCGACTATAAGTTCTTGAGCACGAGTCCAATCAATACCTTTGTAATCCTCATCTTTGGGTATTTTTACGTTTTTCTTTCCGGCTTTTATGAACGGACCCCAACGGCCATTAATAATTCTAACGGTCTCATCTTCTTTAAAAACTTTTAACAAAGCTGCTGCGTCAGCGGCCTTCTTTTCTTCTATAAGTTCTATCGCCCTTGTTAATTCAATGGTATATGGATCGTCATCGGTGTCTTTTTTAATCGAAACGAATTTGCTATTGTGAACTACATATGGCCCAAATCTTCCAATTGAAGTTGAGACAACCTTACCTTCATACTCACCAAGTTTGCGAGGGAGTTTGAACAGCATTAGGGCTTCGTCGAGTGTAATGGATCTGAGAGTTTGGGTAGGGCGAAGAGATGAAAACTTCTTATCATCATCATCAGCCAATCCAAGTTGCGCCATCGGCCCAAAACGTCCGATTCTAACTAAGACTTGTTTTCCTGTAGCAGGGTCCGTTCCAAGAATACGTTCGCCAGCTTCTCTTTCGCTATCTAATGCGTCATCTACTAATGTTTTAAAGGGCTTGTAGAAATCTCCTATCATTTGCTGCCAATCCTTGCGACCTTCAGCAATTACATCAAATTGCGCTTCCACATCGGCGGTAAAATTATAGTCTACTATAGAACTGAAATGCTTGATAAGGAAGTCATTTACGACAATACCGATGTCAGTTGGAGCAAGCTTGTTTCTTTCTGCTCCAGTGTTTTCTGTTTCTGTAGTAGAAGAGATCTCTGTGCCATCAAGTTTAAGAACGCGATAGTTTCTGGGAGTTCCTTCTCGGTCAGGCATCTCAACATAACCACGGCGTTGGATCACGCTAATTGTTGAAGCGTATGTTGAAGGTCTTCCAATGCCGAGTTCCTCAAGTCTTTTCACCAAGCTAGCCTCAGTGTATCTCGCTGGGTGATTGGAAAACTTCTGAGTAGCAATGATGTTGATTCTTGACATTGACTCGCCATTTGACATGGCGGGAAGAAGCCCTTTTGCATCTTCATCATTTTCGTCATCAGTACCTTCCAAATAAACCTTGAGAAACCCTTCGAAAGTGATTACTTCCCCACGAGCCACGAAAACATCTGAGTTCTCGCTAACATCTATTGTAACAGTAGTTTTTTCAAGTCTGGCATCGGACATTTGGGATGCAATAGCTCTTTTCCAAATTAGCGCATACAGTTTTTCTTCTTCAGCTTTCCCTGTGTGATTGCTAACTGAGAAGTCTGTGGGTCTGATGGCCTCGTGAGCTTCTTGAGCTCCTTTGGTTTTGTTTGCAAAAGTTCTTCTTTCACAAAACTCATCACCATAAGCAGATTTAATTGCTTCTGCGGCAAAATCAAGAGCTTGCTCGCTTAAATTGACGGAGTCAGTTCGCATATACGTAATGCGACCAGCTTCATATAATTTTTGTGCCACTCCCATTGTGCGAGAAACAGAAAACCCCAGTTTTCTGAATGCCTCTTGCTGCAGTGTTGATGTTGTAAATGGGGCTGTTGGCTTCTTCTTTGCGGGCTTAGTCTCTAAGGACTTAATTGAGTGTGTGCTTAGAGCACAGTCTTTTATAAATGCCTCTGCCTCCTCTTCTGTTTTATAACGAGTTTTACATTCAGCTTTCAGGTTTTTACCTGCTTGCGTTTTGAACTCTCCTACGATTCTAAATTTATAAGAGGGTATATGAGCATCAATCTCACGCTCTCTTTCGACGATGATTTTAACTCCTACACTCTGTACTCGTCCAGCGCTAAGGCCGGGCTTAACTTTTTTCCATAAAACAGGACTTAGGTCAAACCCCACAATTCGATCAAGTATTCTCCTCGCTTGTTGAGCGTTAACTAAATCTTCGTCAACTGTTCGAGGGTTCTCAATGGCTTTTAAAATTGCGGATTTAGTTATTTCATGAAAAACGATACGTTTTGTATTCTCAGGTTTCAGTTTTAAAGCCTCTACCAAGTGCCATGAAATTGCTTCTCCTTCACGATCTTCATCAGTCGCTAGCCAAACCACTTCAGTCCCCTTCATCGCTTTTTTAAGCTCTGTGATAACCTTCTTTTTATCCTCACTCACCTCATACTTAGGGGTGAAGTTGTTCTCTTTATCTATAGCTTTATCTCCCTTTGCTAGGTCACGTATGTGACCAAAACTGGATTTTACAACAAAGTCTTTTCCGAGGTAGCCCTCTATTGTTTTTGCCTTTGCAGGTGACTCAACTATGACAAGGTTTTTAGGCATAAGATATGATTTTGGAATACAAATAAAATAAAACTTTTGTTTAGTTCACTCATTATTTGCAATAACTTTTTCACCAAAATAAGATACCCCTTTAGGGGTGACAATTTGTCACGCCCTTCATAACAAGTTACATTTGCACAAAATCGGATAATGAGAGAAGGTGATATACATATTGACGAGTCAAGACAAGGTGAGGCAATTCACATTGAAAAATCTCCTGGCACATCTCCTGGTTTGAAGATGTTCTTAGAGAGTTATGGTTGTGCGATGAATTTTAGTGATTCGGAGATTATTGCTTCAATCATGAGTGACGTCGGTTATGTAACCACGACTGATGAAACAGAGGCTGATTTAATTTTAGTCAATACTTGTTCTATCCGTGAAAAGGCAGAGGAAAGGGTTCGCAATAGGCTCAAGGAATTCAAGAGGTACAAGCTTAAAAACAGGCGGCTTGTGGTGGGGATGCTGGGCTGCATGGCCGAGCGATTAAAGGAGAGTTTGTTAGAACAGGAAAAGCTTGTTGATTTGGTTGTTGGGCCAGATGCTTACAGGGATCTTCCGTCACTTGTGAAGCAGGTAAATGGAGGTCAAAAGGCTGTGAATGTCCTTCTTTCCAGAGAAGAAACCTATGCTGATGTAAGTCCTGTAAGGTTAGATAAATCCGGAGTGACTGCTTTCATTAGTATTATGAGAGGTTGCGATAACATGTGTTCGTTTTGCGTAGTGCCATTCACGCGTGGACGAGAGCGCAGTAGGGAGCCTCAGAGTATTGTGGCTGAAGCTCATGATCTGTTTAATCAAGGTTACCGTGAAGTCACTCTTTTAGGCCAAAACGTAGATTCTTACAAGTGGAACCTCGATATTAAAGGAATCATTAAAGATCCAGAGCAGCCAATTGTTCGGTTTGCTGAATTGTTAGAAATGGTAGCGAAAGTGAACCCGGATTTAAGGGTCAGATTCTCAACGAGTCACCCTAAGGATATGATTGACGATGTTCTCCATGTCATTTCAAGACACGAAAACCTTTGTAAATACATTCACCTTCCAATTCAATCTGGAGCAAGTTCTATGCTCAAAAGGATGAATAGAGGTTATACAAGAGAGTGGTATTTAGATAGAATTGCAGCAATTAAAAGAATACTTCCTGATTGCGCTTTGTCAACAGATATTATTACTGGTTTTTGTGGTGAGACAGAGCAGGAACATCAGCAAACAATGTCGATTTTAAAAGAAGTGGGCTTTGTTATGGCTTATAATTTCAAATACAGTGAGCGGCCGAAAACACTTGCGGAAAGAAAGTTTGAGGATGATGTTCCAGAGGAGGTGAAAAGCGCTCGATTAACCGAAATTATAAAACACCAAAGAGCTTATGCATCCGTACTTATTGAAGCCATGGTTGGTAAAGTATACAGAGTGTTAGTTGAAGGAGTGAGCAAGAAAAGTACAGAAAAACTTTATGGCAGGACGACTCACAATATTGTTATTGTATTTGATAAAGGAGATTTGAATTTATGTGATTACGTTAATGTTAGAGCTTTAGATTGTACAAGCGCAACTCTTAGAGGAGAGGTTACGACTGACAAGGAAGATGCTTAAATTATTATTTGTGAAATGAATGTAGGGTCGATAAAACAAAGGTTTGGTGTTATAGGCATGAATGAGGCGCTCGACAGAGCATTGCACATTGCTGCTCAAGTTGCTCCAACTGATTTGTCGGTTCTTATTCTTGGAGAGAGTGGAACAGGAAAGGAAATCATGCCTCGGATCGTTCATCAATTCAGTAAGCGTAAGCACGGGAAATATGTTGCCGTTAATTGCGGAGCTATTCCCGAAGGGACGATTGATTCAGAGCTGTTTGGTCATGTAAAGGGAGCTTTTACAGGTGCTACAGAATCTCGTAGAGGTTATTTTGAAGAAGCGAATGGCGGTACGATATTTTTAGATGAAGTAGCCGAGTTGCCACTCACCACACAGGTCAGACTCTTGCGTATCCTCGAAACGGGAGAGTTTATGAAGGTGGGATCTTCAACTACAGAAATGACAGATGTGAGGGTTGTTGCTGCAACGAATGTAAATTTTGATGAAGCATTTCAACGGGGAAAATTCAGAGAGGATTTATACTATCGTTTGAATCAAGTCCCAATTCATATGCCTCCTCTTAGAGACAGGTCAACCGATATTCATCTTCTTTTTAGAAAATTTACAACTGATTTTAGTGAGTTGCACAGAATGCCTCCCCTATCTCTGTCTTCTGATGCGATAGAAATCATTGAACATTATCCTTGGCCTGGAAATATTAGACAACTAAAGCACATTACTGAGCAAATGTCAGTTTTAGAAACAGAGAGGCGAATTAACTCTGACATCTTGCTTGGTTATTTACCTGAGACGAATAGGTCCAGGTTGCCAGTCCGCGTTACTGCTGGCACTGACGGTTTTGAGGAGAGTGATTCGGGAAGGAACGAGAGAGAAATGCTCTATAAAGTCCTTTTTGAGATGAAGGGTGACTTGAATAATTTGAAGGATCTCGTGTTTGGTCTAATCAAAAACGGAGGTTCACTAAGTGCAGATGATGAAATTCTTGTAAAAAGAATGTTTGATGAGCACAGTAGCTCTCAGCAGGGCGCAAGTAATTTTCCAATCGTATTTTCTGGGGGCAATCAGCCGAAGAATTCTGGTAAAACCGATGACTTACAGGATATTGAGCCAAGCTTGTCCTTGATTGATTCAGAGAAGGAGCTGATAAAAATGGCCTTAGAAAAGTACAATAACAGGCGTAAGGATGCGGCGGAAGAGTTGGGGATTTCAGAGCGGACTTTATACAGGAAAATAAAAGAATATTCTCTTAAATGAATTTGATAAAGTACATGTTATTTGTCAGCGTTATGTTCGCCATTGCCACGATTAGTAGCTGTGGTGTATATTCTCCATATGGAGCTGCAACTTCTGGTGCTAAGACCTTTAGCGTATCTATTTTTGAAGCAACTCATCCAATGGTTTCTGCTACTTCGGCACTCAGTATTTCTGAGTCACTAGTGGACAGAGTTCAGAGGCAGTCAACTTTGAAATTAGTAGATGGGGAATCAGAGTTAACTTTTTCGGGAAGAGTGGTGGATTGGATAGTACAGCCGATTAACGTACAAGGAGATGAGACAGCGAGTGCAAATAGAGTTACAATCACAGTGGATGTTATTTATACCAACAACTTAGATGAATCTCTGAGTTTTCAACGAAAATTTAGCCGTTTTGTCGATGTACCGAGTAGTTCTGATATATTTTCTATAGAAGATGAGATTGCAAGTGAGATAGGCGAGTTGTTATCTTTGGATATTTTTAATGCAAGCCTCGGAAATTGGTGAGAAAATGAATATTCAGCGATTAAATTCAATTCTTACTCACAAAGAAACAGATCTGACAGATTTGCGTGATGAATTAGCTGAATTGGTTTCGAATCATCCATATAGTGGCCCGTTCCGCATGTTACTTGCTAAGGCCTCTAAGGATGCTGGCCATTTGGACCAAAAACAAGACCTTCTCGCCGCCGCCGCACATTGCAACTCTAGGAAGGCACTTTTTGAATTAATGTTTGGTGAAGATTTAAGGCGAGAAGCGAGGGAAATACACAAAGTGATTGAAACGGAAGATGAGGTGTCAGAGGATGAGTTGCTGGATTTGGTTTGGCATATAGATGAGAGAAAATCAGATGATGAATCTGAGCAGATTTTGAGTGAAAGAGAAGCTGTAGTCGAAGCAATCGCGACTTCCTTGAGCGTTGAAATGGAGAGTTGGGACGAAAAAGAGCCCCATAAAGGGGGGGGGATAGAAAAAAATTCAAATTATTTTCAACATTTTAAAAGCGGTGAAAATGAGCTTGAAAAAGATGCCGTTTTAGATGGTGAATTGAATGAGGTAAAAGGGGTTGGTGAAGCAAATTCTATGTTCGGAAAGTGGTTGAAGACAAGGGCAGTAGAAACATCATTTGGAGATTATGGAAATCCTGAATCCCTTGTAGAACGTGGTGCATCGACTATTATTGATGCGTTTTTGAAAAAGAAGAATCCGTCTATTGGAGTTGTTAGAGATATTGAAACACCGATTGAAGAATGGGCGAGTAAAGGGTTACAATACGACCCGAGTTTAGTGACTGAAACGATGGCGAAATTATATGCTTCTCAGGGCCAAATTGGGCGCGCAAGGAAAGCTTTTAAGATGTTAGCTTTGAAATATCCTGATAAAAGTGTTTATTTTGCATTCCAGCTGAAAAAGCTAAGCAACAACTAAGAAGACTATCATGGGAACTCTCCTCACAGTTATTATTTTGATCATCTGCTTCCTTTTAGGAGCAGTTATTTTAGTCCAAAACCCCAAAGGTGGTGGACTCGCATCTGGATTTACAGGTGGTGCCGCTATGGGCGGTGTGCAACGTACAACAGACTTCCTTGAGAAGAGTACTTGGTACCTTGTGGTCGCGCTATTTGTGACTTGCATGGGTGCAAGTATCTACAATGGAAACACGGAAGCTAATGTCGGTATTGACGAGAGCTTTATGCCAAGTGAAACTTCGATACCAGCTCCGGTTGAAGTTGCTGCTCCAGTTGAAGCAGAGTCTTCAACTGACAGTCCTGCTGAGTAGGTATTGCCCCGAAGTTTTTATCGCTTATTTATCGCTTATTTATCGCTTAAAGGATTAGATTTTATATTTATTCTAACGTAATTTAGCGCTCGTAATTTTTCTGTGTAGCTACTTTTTTGGCTCCAGCTATTCTTTATTATTTATATATCAGATGTCAGTAAACATTCGCCCATTAGCAGATCGGGTTCTTATCGAACCAGCTCCAGCTGAAGAAACAACAGTAAGTGGAATTATTATCCCTGATACAGCTCAGGAAAAACCTCAAAGAGGTATTGTTGTTGCTGTTGGTCCAGGAAAGCCAGATGAACCCACGACAGTTAAAGTTGGGGATACTGTCTTATATGGAAAGTACTCTGGCACGGATCTTCAAGTAGAGGGCATGGATTACATGATTATGCGTGAGTCAGATATTCTCGCAATCGTTTAAAAAACACAGACCGTTTAAAATTTCATAAAATGGCAAAAAATATTAAGTTCGATATAGAGGCTCGTACGGGTTTAAAAGCTGGTGTCGATGCGCTTGCAAACGCAGTAAAAGTAACATTGGGACCCAAAGGGCGAAATGTTGTTATTGCTAGAAAATTTGGAGCGCCAATCGTAACAAAAGATGGTGTAACTGTTGCAAAGGAAATAGAACTTAAAGACCCCATTGAAAACATGGGAGCTCAAATGGTGAAGGAAGTTGCATCTAAGACGGCTGATGTTGCTGGAGATGGAACTACGACCGCTACAGTTCTCGCTCAGGCTCTTATTTCTGAAGGTATGAGGAATGTATCTTCTGGAGCTAACCCCATGGATCTTAAGCGTGGAATGGACAAAGCGTCTGTCGCAATTGTGAAGCATCTACAAAAGATGAGTCAAGAGGTGGGAAATGACAACTCGAAGATTGAGCAGGTAGCTACTATTTCAGCAAACAACGACAATACTATTGGTGTGTTAATAGCACAGGCGATGAAGATTGTTGGAAATGAAGGAGTGATTACTGTAGAGGAGGCTAAGGGCATGGATACAACTGTTACTACGGTTGAAGGAATGCAGTTTGATAGAGGATATCTAAGTCCTTACTTTGTAACGAACCCGGAGAAAATGGAGGTTGAGTTGGAGAGTCCATTTATTCTTATTCACGATAAGAAAATATCGAACATGAAGGACCTGCTTCCTGTTTTAGAAGAAACAGCAAAGTCAGGTCGCCCACTTTTGATCATTGCTGAAGATGTCGATGGTGAGGCTTTGGCGGCTTTAGTTGTAAACAAAATCAGAGGTTCTCTAAAAATTGCTGCAGTAAAAGCACCTGGGTTTGGTGATAGAAGAAAAGCAATTCTTCAAGATATTGCTACACTTACAGGTGGACAGGTCATTTCAGAAGAGACTGGCTTGAAGCTTGAAAACACTTCAGTTGACGATCTTGGAACAGCTGAAAAAATAACGATTGACAAGGACAATACCACAATAGTCAATGGTGCTGGGGATAAAGCGAGTATTAATGCACGCATAGGTCAAATAAAAGCTCAAATAGAGACGACAACTTCAGATTACGATAAGGAAAAACTACAAGAACGCCTTGCTAAATTAGCTGGTGGTGTAGCTGTTTTATATGTTGGAGCTGCTACTGAGGTAGAGATGAAGGAGAAAAAGGACAGAGTTGATGATGCTTTACACGCAACTCGTGCTGCTATCGAGGAGGGTATTATTCCTGGCGGAGGAACGGCTTACATCAGAGCTGCGTCTAAGATCTCAAAATTAGAGGGAGTGAATAACGATGAGACAACTGGGATTAAGATTGTAATCAGAGCTATTGAAGAGCCTTTACGCCAAATTGTGGCAAATGCTGGTGGAGAAGGAGCTGTCGTTGTTAATGCAGTTCGTGATGGGAAAGCTGATTTCGGATACAATGCAAGGACTGAGATTTATGAAGATCTTTACAAGGCGGGCGTAATTGACCCCACTAAGGTTGCCCGTGTAGCATTAGAAAATGCGATCTCTATCTCAGGGATGATGCTTACAACGGCGTGCGTTATTTCTGACTTTGAGGAAGAAGATTCGATGGCTACTTCACCTGCTATGCCTGGTGGTATGGGAGGAATGATGTAGCATAAAACACTTTCAGATTAATGTCGATTAACGTAAAACATGCCACGAAAGTTTTTGATGGACAAGCTG
>Ga0209091_10004354_pt1 | contig 11052 bp, 6 predicted proteins | sample ArcticOcean_MG_C_6_FD_187438 | JGI IMG/M metagenome (GOLD analysis project Ga0209091, IMG submission 187438) | Marine microbial communities from western Arctic Ocean - ArcticOcean_MG_CB8_128 (SPAdes) (version 2) | ecosystem: Environmental > Aquatic > Marine > Oceanic | place: Arctic Ocean... | reverse complement strand
GCGCATAGAAATTTGCATTGCGGACATCTTTTAGTCGACGATCAGAAGAATAATGGCAACGGACAACTCGTAATTGCCTCGTGGGCAGCATCGAGAGGATTTCGCGACGTTGGAAAGCGCTCTCCTCTGCGTTCGTGCACCGTGCCATATTACATCGCGCCTGAAGGACTAATCATACCTCCTGTGCAACAAATCGATCCCGATTCCATCGACGAAACCGCTTACGATGATATCGGAACGTTCGACGGAACAGATAACGGAGATGAATCTACTATAGAGGAAGAAAAAGAAGAAGAAGAGAGCAAGAAAAAGAAGAAAAAGAAACCAGTGCTTCCGAAACAGTACACAAACGCCGTGGACGTGTGGTCGTGCGGTTGCGTCTTTGCAGAATTTATCCTCGGTTCCTCGCTCTTCAACAAATTCGCGTATTACGAAGGTGCCGAACAGTTGGATCAAATTTTGTGCATTTTTAAACTTCTTGGAACACCAAACGAAAAGTCGTGGCCGGATGTTAAAAGCATCCCCGGTTGGCACGAGGATATGTTCCCGAAATGGTTACCGAGAGTCTCCTTCTTGAAACTAACTCGCGCGAACGAAATCACCGTTTTCCAGGCCGATTTGTTGCGAAGAATGTTAACGCTCGACCCTTCGAGAAGAATAACCGCGCACGAAGCGTTGCATCACCCTTATTTCTCCTCCGAAACCGAACTCAAAGACGATCGCGTCGTAAAGTACGAAGACGAAGACGCGCAGCGTTTAAAACTGCCCGGCGGCGAGACCATAGTCCAACGACACGTCCGTATGGTCAACGCGAAAGAGGATGAAGAAGAAGAAGAACTCTTCGGCATCGTCTCTAAACTCGAACAATCGCCGTGTAAAAAGTACCACCGATATCACGTCATCTTTGATGCGAAGCAAACGCCTCTCTCGATGAGTTCGTTGGTTTCACTCGAGACTAAACTCGAGGTGCTTAAAAACCACGACGACAAAGAGGAAGAAGAAGAAACAGTGCGAGTCAAATTCCGCCTCGCCACGCAATATTGGTCCGAACGCGACGTCTTGTTAAAGATGGTCTTATAATATATACATAGCAGTACAGCTAGAGAGAGAGAGAGAGAAACACATATAGAAGCGTGTAATATACAATCTGATGAAAGTAGAAATACTCTTTTACGCCACACAGGGGAGGGGTATTTTTGAGCCTTTTACCCCCTTTTGCTTCTGTTTTTTTGCTTCTTCACTTTTTTCTCTTTTTGTCTTCTGCGATTCCGCCGCGTTTTGACACAAAACCATTACCCACAGAATAAATCAAGAATCTCTCTTCGTCATCGCGGCATTTTACGCATTACCCAAAGAAAAAGAAAAAGAAAGAGCTCGTCGTCGCGAATACATCCTCGTCGTCGTCGTCATGGGTGGAACGAACAGCAACGACATGAATGAAGTCGCCGTCATCGACGAACGTTTGCAGAACAATTCCATAAAAATTTCCAAAGAAGACGGCTTGAAACCGGTGTCGTTAAACACGTTAAACACGCAAACACACTCGGTTGGGGTGATCATTCCTCCGCCGGACGTGAGAGCGATCGTGGATAAAACCGCGCAGTTTGTCGCGAAAAATGGCCCAGAGTTTGAAAGCAGAATCTTATCCTCGGAGAAGAACAATCAAAAGTTTTCGTTTTTGAGAGAGAATTCTCCGTTTTACTCCTACTATCGAGGGAAGATCGAATCGAATAAACTGGAATTGGAAGGAAAGACGATCGAGGATCAGAACAAGAAAGGGATGGAAGTAGCGGAGCAAGCGCAAAGTCAGAGCAAGTTTATGGCTAAAAGTACGACTACCGGATTGTCATCATCGAAACCGGAAGTTTTAGAACGTCCGAGAGAGTTCAAACATTCCGTCGGGACGCAGCCGCCGCAAGGCTTGAAGAGGAGCGAGATTGAGGTGATTAAACTCTCCGCGCAGTTTGTGGCGAGAAACGGCGCAAAGTTTCTCTCCGGGTTAGCTTCTAGGGAATATCAAAACCCAGAGTTTGCGTTTTTGAAACCGGCACATCCTTTGTTTACGTATTTCACCAGTTTAGCGGATTCGTACTCGGAGGTTTTAATGCCGGAGAATAAGCAAGAGATGGAGGAGATTTTAGACGTGGAGGAGGATTATAAGAAGGCGTTAGAACGATCGTTAAAAAGGTCCGAATGGGATGCCACGCAAACGAAGAATAGAAAAGATATCGAGGAGAAAAAACGCATGGAACGAGAAGCGATGGAGGCGATCGATTGGCACGATTTCGTGGTGGTAGAGACAATCAATTTCGACGATGGCGAAGACGAAACGTTACCAGAGCCAATCCCGATTAGAGAAATTGTTGGGTACTTGAAGAGACAAGCGTTGGAGGATGCGTCGAAGGTTGAAACGCAGCCGACAACGAAATCGACGACTTTAGTAGAAGAAGAAATAGACGTAGGAGGAACAAGAGGAGCCTCTGCAGTAGCAACCATGGACGACGAAGAGCGACAAATCATGCGACAAGCGCAAGAGGCGGAGAAGAGAGTGAAAGCAGCGTCGAGACCGTTAGCGCCAAATGCGTCCGATGAGAAGCATGCGTCGGGTATTAATGAGAACTTACCCGAACCTGGTATGAAAATTGTTCGAAACTACAAGAAACCAGAAGAAAGAGCGGCAGCTTCCAAAGGCGATAAAGCGACCAAGTTTGCGGTCTCGCCAATCACCGGCGAACTCGTTCCGGTGGACGAAATGGCCGAGCACATGCGCATCTCTTTGATCGACCCAAAGTGGAAGGAACAAAAAGACGCGATGTTGAAAAAGTTACAAGGAAGCAACAAAGTCGACGACGACCAGTTCGCGAAGAACATTTTAAGTTTAGCGAAATCGAGACCAGACATTTTCGCCAGCGGGAACGATAAAGACGTCTCGACCGCCTTGAACGAACAAATGAAGAAGCATCATCATCAACAACAACAACAACCGCCTGCGCTTGCGTCAATAGCAGCTCCTACGCCGCAACCGGCGGCACCTGTCATTCCCACTATGATTCAACCACCGCCCATGATGGCGCAGCAGCCGATGCCGCCGCCGCCGCCACCACCGGCGACTATCGCGACGAATGCGGGAGTTGGACAAAAACGAGGTCGGGAAGATGGAGGCGATGACTTAGATGCAGAACCGGTGAAACAAAAATTACGGATCGGAGAGTTGGAGTTGGAAGACGAGGATAATTGGCTCGATGCGAATCCAGGTACGATTAAACTCAAAATCTTATGCCCTGACGAAGCGAAGGACAAAAATTTGAACGGCCAAACGATTGATCTGGAATTCGAAAGCGGTAAAGAAACGGTGTTGAAAATCAAGCAAGAGTTGAAACCTTTGCTAGGGAACTTAGCGCAAGGGAAAATGAAATTGGAAGTCAAGAAGATGGGTTTCTTGAAAGATGCAAACTCGTTGGCATATTACAACATCAAATCAGGCGCATCGATTCATTTACATCTGAAGAAGCGTTGAGAAAAATATGTATTAAATTAGTATTGATAGTATTGATCACGATAAAAAAAAGTAGTACATTTACAGAAGCAATCATTAAAAGCACGCGCCAGCCTTCCCTCTGTTCTCAAATTGTTTCATTCCCGGGCGAGGTAAAGACGGTAACGAGTTTTCGTTGTTGTTTTTCGGTCTCTTCTTTTCGATTTCTTTGCGTTCGATGTCTCTTTGAAAGTGTAACTTAGACGCGCGAGTCAACGCCATGGAAACTTTCGTATCGTTTCCGCCAGTTTTCAACGCTCTTTTGTAATCATCCACGGCATCGGCGTATTTCTCAACCTGCTCGTAGGCGTTGCCCCGTTCGAGGTATAAGTCGGAGAGTATTTTTTTCGTCGCGTCTGCATCTTTGTCGTTGATCGCAGAGGATGTCGCATTCGATGACGATGATAACGAAGAGAGTAGCTTTTTACCTTCTTGAATGGCTTCAGCGTAATCTTTCGTCGCATTTCTGGTTTTACCGAGTAAAACGTTTGCTTTCGCGCGTCGTCGTAAACAATCCATGATTTTCACTTCCATTGTTGTCGTCGTCGTCGATTTACCACCTTCTTCTAATGTCGTGGTGTCTTCACTGCCGTCCTCCGAAGCTGGCGGCGAAGAAGAAGAAGTGAAGAAGCGAAGAAAAAATAGTGCCGATGAGAACGATTTAATCGCGTTTGCGTGATCACCAGAGGATTCAAAATGATCGCACGATTGCATCGCTTCTTTGAGAGACGCAAACTCCATCGGAGTCGACACGTCGTTGATTTGAGCGTCAAGCTCGTTTTCAATCTCCTCCGGCGTCTTTGAAGGAGTGAATTTTGGCGCTAAGTTTCCGTCGCGGAATTTAATTACTTCCGCGCGTAAATCGCGCAAATTTATATTGTTGCTGTTGTTGTTGTTAATGATAACAATTCCTTTCTCTTTTACTTTGCCATCTGGAGCGTTATTCAGGCGTAACATAGAGTTCTCGGAAGATTCTGACGATGACAAACGCTTCCACGCTTTGCCTACTTCTGTTTTCACGAGCGTGACGCGAAGGGACTTTGCCGTCGTAAGCATGCAGCTCTTCTCCCTCACGATTGCATCAAACAAGCACGGAACCGTGAGCACATAGACTTTATCTCTGTCCTCTTTCGATTAAATCGAAACCGTAAAACTTCGTTCGTTTTGTATTTCCAACTGCGCGGATTTCAGATCCATCAATTTCTCGTCGTGTTGCAAGCGCACGATGATTTCGCCATCTCTATCTTCCCACGTGTACCGATCGACGTTAATGACGCGAGTTTCGGAGGAGCGGCCTTCCTCTTCCTCGCCGTCATCAGTGTCACCCTTTTCTCTATCTCCAATCATCAAAACTTTTTTCTTATTCTTTTCAACTTTCAACAACTTTGGCGGTTCTCGTTTGATACCTTTCGCCTCTTCGAACCGGCGCATCCGCTCTTCCTTCATCTTTGGATCGACTCTTGTCAATTCGTGCTGGACTAAATCTATCGCGCCTTGCGTCATGTGATTTCCCACGAAATTTGTCGTGTGCCCGCTCTGTGGTTTTTCGTACCCGGGTTCTCGCTTAATAATCGCACCGTCCGGCGTTTGCTCTAAAGCGTCGTAGCCTTTCTTTTTCTCTCCGGTGGAGATGTAATACTTCCCGCCGTGCGCTTTCTTATCCCATACGGTTTTACCGATTTTACCGTACGATTTCTGTTTGATGAGTTGTTCTTTCGGTATTATCATCTTATTCTTATTCGTTCGACCCTCTTCTTCTGTGTCTTCCTCCTCTTCTTCTTCTTCCGCAAACCGACGATCTGAGGAATTCTTCTCCTCGATCTCGTCCTCGTTTCTCCCGGCTGTCCCGTACGTCTTGTATTCCTCCCACGCTTTCGAATGCTGCGCGCCGTCCGAAACCCGATCCAGCGATGGGTTATAACACGATTGGTCGTACTCACTCATGTCTCAAATATATATATGTGTGTGTGTGTGTGTCAATATATCGCGCGTTCGTGGTCGAGGTTGATAGATATTCTTTTTTTGTCGCGCTTACATTGCGCATGTTTGACTCGAAAAAAAAAACAAAGCGTTTTTTCAAGGAAGTCCTGACCAAGCAAAAAGGGATAAAACCTAAATTTTGGAGGAAGAGTTTTTTTTCTTCTCTTCTCTCCAAAAACAGACAGACTGACAGAGGAGTGGGAATCAGAAAAGGCAAATAATATTACAAACCGCTAATCATGTCCGTGAACGCTTCGTATCTCTCCTTCTTCTCCGCTTTTAAATCTGCGTTTGCTGCACGCCCCACGCTCATTTCATCCAAGGATATTCTCGTTTTGCGCACGATGTCTTTTCTACGAAAGGTCTTCGATAACTGTTTCTTGGCGAGTTGTTCGTCTTGTTTCGCGCCGAGAATGTTTGAGAAGGAACCAATCATGCTACCGAAAATACCGCAGCCTAAGGTAACCCAGACGTACCAAAAAGCGATTTGGCGCGTGTTTTCGGGAGCAAAATCGCCGAATCCAACCGTACTCAAGGAGATGGTGGAAAAGTAAAACGAGTCAATCCGCGACCACCCGTCGTTTTTGACAGAGGTGAAGTAGGCGAACCCGAGCCAAAAAACGACGGAGGATATGAAAGCAGACGCGAGCATGTTCAATCTTTCGCTTCTAACGTCGGTTTTGGCTTTGATGAGGTTCAAAAGCGTGACAATTTCACTTACAGATATGCTCACCCCGAAACTCTCCGCGTAACTCTCGCCGGCGAGTTCGTCTATGTATTTGTTCACGTCTCTGGTGGGTACGTTTTCCCAACCCGAACTGAGGGTATTGAAAAATGTCGGCAAATCCTTTATTGGAATACTTGCCGATAAATTTATCGTTCCGTAACTCGCGGTGGTTTGAATCGCTAAAGTTTTCATCATCTGTGGCACGTTCACCTCTAAATCCAACGGTTCCTTAATTTTCAACACTCTCAGAGCGTAAGAACTGACAATTCTCGCCACTTGCAGCAACGGGTCAGTCAACGCTGTCAAAGTATAGGCAAATTTGGCAATCAACGGTAAGCACGTAAACGTGACTAAGAGTTTGCCTCCGTCTGTAATCGGCGTAATGTTCCCGTACCCGATTGTCGTCATCACCGTTCCTACGAAATACACCACATCTGTGGCAGATAACTCCTCTTCTTCTTCTCTTTCGTTGTTTTCTATTTCTTTCAATACGAAGGCCACCAGTAAGGCAAACGCGGCTAACGTAAATTGCCTTAAAATAAGTTTCCGAATCTTATTACTCGATCCGTAGCCGGCTTTCTTCAAACGCTCCTTCCATTTCTTGCTACTCTTCGAATGATCTAACTTTGAATTTTCCAAATCGATCGTTTTGAAAGTCAGGAACTCATGTTTCACCTTCGAAGTCGTTTCGGTATCCCCAGACGTCGTCGACGCTTCATCTTCCGTATTTATGCTTTCCGATTCCGATAATCTCTCGTCGTTGCTCACGGAGTTCTCATCATCGTCGTTCGCTTCTTTGCTGTTCGAAGATTTTGTTGTTGTTGTGCCTCTTTAGCCTCTCCTTCTTCTTTTCTTTTTTACTTTCATCAACACGTTGGGCAATTTCGCTTTGCCCGAAACGCTGCATTGACCCCCACCAAACACCGAGTCTCTCGTCGAGAAATTATTCCTCTTGCACTGACATCTTTCCAAAAGAGGGACCAAACCTAAAACTTCTTCCGATTCCACGTGTAACAAAAATTCAATTCACATATCAACAGAATCTATTCTATCTCTCTCATCAATCACAACAACGCGCGTGTTAGCAGCTTGAAGTAGTTGAGAGAGAATCATTACTCATCGTCATGGGATTCTTTTCCAAGTTTAAGACGAAGAAAGAACAGCCGTCGTCTTCAGACAAAGCGCCCGCGGGGCCGAGTGGCGACGACGACAAAGCAAGAAAAGCAGAAAAACTCGCCTCGGAGCAACCAGGGAAACAAGCCGCCGCGTCACGGGAAGAGATCGATTACGTGCAAAGCACGTGGCAACAAATTTTCCCAATGTCCGGTCCGAATAAACTGTCCTCTGAAGATTTGGACGCGAAGAAAACTGCGGTCGGCGTTTTACTCTTCAGAGAGATTTTCTCGTTAGCGCCGGGAGCGTTGGAATTGTTTTCGTTTAAAGACGTGGAGGATGTGTACGAATCGCAGATGTTGAAAGCGCACGGGAAAGCAGTGGTTGGCGCCGTCGATGCCGCCGTACACTTACTGGACGATGTATCGAAGTTAGTCCCGATTTTGGAAGAACTCGGCCAATTTCACAACAAAAGGAATATCGTCGGGGCGCACTATGACGTTGTCGGGCAAGCCGTAGTTAATGTTATCGGGTCTGCGTTGAACGGGTTGTCCGAGGCGCAAACGAACGCGTGGGTGAAGGTGTACTCGACGATTAAATCAGTAATGTTAGCCGCTGGTAAGTAAAGCTTGCGAGAGGAGTGAAGAAGAGAGAGAGAGATTGAAGGAAACGAAAGTACCCGTATGTATTATATTCTTGCATGAAGATGCACAAAGTGAACGCTCTCATTTTCAACACAAAACTATCTATATCTACCGCTACTACTACTACTTCGCTCCTGCTTTCATTTTCTTCCGAGCTAAAAAGCGCGCTCTCGCTTCGTTCACTTTCTCCTCTTGCTTGACTTTCTGTTGCGTCTTGTCCTCTTGCGCGTTCGTCGCATTCGCGGCTGTATCCCCATTTTCAGGACCGCCACCACACGAGAAATCTCTCTCGTTTTCATAAAATCCACCGCTGAGCTTCTTCACGTCGATTGGACTTTCCAACCTCGGCAATGCGTCTTCAATCCATTCGTATTCCACTTTGCACACGTGTCTCAGAAATGGACGAGATGTCATGACCATCTCGTGATAGACAATCCAATCTGGCAACAATCCGTCTTCGTCCGCCAACGCTCGCGCACAAGACGGATGCACCTCCGTCAACGTTTTCGTTTCGAACGCGAACGTTTTGAAGCAATTACTTGCGGTACCTCTTCTTGCTATTTTAGAGATGAATCCTTTGGCAAGCGCTTTCCGGACATTCTTCGTTCTCGAACGTTCGCTTTTATTTTTGCTATGTCGTTGTTGTTCTTCTTCTTCTTCTTCTCTTTTTTCTTCTTTTCCTCGAGATCTCTTGGACGACCCGACGTCATTATCGTCCTCCAGAGACCGCAGGGAGTCTAGTAACTGTCTTCTCACGTCTTTTGCAAACTCCAAGCCCCGTTCAGATAACGAATACTCTCTCGCAAAATCTCTGCGATACCGTTCTCTCTGCCAACGCTCGAACGTTCTTAGAAACACGACGTGATCTCCGAGCGCGAAAGCATCCTCGGAGATAATCTTCTGTAAAGGGTTCCCTCGGTATTCTCTGCTCTTACTATGCGAAGAGGGATCCGCAACTTCCAATCTGTCCACCGATAACATAGCCGCTATCGTCGCGCACTCTTCGACGCACCCCAATTTCTTCGCCTCGAGCATCGCCCGCGCTAAGTTTGGTTCCAAAGGTAAAGGGGCCATTTCTTTACCAATCTTTGTAATTTTTCCGTTCTCATCAATCGCATCTAACACGTATAACTGTTTCAAGGCGTCTTTCAACGCGGATTCTTTAGGGCGATCGAGGAAATCAAACCGTAAAACGTCCATATCCTCCAACTCTAAGGATTTCAAGTATAAAACGACGTTCACGAGAGACGTTCTTTGGATTTCCGGTTCGGTGGCGTCAGCGAAATCGAGCTGGAAATTTTCTTTCGTGTATAAACGATAGCACTTCCCGGCTTGCGTTCGTCCAGCTCTCCCGGCTCTCTGCGTTGCCTGAACTTTAGAGATTTGTTCGACGTCTAAAGTTTCGATGCCAGTCGCCGCGTCGTATCGCTTCAATTTGACCACCCCGGGATCGACGACGTAGACGATTCCAGGTACCGTCAACGACGTTTCGGCTATGTTTGTGGCGATTACTATTCTTCTGCACGTAGATTCTAAACTTTCTGGTTTTTTCGAAAAGACTCTCGCTTGCATTTCCGGCGTCAGCGCGGCATACAAAGGTATAATTTGAGCCTTTTTACCTCGCATACTTTCCGAATCCATCTCCTTGACACGTTCGTCAAGAATCTTACACGCTCGGTCGATTTCACTCTTACCCGTCAAGAAACACAAAATATCTCCGGGAATTTTCGCAGATTCGTGTATTTGTAAGACCGTATCGATGGCGGCATCGAAATAAGCAACGCTACTCTTCCCGTTATTCGAAACCGTCGGGGGTCTTTCCAAAGCGTGCGAAATTTTCACCGGAAACGCTCTCCCGGGAACGTTGAACACCGGACAGTTGTTAAAATACGCGCTAAATTTCTCCGAATCGAGCGTCGCGCTCGTGACTACTACTTTCAAACCATTCTTGTTGTTATTATTATTATTATTCGAAGATGTTAACTTTTTCAATATCCCAAACAACACGTCCGTGTTTACGGACCTCTCGTGCGCTTCGTCCAGGACTACGACGCCGTATCTTCGCAACTCCGGATCCGACAACACTTCTCTCAACAGCATCCCGTCGGTTACGTATTTAATCTTGGTATTCTTAGACGTGTTCTCGTCAAATCGGACGGAATATCCAACCACGCCTTGGCCAAACCTTTTCATCATGTTATTTCTACTTTCCTCTTCGTTATTCGGATTCTCGTTATTTGTGTTCTTTCTCTCGTTGTCGCACATCTCCTTGTGCACGCGTCTGGCGACTGAAATCGCCGCCACTCGTCTCGGCTGCGTGACGGCGATACCGTTTAATCTTTTTAATCTTTTTCCTCGTATACTTTTCCATCTTTTATTCCAACTCTCGTTTCCATTTTCACCATCACCGTCGTCTTGTTGTTGTTTCTGTTCTGATAAAATCTCATCGATGTGTTCGTACAATATCTGCGCGATTTGTGTCGTCTTCCCGGACCCGGTTTCGCCCAAAATGACCACCACTGGATTCTCTCGCACCGCGCGGACGATTTCGTTTTCGTGTTGCCGAATCGGAAGAAGAATATCCATTCTGCAACACACACAAGTTTTGTGGTGTGCTCCGTGTCGTCGACAAAAAGCACAAAGAAGAGAGTTGTTTTTTTTTAGAGAAAATCTTTCTTCCGTCTGACGACGATTCGATTCGCGAGACGAATTCAATTCACTTTTCCTTCCTTTGCGAGTATATTATTACATACCATCGCATTGAAAAATCAGACAGACAGACAGAGAAACGGAGAAAAGAGAACTCATCACTTTTCTGCGCTCTTCTTTTCTCTCTCTTCTTTTCTCTCGAAATATGGCACCGCCGTCGGCGTCTGTCCTGAAGAAAGCTCGAGAAGCGGCGGCGAAATTGAAGAAAGAGAAGAAGATGAAAGACGAAGAAGATTTGGAAGGAGATATGTGCGGACCGATGATGCGACCACCACCGGCGACAGCATCAGAAGATGCGAAGAAAAAAGAAGAAGAAGAAGAGGAGCTCGATTTGGATGAAGCAG
>Ga0209091_10004349_pt1 | contig 11063 bp, 8 predicted proteins | sample ArcticOcean_MG_C_6_FD_187438 | JGI IMG/M metagenome (GOLD analysis project Ga0209091, IMG submission 187438) | Marine microbial communities from western Arctic Ocean - ArcticOcean_MG_CB8_128 (SPAdes) (version 2) | ecosystem: Environmental > Aquatic > Marine > Oceanic | place: Arctic Ocean... | reverse complement strand
TTTGCCTCGAGATCATCATCCTCGTCAGGAATCCTCAAACACAACACCAAAGGTTCTTTTTTCTCTCCCTTCAAAACCGTCCTCGCGTTCACCGCGCGCTGCGGATGTGGATTCTTTCGTCTCATGGTATTATTATTATACGAGACTTTAAAAGAGAGTCGTATGAGGTTGAAGAATAATGTATCGCATGTATTGTGTGATCAGAGGAGGGAAAAAAAGTATGGAGAGAGAACGAAAAAATAAAAAAAAGTCTCCTCTCTTTTTTGTCGCCGTTGCGCTCTCTTCTTTTCTCCGTCTCTCTCTCTCTCTCTGTTTTTTTTTTTGCTCCGCTGTGTTTTTTCCCTCTTTCTCTCTCTCTCTTTCTTTCTCTCTCCGTCGCCTCTTTCTCTCTCTCTCTCTCTCTCTCTTTCCCAGCGATTTAGTAGGGAACAACACTCTGAATCTCGCGAAGGTTGTCAGAGAGCGCCACTGTGCTGCTCAGAAACGCGCGCGCAATACGCGAGAAAAGAGAGAGAGAGAGAGAAAGAGACCAGAGAGAGAGAGTCCATCTTCTCGACGGAAGTTTATACACATATACTCTCTCCCGCGCTCTTTCTCTCCGCGATTAACACGAGGAATTCTACCACACGAGGAATATTCCATTCTCTTGGACAACGGAGGCACAGAAAACGCAATGATGTTTTCCCTGGGAAACGAGGACGAGGAAGAAGAAGAACCACCGACGCCGATGAACGCGTCGCTCTGGCCTTTTTCGAATACTAATAATAATAGCAATCGCACGAACAACAACATCTCCTCGAGAGAGAACAACGAGGACACACGCGGGACGAATGAGAACAACGACCAAAACCAATCGAGCAACGGGATGAGGACGTTTGATTTCGACGTGGACGTGCCCGGGGATTTGGATTGGTTGGATGGGTTTTTGCGAGTCGAAGACGACGAGGACGACGAGGAGGAGGAGAACCAAAACCAGGCGGCTTGGGGGGTGGGGAAAGGAACGGCGTGGAAGACGGAGGCGATAAAAACGACGGGAAAATCTGGTGTGAAGAGAGGGAGAGATGGCCGCACGATGACATCTGCGTCCGATATGATGGCGGAGAAGAAGAAGAAGAAGAAAAACGCGGCGAGTAGTACGAGTAAGAAGAAAACGATTCAGACGACGAGTCCGCCGGAGACGACGACGAAAGCGGCGAGTAACAACAACAACAACAACAACGGGAAGATTAGCACTAGTAATACCAATAATAATAACAACAACAACAACAACAACGCGGATTCAGATCGGTGTCGATTGCGGTGGACGCCGGAGCTTCACGCGCGGTTTTTGAGATCGGTGAAAACGCTCGGCGGTTTGGATATCGCCACGCCGAAAGGCGTCGTCGAGCTGATGCGAGTGCAAGGGGTGACTATTCAGCACGTGAAATCACACTTGCAAAAGTACAGATTACAAGAGCAGCAAATGAGCAAAGCGACGTCCAACGCGCGATCGAAGGCGTTGAGCATCGGGGAGAGGAGTTTTTTGACGTCAACGTTTGTCGGGCTGCCTCCGATAATCGCCAACGAGGAGAAGGTCATAGCGAAAGTCGCCTCGATTATGAACAATCAACGACTCGGGGCGACTACTTCGCCTCCAAACGCCACTGCGAATAAAAATACTAGTAGTAGTCCTGAAGGTACCGAGAACAACACCGGCAATAGAAACAGTACGCCAGGAGGAGATAATAGCGACGGTACCATCATGTTAGGAGTACCGCCACTGGATGAGGAAGAGAAACGCAGACACATCAAAGCCGCGCGAATGGCTGTTTCGGCAAAGAGAAAGAGGGATAAAGGTTTGCGATTCCCGGACGAGGGTGTAAATACCTCCGCGGAATTGGCAAAGCTCGCGGCTGTGAATAAAAAGTTGATCCTTACCAACGACGTTCCCGGAGACGACAACAATAAGAACAACAACGAGACAGACGACGACGACGTCTTCACGGCGGCTCTTCCTCACATCTCGTCGCCGTTGAAGGCGCCGATGATGATGAAATCAGCTTTAGGCGGCGTTGGTGGCGGCGCGAAGTTGCCCGAAGACGTCTCGGCCGCGCTGCTCAGACAAATCGAGATGCAAAAACAACTGCACGAACAACTCTTGAAACAGCGAAAGTTACAAACGGCCATCGAAGAGCACGGGAAGTATTTACAGAAAATCATGGAGGAATCTGCGGCGGAGAAAAAATCCAACTCGTAGTAGCGCGGCGTGACGCGTTTTCTGTATCGTGTATTGAGTGTATCTATGTAAAATTACAGCAAAAAAAATTCCATCGAAGTAAGTCTCGGGCTTTTCCTCCTCTCTCTCAAACCTCGCCTTTTCCTCCTCCTTCTCCCCCGGTTGCAATGTTTTCCTCGTTTACAAATCTTCGGAGCATCTCCTGGGCTACTCTCGGTTGATCCAAAGGAACCATGTGCCCAGCCTGGCTCACTTTCACGAACGAGAATCGTCCGTCGTCGTTTTGTATGACTTCTCCACCCGTCCATCCTTCTTCTTCGTCGATAACGAATGGCGACGAAAACTTCTTCGCAAACTCTTCTCTGCCGCTCCACTCCATTTTTCGCGTCCAATCTAAATTGCCGGCGAAATTACAAATAAAATCGCTTTCGCCGGCGTAAATCATCCCTCGCACGCCGTTTTCCAACATTTCCGGAATGAGCGGTTCGTAATCTCTCATCCAGTCACCCATCATCTTCTCGTGAACCTCCATATTGCACGTCTCCCATTTACGATTGCCGACGCCGAGCGCCTCTCGAGTCGATTTTTGATTCAGAAATTTTCCGATTGGCGAGAAATCGTAGCATAAATCGCCCACGCATTCTTTTCGAACGTCGTACACGTTAATCGGCTTCCCGCCTTTGTTCTCAGCCGCAATCTGCAGCAACGCGTTTGGAATGTTCTGACAGTACTCCACGGCTTCGATGCACTTTTTCGATACCGTCGCGTTGGAGTATCTCTTACCGTTCTCGTTGTTACATTTTTTCGCTTTCTTCTCGCACGTCTCTAAATATTTCGCGTTCACATCCTCGCCTTGTAACGCTGTCACGATTCCAACTCCAACGGAATACTTAGCGTACGCGGCGTATTGAATTTCCGGATCGGTTAAACCGTTTCCAATTGCGAAGCCTTTCAAATTCAAATTCACGCTCCCTTCGTCGTTCTTCGACGCGACGAAAGCTCTGTGAGCGACCGCCGGAACGTAACGTCCGGCGTAACTCTCGCCGGTGATAAATAACGGATTATCCGCCAATTCCGGCCTGGAGAGGAAAAAGTCTTGAAGAAACTCAAAGATATCGTTGGAAACCGTCTCTTCATCGCGAGCCTCGTCCGTGTTATCCGACGTCCAGCTAAACCCAGTGTTTACCGGCTGATCGACGTAGAGCAGATGACCGACCGTATCCCATCCGTATTTCGTTTCTTTCAAAACGTATTTATCCTCCGAATTTTCGTCTTTGTTTTCAATCACTTCGAACGGTCCATTTTCCGCGAACGCGGCGAGCTCAGAGGAGCAACCCGGGCCTCCCGTCATCCAAAGCACGACCGGGACTTTCTCTTCGCCTCCTTTTCTACCTCCTTTACTAGCTCCTCCTCCTCGGTGTTCAAAGAACATGTAAAACATGTGCGCGTCGTGCGTCGTTCGATTCAACTTAAAATACCCCGCCGCGCGTTTCAAAGCCGTAGCGTTAGTATTACTCGCCGTCTCCTTTTCCTCGTCTGAGAAAATGATATTCTCGGGAGGAAACGCCATCGATTTCTCTCGCAACCGAGCCGTTTTCTGCGTCCAAATAACACCACCATCATCATCTGTTTTCTTTGATTCTCCGACACCACCGGCGAAGATGAGATCTCTCTCATTCCTCTCAAAATCGGGAAAGAGGTCAACGACGTCTTCTTTCTCGCGAGAAGAATACGGACGACCGGAGACGAGTAAAGACGAAGACAAAGACGCCAGAAAAAGGAGAAAAAGAAGCTCCCTCCGCGTCGATCTGCTGCTTCTTCTTCCTCCTCTCATCTCTGCTCGTCTCGCTTTTCACTGAATTTTCTCCTTTTGTGCGAGATTTACGTTTGCACTCTGACGATGACGGAATCGAGCAAAAAGGCGTCTCAGATTTAATAACAACGAGAGGAGGACTCCAGGACAACAACAACAACAACACCGGCTTAATTACTCGTGCGCTGGAATTGATCGCTCTCTGTTATTAATACTCTAATGGCGAATTCTCCAATGCCTTAAAAGCTTTCGAGATTTTATTCTCCAAGGGGCCAAAAGTGGACCAAATTTTTACTCAAAAAGAAGCAAAAGAGGACAAAAAAACAACGAGAGAAGAAGAGATCGCCTCTTCGCATCATCAATCATCACAAACACACACGCTCTTACATTATATATTTAAAACACCATGGGCATCACGTTCGCGAAATTGTTCCAGCGCCTCTTTTCGAAGAAGGAAATGCGCATTTTGATGGTGCGTGTGGAAGACGTTCTGGTTTTTCTCCCTCGTCGGTTTTGTTGCGGTTTCTTTCTCTTTCATTTTTTCATCACCGCGCGAATTTCGCTCTTTCGTCGTGGGCGAGAAAGCGCAGCGACGGAGGAGAGAGGAGAGATTTTTGAATCGCGATTTTTGTGTGTTTTTGCGCGCGCGTTTTGTTCCTCCTCTGCTTCGCCGCGTTTGGATGCGAAGCGCGCGCGTGGGAGAATGAGATGCGTTTATATGCGCGCGGTATGAACGCATCGTTCGATCGAATCGATTCTCGCGGGAAAGACGTGGAAACGACTTTGCGCGAATCTCGTCGGTTCGTTTTCAAAGCGCGGACGGAGAGATTTCTTTCGCCTAAAAATTTTGGTTCACTTTTACGAGAAAGAAGAGACGTTTTTCGAGTCGATTTCAGCACTGACCAAACGCTCTCGTCTTTTTTTTTACGAAACGCGGAACACACACACAGGTTGGTCTCGATGCCGCCGGTAAAACCACCATCTTATACAAACTTAAGCTCGGAGAAATCGTGACGACGATTCCGACCATCGGTACGTTTTCGATTTTCCTCCTTCGCGTCTTTACGACGGGTTCTTTTCCTCTCATTTTTTTGTCTTTTCTACTTCCGCGTAACCGGGATCGACCGTGCGAACGAGAAACCGCAAAAAGCTCTCGTCCACTCGTTTTCTCGCCTCTCTTTCGACTTTGAGCGACCAAAAACGACCAAAAACAGAGAGGAGGGAGACGATGAGGGTGCGAGTCAAAAAAAACAACAACTTTATTTTACTATCTTTTTGCGTTCAATATAACAACTCACCATCGCGCGTTCTTCTTACCGAAACGCTCCAACAAACGATACAGGTTTCAACGTCGAAACGGTCGAATACAAGAACATTTCGTTCACGGTGTGGGATGTCGGAGGACAAGACAAAATTCGTCCGTTGTGGAGACACTACTTCCAAAACACGCAAGGCTTGATCTTCGTCGTGGATAGTAACGATCGCGACCGTATTTCCGAGGCGAGAGATGAACTTCACCGCATGCTCAACGAAGACGAACTCCGCGACGCGGTGTTGTTGGTCTTTGCGAACAAGCAAGATTTGCCGAACGCGATGACTGCGGCTGAAATTACGGACAAACTCGGATTACACTCGTTGAGACAAAGACACTGGTTCATTCAATCTACGTGCGCGACTTCGGGCGAAGGCTTGTACGAAGGTTTGGACTGGCTTTCGACGAACATTGCAAACAACTAATAGAAAAACGGAGAGAGTGGGAAAGAGAGAGAGTGGGAAAGAGAGAGAGAGAGAGAGAAAGTGGGGGGTGGAGAACGAGAGGAAGAGAGTTGGAGAGATCGAGAGAGAAAGGAAACCGTCTTATCAGAATTTGAAGAGAAAGAAAGCTGTATTTAGTAATAATAAAATATTGATTGTTTGTTTAGAGAGAGAAAGAGAGAAAGAGAGAAAGAGAGAATGTAGAGTAAGAAATGAGGAGGAGAGGAATATATTGAATCAGAGCGCGAAGCACTCGAGAAGAGAGTACACGACGAGGACGACGATAAAGCCGCGACGTGCGGCGAGTCACAACAAAGTCGTTCGCGCCCACCGTTCTTTTTCGCACATATATAAAAATTAGCCGGATGTTTTAGTAATAAAGGCGTATATAATAAGATAAGAGCATACGCGCACATACATACACATACACGTTACACAGAATCGTCACCTCTAATTTTCGCTATTCTCTTCTAACTTTACTCGACGTCGTCCGCGTTCAACAAGTTACGCCCCCGGCGACGACGACATCGATTTATTCCTCTGATTATACTCCTCCGCTAATTTCATCAACTCTTTCGGGTCTATTCTTCGACTCCCTTCACTCATTGTCGTGCTCAAATATACCCTCGTAATATAATTCGACATCGCTGGCGCGCCTTTCCCTTTCGGTCTGTTTTGCAAAACGCTCGCCATCAAACACGACGCGTTTTCTACGATGGCGTCCTCCTCAAAACTCGTCTTCCCAATCCCAGCGTGCACGATCGAATTCTTCTCCGCTCTGTACTCCACTCTCCCTCCACTCTTCGCATCTCTCACCGCCTTCCCAACCTCCGCGGTTAACGTTCCAACTTTCGGATTCGGCATCAACCCTTTCGGCCCGAGCGTCCTCGCCAACCCGGAGCTTTTCAGTTTCGGCACGATCCCCGGCGTCGCCACGCACACGTTCACTTTATTCAAATCCTCAAACTTCCCGCTCTTGATTTGTTCAATCAACTCTTCACCCCCAACCGCGTCTGCCCCGGCCTGTCTCGCCATCTCCCGATCCTCCTCGTTCTCCGCGAACGCCAACACGTAAAATTTTTTCCCCGTCCCGTTCGGTAAGTTGCACGTCCCTCGAACAATCATGTCCGACCGTTTCGGATTCACCCCTAACCGAATGGACATCTCCACCGTCTGGTCGAACTTCTTTCCCCCCTGCGCTTCTTTCGCCCACCGAACGGCAGAGCGCACGTCCGAGATCGGCGTCGTCGTTCCGTCGTCGTTTAGTACCACTCCACCCCCTCTCGCTCGGTGCATCGGCTGCGGCAGTTTCGCGAGGAGATGAAACACATCCTCCTTTTCACCACCACCGCCTTCTTCTCGCGCTTTTTCTGCTGCCGCTGTTGAACTGGACGACGACGAAAACAGAGACGACGTTTTAAACGCTCTGAAGGTGGTGGTATTGCTGCTCGCGTTCGAAGTTTTCCCTCTCGTCTTTGAGAGGAGGAGGAGGAAGCGATGCGAGATTCGTTCGAGCGATGATGGTTTTTGCAACGGGGCCCCCATAGTAATTCTTCTTCTTTCGCGCGCGTTTGTGTGCGCGTAAACTGTCGAGCAACTCGCGTCCGACGACCTACAGAGAGTGGGCACTTTTAACCACTCGTCTCTTCTTCGGTGCGGATTCACCGTATCGCTCTCTGGATCTCAAAGTGCGACAAAAGCCAGCGTGTGTGTGTTTCCAAGCGTACAAAAATTTAACCACGGCCTCCTAAATAAAGCACTGAGAGGAGGTTACTCTTGAGGTTACTCTTAGTACGAAGTGTCTACTCATACAGAAGAGAGATCTCTTTCTTTTTTGTCTCCTTTTTCTACCGCACAAAATTCACGCTCTCCCTCTGTAAAGGTATATTTTCAACGCATCATCTTCATCAGACGACGACCGACCGCGAACGACGAAAGAACCGACGAGACGAGACGAGAGAGAGACGATGACGACGACCACGACCACGACCACCGAGAACGAGAGAAAACAAAACTTTAGATCGTTCCCTTCCTTTGCGAAAAAGAAGTCAAACAACAACAACAAAAACGACGATTCGAACAAAATCTTGTACCACACCCCCGGTGACGTCGCGAAACACAATCGCTCGAACGATTGTTGGGTCATCGTCCACGATCGCGCGTACGACGTGACGACATTCGTCCCGAAACATCCCGGAGGAAACATGATTCACGTCAACGCCGGCGGGGAGTGCACGGCACTCTTCGAGTCCTACCATCCGCTGAAAGCGAGAAAGGTGCTGGAGAAATTTTATGTCGGAGACGTGGTGTGTGATGAGGATGGGGAAAAGGAGGAAGAGGAAGACGAACGCGGCGCGAGGAGAAGAACGACGACGACGGTTTCGACGACGACGACGAAGGAAAAAAAGAAGTCAAAATCTGAAATGAAAGCACCAAAGTACAGATCGAACGGCGAAGAGGACGAGTTTCATTACGAGTGCAAACAAGCCGCGGAGAAATATTTTAAAGAGAACGAGTTAGACCCGAGAGAACATCCGGAAATGTGGGCAAAGTCGGTCGCGATTTTATCCGGAGTCGTTTTGTTTCATTACTTATCGTTTTTTAGCGCAAACGTGGCGTTTTTCCCGTTGGCGTGCGTGTTTGCCGTGTTGCACGGGATGTGTAAAGCAGAAGTTGGGGTGTCTATTCAGCACGACGCCAATCACGGGGCGTATTCGAAGAATAAGAAAGTTCTGCACGCGATGCAGTTGACGTTGGACATCGTCGGCGCGAGTTCGTTCATGTGGAAACAGCAACACGTGGTTGGACATCACGCGTTTACGAACGTAGAAGATATCGATCCAGACATTCGATGCGACGAGAAGAACGACGTGAGACGAGTGAATTACATGCAACCGCACGCGTTTTTCCACAAGGCGCAACACGTGTATTTAGCGCTCATGTACGGTTTGTTGTCGTTTAAATCGTGCTTTTTCGACGACTTCTCCGCGAGAAAGAACAACAAAATCGGATGGGTCACGGTCCCGAAATTCGAACGACGAGAAGCCGTCGAGTTTTGGGGATCCAAAGCCGTCTGGGCGTTTTACTACCTCTACTTGCCCTTCAAGTACTCCCCGCACAACGACTCGTACGCGAAGCTCTTCGCGTTGTGGACGCTGACTGAATTCACCACCGGTTGGCTCCTCGCGTTCATGTTCCAAGTCGCTCACGTCACTCCAGACGTGGAATTTTTCAAAGTGGACGAAAAAACTGGCGTCATTAGCTCGAACAAATCTTGGGCGGAAGCGCAACTCGCCTCCTCGGCGGATTTCGCGCACGGGAGCAAATTCTGGACCCACTTCTCCGGCGGATTAAACTACCAAGTCATCCACCACCTCTTCCCTGGCGTTTGCCACGTCCACTACCCGCAATTAGCGCCGCTCGTCATGGACGTGTGCAAAAAACGAGGATTGGAATACGTCGTCTACCCGACGTTTTGGGCCGCTTTGCGAGCGCACTTTCGCCACTTAAAAAACGTCGGCGCCGGAGCCTTCAAAGTGCCGAGTTTGCACACCGTAGGTTAATAATACTAATGATAACACAAAACGAATACATACGCTCACACTCATCGCGCGCGTCTTAATAAGAATGCGCTCATCGCAGCGCGCTCATCGTCTTTTTTCAATTCGTCCATCGAGGTTCTCTTCGATTTTTCTTCTCTCGCGCGTACGAAAATCCGCACTTCCGAGACGCACAAAAAAACACACACCCCTTATTAAATTTCAGCGAAGAGAGAGATGCCGCCCGTGAAAGACGAGAAGAAGAGCGGAATGAGTGGTCTTTTCAAGACCACCGCGTTGGCCACGGTATTCGCCACCTTGGCGTCCGCGAACGTCTTCTTTTGGAATAAGAAGAAGAAAACATCTGGGAAGAACATCACTTTGCGCAAGACGCACATTCGGAAACTGTACCGCAGAGTGTGGAACCAACCGGAGCAGATTTCCCGCGATCACGCGTGCTCGGAGTACATCCACCCGGAGCACATACTGATCGATCCATCGAATCCGAATCCAAAACCAGGAGTGGAATCGTACTGCAACGGGGTGAACGCGTTGCGGCAAGCGTTACCGACGATTAAGATGTACATCGACGATATGATCGAGCAAGGGTGTAAAGTGGCCGTGCAGTTGAGCTTCGTGGCGAGTTTAGGGGAGAGGAAAGCGAAGTGGACCGGGACGGCGGTGATGGAATTCGAGGACGATTTGATTGTCAAGACGTGGATTAACACGGATAGTATCAGCGCGATGATTCAGTTAGGGTTGGTGAATGATTTGTTGAGGAATAATAGCGGTATCGGGAGCGAAGTCGCGACGGCGACGACGACGACGGGAGGAGCGAAAATTACGAACAAGGTGCCGTTGAGAAGAGATAAAGAGGCGGTGGCCGCGGCGCAGGCGCTTTTGGGGAGAACCGAGGAGCACCCGACCGAGGTGTTAACTGGGAAGGAATGGTTGGAATATTTCGACGCGATTCAAGAGGAGGAATGGGAACACGGGAGTCAGATGAGTCAGAAAGAATTGGAGCTGCAACACGACGATTTAAGCGGGTTGGACGTGGTGGTTTAGGCCACCTTTGCTGAACATACTACACGCTACTACTACTACTACTACTACTACTACTATTGTTATTATACTAGAACACATCGATTAGTTTTTAATGCTATCTAAGTCTATTGTCACATACACATCTACAACATCTTTGGATTCTTTATGCCTTCTCCCCGCGCCGAGCGAGCTTTTTCTTTAAACTCCCAAAGATTCTTTGACATAGTCTACCGTGATGAGTTGAGTGACGACGATGAGAACAGTCATTGGTATTCTTTGTCTCAAGCCTACGAACAAACCAGAAACCGGGTTGTCGTCGTCAACGAACGCTTCGCACTCTTTTTCTTCCTCGTCTTCTTTACAATATCGTCGCGTCATAATCGTATCCCCGGGCTGAGATGCTACCGTTGCGAGTACCCCCGCTGCAATCGCTGACATCAATCTCAACGCAAAAAACAACTCTCCGTCCCCTTCTTCTCCTCCGTATACTCCCAGCGTCCCCTTTACGAACCCATTCACGAGGACGTCGTACGACACCAATTGCACGGCAGTGTACGGGATCATTTTCAAATACACTGGCAACAAACTCTCCGCTATGTCCTCTAGAAACGCGTCAAATTCTTCGCCAACCGCTGTGGACAAACTCTTCTCCCGCGCGTACGTCTCACTCTCCACAATCTTCACTCTCGCTCTTTCA
>Ga0209091_10004347_pt1 | contig 11065 bp, 6 predicted proteins | sample ArcticOcean_MG_C_6_FD_187438 | JGI IMG/M metagenome (GOLD analysis project Ga0209091, IMG submission 187438) | Marine microbial communities from western Arctic Ocean - ArcticOcean_MG_CB8_128 (SPAdes) (version 2) | ecosystem: Environmental > Aquatic > Marine > Oceanic | place: Arctic Ocean... | reverse complement strand
ATCAGATCGTGTTTGAGAAGGGATTGTTCCACATCTGTAAGCGATTTCTCACTGACCCATTGGTTAACCTTCTCTCTTATTGCATCGATTTTTACTGCGTTTTGCGAAGAGAAATATTTTCTTGAATCACCACCATAATCGGGAGTTCCATCCGGTGAGAATTCTTGGTAAAAGAATCCCTTTTTGGGTGATAACGAATTTAGATATCCCAGTAATTCTTCATACCTTTCTTGTTCGTTTTCCGAGTGCAGAATTTTCGATGAATACAGACCCTCAAAAGAAGGAGGAGACTTAAGGAGTAAATTCGCATTTAGATGGTGATAAGAATAAGTCATCATGTCAGATGCAATTACTTGATACCCGTTTTTTCTAAATTCCAATGAAACTAGACCGGTTCCCGCCATGATGTCTGCAACAACGCCTTTAGGACCAATTAATTGCTTAACCCGTTCCATAATATGCGGGAGTAACTTTGTTTTATTGCCAATGTATCTGTACATTCACACGGCCTCCATCTTCATATTATTGATTACACTCAAATCCGGCATTTGATTGATGGCATTGAGAACTGTGCCAATTCCTTCCGTCGTTAATTCATATTTTTCCATCACTAACTTTTCCATTTTTTTGTCTTTGGAGCGTGAATACTTTTTCATCAATGATTTACATAAAGTAACTATTTTTTTATCAAGAACAGACCCCTCGTATTCTTTTATCGGTAAGGTGAATAAAATTTCTTTAGTTAGGTATGGGTGCGATTTCCATTCGTTTTCCCCATATGTTTTTAGATAAAAATAGAAAACTGTTCTTGAATTTAGTAAGGCTAAATAATATTCTAACGGGTTTTTGTTATTCGAATTTTTGTACTTTAAAATGTATACTGTTTGCGTTGTATAATCGTTGTTATAATCGATTGTTGCCTTGATTCCTAACCCCGTTTTCCGAACCAACACCTTCGGTGAATCATACAGTTTCTTTGGTTTGTAACTGATACCTGCTTCGGCAAGCACAACATACCTACTAGGTGCCAAGAAATATCTTTGTACATTTTCACCCACGATAATTGGGACATTATTACTTTGTTTATCTTTACTTATGATTGTGAAAGTGTCGTCTTTATTTAACAGGATTTGCTCTTTGCAATGTTTACATTTCTTGGTCCCTTTTTCCAATTGATTTTTGTCATAACCCTGTGCTAAATTGCAAATAGGGCAGCGAATAACGTTTCCTGATTTTGAAATCTCTACGCCTCGGCCAAAGGAAAATATGTCATTCCAATTAATACATTCTTGCTTTATTTTATTGACCAAATCTTCTTCTTCGGTGCGTAAATCAATATCGAATTTATATTCATCATTTACTAAAAATCTGTTTTGCTTTACTGCGTGTGAGTTATTATTGTAGAGAGTGATGAGTTCTACTTCATTTGCCAAAACACTTCGACGGTCTTCTGTTGGAAGTCTAAAGCATTGGGTTTGGCTTGAAGGGGTTGGCAATCCTTTTTTGCAAACTATTACTGTGGTTGCCCTGTAGACGTTATCAAAGAATTTCTCCCCAAGACGAGCTATAACTCGAATCTGCATCTTCTCTGCCAGTAGTTTCCGCAGCGGCATGTTTTGTTTTTCGAAAATGGAATCTGGAATAATAAATGCACAGTACCCGCCTTCCACCAGCAGATTATATGCTAATTCCATGAATAGAACATAACTATCATATTGGCCATCAATAAGTGAAAAACCCGCTTTTTCTAATTGGTTTTTAGTATATATTTTCTCAGAACTCCAAGGAGGATTTGCTATTATCGAATCGATTGGAGGTAATATATTACGCCAATAATCTGCAGATTTTTTATGTGTTCTCTTTGGAATAATAGTGTCATTAATTTGGATTTTAAACAATGGGTCTAAACTGTTTTTAATCTCCTTATCGACATCGATTCCCCTATACGATAATTTGTTGCCAAAGACCTCATTCGAAGCAGTAAGAAGGGCGCCCTCGCCACAAGCAGGATCTAACATTGTGCTTATTCTAAAATCATCTTTAGCCGATTCAATTTTCAACAATTCAGCAACGAATTTGGCAAGACCGTGCGGTGTATAAACGGCACCGTATTTTTTAACCATCATAGAATTCCGCTCAATCAACAAAATCTCTCTTCGCTAAGGGCATTTACCTTAGTGGTCAAATCAAATCCCCCATTGAGAATCAAAGATAGCAGCGTCATCCTTGAACGACTTGAACTCTAAATAATTGCCACAAGGATCCTTGATGAACATAGTGGCCTGCGAGCCAGGCTGTTCTTCGTACCTAGTATAAGGTCCAATCACAATCTCAATTCCTTTGGATTCAAATCGGGCTCTTAACTGATGCCAATCATCCCAATCCATGACCAATCCAAAATGCATTGCTGGTATCTCTTTTCCGTCGACTGGACTGGTGATTAATTCAGGCATCTTTGGAACTAGATGCGCTACTATCTGGTGGCCATAGAACTTGAAGACACACGATTCTTCTTTCTCTCGCCCCGTAGTACAATCTAGAACTTCAACATAGAATTTCTTAGTTGCTTCCAAATCATCGACTGGAAATGCTAGGTGAAACGGGCGCAGTGGTTTGGGTGGAGCGTAATCGATTCCGCAAGATCTGCAGACCTGATTATCGTCCCAATCACACTGGCGCAGACAACCGCTCATAGTTTCCACTTCACGCTACAGCCAATGGATTCTGTGCGGTTTACCGGTGGTAAGTCGCCCATCGATAGAGAGTCCATTGCATCCACTAAATCTCGCGTGGTTGCTTCCATTGCATTACCAGGAGAATTGTCTAAGCGTCCACGGTAGACTACAACTCCTTCACCATTTAGGAGGTAAAATTCAGGAGTTCTCTTTGCGCCCCATGCTAATGCAACCTCTTGGGTTTCATCGTGTAGGTATGGGTAAGGCATTCCTTTGTCGCCGCGCTTTACCATGTTCTCAAAAGAGTCATCTGGATAGACTGCTGAGTCGTTGGAATTGATTCCAACAAAGCCCATTCCTAGTTCTGCTGCTTTTGCAGCTGCCTTGTTGATTCGATTTATGCTTCCAATAACGTATGGACAGTGGTTGCATTCGAATACAACTACTGCGCCCATTTCTGTCATTACGTCGTCGAGTGAAACTTCGCCGCCGCCGTTTGCATTTGCAAGGCTAAAGCCGCTTACTACGTTGCCTGGTTCGTATCCCATAGGATAGCGAGTGGGTTGGGGCATATCACATTGTGGCTAGTGCCATATCGCATTCTTCTCGTCGGCGACGAGCGACTGCATGTTCTGGCTCGATTGCCAAAACGCCCTTCCAAGCGCCTGAAGCTTCAACAAAGCGTCCTGCCTCATGGTGGATTGCTGCGATGTGTAATCGGGCATCTAGGTTATTGCCGTCACAGCGTACTGCTGCTTCAAAGTCATTGAGTGCCGCATCTTCTCGGCCCCAATCAAGGTAGAGTAATCCTCTCTGGTGCCAAGCAGCGGTGTGATCTGGTGCTAAGCGAAGTGCTTCGTTAAGCGGCCCTTCTGCCTTCTCAGGCCTTTCCATAGAGATGAAACACGACGCTAGTTGAGTTAGAGCGTGGTGGTGGTGTGGTGCATCTTCAACGATTTGTTCGAGGTCTTTCTTAGCATCATCCCAGTTCGATAGCATCATGTTAGCCTCAGCACGACGTAGTTTCGCCAATGCCAGCCCTGGTGCTAATTCGAGCAGAACATTTGCATCATCCAATGCACCCTGTGCGTTTCCACTAGCCATGTGGATGCTCGCTCTGTTCAGGCGGGCGCGTACATGCGTAGGGTCCATCTCAATCGCTTCGTTGAAGTAAGATTGTGCTGCTTTGAGGTGCCCTTGGTTAGCGGCTATGTTTCCACGAACATAGGAGACGATTGCTCCTTCTCCGCGGATTGAAGCCGCATCGATGTGTTGGGTTGCTCCTTCTAGGTCACCTTTGTCAAGACAAAGTAGTGCGGATTCTGCCGCTGCACTTGGGTCTTCATCAGGTAGTAGTCTGCGAGCCCGGGTTAGAGTTTCATTCGCTTCTTCGCCCCTACCTAATAGGCGCTGTACACGGGCAAGTCCTAACCAGGCAATTCCAGATTCCCTATCCATTTCTAATGCTGCCTCGAATGATTCTGAGGCATCGACAAGTAAGGATTGGTCTGTGTCTCCAGTTCCATCGCGGAGACGGTCTGCGTTAGCAAGGTGCATTCTTCCTTCGACCACATGCAGGTCTGAATGAATCAGTCCTTCAGGTGTTGAATTCAAGACATCCCATGCTTCGGTATGGCGGCCTTGTAGTAGGCGTCGGCTTGCGATTGCCGCTCTTAGATGGCCATCTCTTGGATGCTTTGCTAGAGTCTTCTCTAGGGCTTCATCGGACTTTACATCCTCACCGCTTGCTTCCAATAGATCTGATTTCAGCATAACTAATTCTGTGCCACCTGCATCTAATGCTACTGCGTGAATTGCTGCCTTGAGTGCTTCAGAAGAACGTCCGTGGCTTTCTGTAAGTACCTTAGCACGTATAGCCCAAGCCATTCCGTTTTGACGGTCTAATTCCAAACACTTGTCTACACTCTCGAGTGCTTTTCCTTTCTCGTCGAGGGCAAAGAGAATCTCCCCTCTAGCACACCAGTCATCAGAGCGTGATGGGTCCTCTTCAAGGGCGCTCTCGATTGCTTCAAGTGCTTCTGAACGTGCCCCTGCACGCTGACGTAGTCCAGATAATAGTGAACGGTCTGCTGGAGTATCTACTCCCAGTGCTTCTAGGCGAATGATGTCCTTATGGGCATCTTCGTCGCCCATAGTTGCAAGCAAATGGGCGTGCGCTCGCAGTAATTCGGGTTCATCGGGATTCAAACTAAGGCGCTCCTCGAGCCAGCGGCGTCTGTCATATACGTCGCCAGATAAAACCGCTGTGTGTTCAAGAATACGCAGAGTTACATCATCGCCAGGAACTGAAGCGTGGGATTGTAGTAACAGATCCTTTGCACGAGATACTCTTCCGCTTTCGAGAGCGACTAATGCAATACGCCTTGAATCGGGAGCCGAAAGATAATCCATCTCATCAATGGTTTCTAGCAAGGACACTGCCAAACGGGCAGGCCCGGGAGCTAGCAGAGGAGATGTTTCGTGGTCTGCATCTAAAGAGATTCCAGCAACTAAAGTTTCCAATGCGGCAATAGATTCGCCTTGTCCTTGAAGAGCCTCGAATGCAAGAATTGTACCATCCAGTTCTGGATGTGCTGCTCTAACACCATCAAGGCCAGCGACTAAGCGCTGAATGCTTGTTTCTAGTCCATCCATTCTCTTGCCCATTAAGACCGAGGTGGATGCCTGCGCTTCCTGCAGGAGGATCATGCCATCGCCCAGTGTGTCCAGCGTTTCATGGGTTTTTGTGAGCCACCAGCCCAAACCCCCTCCTGCTGCAAACAAACTGAGTCCCATCGAGACGGTGATCGGGTCCATCAACTGCCAGCCATTTTCTTGAGGCTATATGCTCTCCTACGCGACTTATGCGCGAGAGAGCGTTTCCGCGACCCTTGAGGAATGCCCGAAAGTAGAGTCTTAGTCAATCAATGAAGGTAAGTTCAAACGCCTACACCGGCCAGTAGTAACACAGGTGGAGGCCATGGACGATAACTACTGGTGGAATGAACGCCTTGAGGCGTGGTCCCACGAGGGTTTCGATGTCACTTCATTTCGTGATTCTTTGAGGGCTGACTCGTCTCTTGCTAGTGAGCAATTAATTCAATTCAATAGCATGGTTTCCCGTAATCGCATTCTAAGACGAAGGGTGATTGATTCATCGGTTCCCCGCGAGAAGAAGGGAAAATGGCTCAGTGATTTAGACGATGTTGTAAACACGGATTCGTTGTTGAATAAGTGGGAGAAAGATGCGGCTCTAAACCGGCCATGGGAGCCCTATACTCACAAAGCAGAGGGGCGGTGGTCTGAACATGGACGGCGCTCGAGCCTGACAACTATTGTCAAGCGATTGAATGGACTTGACCCTTCTTCATTCTCCGCATGTCAGCCGCTGCTGATTCTTTTCGATGATGCGAGTAGTGAATATCTGATTACGTCGATGCTAGATGAAATCGAAAGTGATGAAAAGAGACGACGTGAAGTCGTCGGCGAAATGATTGAATTACTCGGTAGCGAGGGAATTGATGCATCTCCTGCTCGAAGAATGAAAATTAGTGATGCCTTAGAGCACCTAACTTCTCTTCAATCTAAAGCGGATGCGGCTCGGACAAATCGCTTGCGGATTGAAAAAGAAATTCGTCCATTTGATGACGAGTTGGCAGACCGTTTGTTATCAAAGAAGGGCGGTGATATTACTGCGGAAGTCGATGCGATTACCGACAACCTCTCCGGTCGATTAAATACTCTCAATCAAGCGGTTGAAGAGTGGAAAATCATGGGAATTATTTTCCCAGGCGGAGGAGAAGTTGTCCCTAGTGAATTACTCGATTGGGAGTCTGGTTTTCCTGAAATAGAAAAGACTGTTCAAATACATCTGCGTGCATTGGAAAGATGGAAAGATTTCGATACCCTGTGGCCTGATAAGTGTCAAAATTCAACCCTTGCTGGTCAACTGGAATTAACTGAAGAGTTCGTAGATCTCGTCGACTCTTTGGATCAAGAATGGCGTGAATTAGAGTTGGAAGGAATGCAAATTATTAGCTCGTGGGAAGACAAGGGTTTTGCAATGGATGTTTGGCGTTCTAGACTTACAGAAGAGCCTCGAAGTGCAATTGCATGGCTTACCCGAGATGATAGTAAGTACAGTTCTGCATCAACTCTAATCGATGCTTTGATGGCACTAGATGCATCTATTGCAGGTGAAGATGAAATCCTACGAAGGGTAGCGATATTACGAGAATACGACCTCGACCTTGACTTGTTAGAGGAAATGAGTGAATTCGTAGATAATCGTGCTAGAAGAGGTGCCCGTCACCGCTCTATGCTCGAAATGGAGTGGATGGATTTCGTTCGAAAGGGCCTGGCTGAAGACCGCCCGACCTCGATATATTCTCTAGCCGAATTTGAATCTTTAATTGCTGATGTCCGCCTAAATAGGCGGGTTTCTGGCATCCCAGTTGACCGTCTTGAAGAACGTATGAAGGAAGAAATTGATGGATGGTACCAGAATGGATTCTCTGTTGATTCGATTAATGAAATGTTAGCCGAAAATCCGATTGGGCTTGCATTAAGAATTAGTTCGTTCGGAGAGGCGGTTGCAAAGCACGAACAATTGCGAAGGCGGGTTTCTAATTTGGATTGGACACGAAATCCTGAACTTTCAATTGCAGTAAATTTGGATTTATCTCGTCCGGATAAACTCGATTCTCTTGCCGCTAATATCCCTCAATTGATGATGGATTTAGCGCAAAATGGTGTTAGTGATGAGCATTTCACATTTATTCCATGGCGCCCGAAAAAACGTTCTAGGCCAATCCTCATCCCTGTTCCTAAAAATGCAGTAGAAGATGCAATGGAAGCTATTCTTGAAGATATGGCATCGGATTCTGAACCCGAGGTTGTGGTTGAGAAAATCATTGAAGAGAAGCCAATAGTTGCAGTTGAGGAAACCGTTGATGTGGTTGAGAAAATCATTGAAGAGATGCCAATAGTTGCAGTTGAGGAAACCGTTGATGTGGTTGAAAAAATCATTGAAGAAATGCCAATAGTTGCGGTTGAGGAAACCGTTGATGTGGTTGAGAAAATCATTGAAGAGATTGTAATCGATAAAGAGGTTTCTGAGAGTTCATCTGAGCCGGAAATCCTCGAAGGTGATTCTCCGGCTTTTGACCAGTTATTGCGTTCGCTAGGGCTAAGTGAAGAAGCTGATATGTTAATCGATAGTGGAGATATTACCCCGGCTCGTAGGGCCCTTGCTTCCCATGTTGGAGTCGAACCAAGAGATATGCGATTGGATAGATTGTTGCGACTTTCACTACGTTTGATTCCGAAAGGGGATGATGGCGATGGCCAAAGACATGCCCTGCTTGCAACGCTTGCAGAACTAGCCGGTGTTCTATCCAAGTGGACTAGAACTCGCCTTGAAGCCCGTCATAATGGCGCAAAGGGGATTCTACTTGAGGATGCATCCATACTTGGTCAGGCGTTGGAAAGAATCCCAGGGCCCGGGACTCCGATGCCTCTGGATGCAGACGAATATGAGTTACCAAAACTCGATGACATTGATGGTCTGTCCAATGAAGTTAGCGTACTAAAGCGCAGAATTTTGTTGGCTAATTCTGGCGGAGTTCGCTAATTACTAACTCAGTTCGCCCAGAAGATTATCTTTCTCATCATTTGAAAGATTGTCTTCGCGTGGTGCTGCCTGAACAACGATTGGTGGCGGTGGTGCTACTGGCTGTAATGGAGCCATTGGTGGCATCATTGGCGCTCCCGCTGGAGGAGGTGGCGCCGGGATTCCAGCAAGACCGGGTGGCGGTGGTGCTACTGGCTGTAATGGAGCCATTGGCGGCATCATTGGTACCCCTGCAGGAGGAAGTGGTGTCGGGATTCCTGCAATACTTGGTAGCGGAGGAAGTTCAAGTGCCGGAGTGGCCGGTAATGGAGGAGGAGGCGGTATTGTTACTGCAGGCACCGATACCGGTGCAGCCTCGGGGGTTTCTTCTGCTGCTTCTTCTGCAACTTCTTCTGCTGCTTCTTCTGGAGGCGTTTGCTCTGCGGCTGGGGCTTCGGGTTGCCCCTCGGTAGCCTCAGTTGTGGTCCAATTCATCTCCATATCTTGAGGTTCTTCCGCCACCTGTTCAGGGGGCGGAGTTGATTCCGATGGCGGTGTCGCCGCTTCCATTACTGGCGGTTCTGGAATCACATTTGCTGCTGCAATGAACGCTTCTTTTTCAGCAGCAGCAACTTGTTCAGCCTCCTGCTTGGCATCTCTATCTGCGCTGAACCTTTCGGCAATTAAATCGGCTCTTGTATCGAGTAAAACGGTGTCCAGTTTTTCTCCTCGTAGGACTGTGATCATGGCATCATCGACCAAATCCATTGCTAGGTTAGTCAGTTCACGATTCGAGCGCCATCGATTGATGTAGAACGGGTGATTTCCTGAATTTGTCGATACGACGAACCTTTCAGGGTCCATCAGTTGCAATAATGCTAACATTGCCGCAATTGTAAATGGTACTAGGAATAATGTACTAATCATGAAAGAAGAAATTAACGATGCTCCGCCGATTACCCACCATATGCCTTTGAAATCATCTAACCAATCTAAGCGTTGGTGTGAGAAACCAGTATAGGAATCTCGACGGGTCGCAAGTACGTCTTTGGTAACTGCTGAGGCCCCCACTCGTTCGACCTTTACCACGCGAATTAATTCAGAATCAACTAATATCGAAAGGGAACGGTCTCCACAAGAAGATTCCTTCAAAATAAATTCTGTCATTTCTGTACCGCTTCTAACCCCGTTAGCGCGCATTCGTGGCGGCCCGTCTATCCATGATTGGATTGTACCACTAAATCCTGCTATTAATCCAGAGGATGCTGCCACTAATGCCATCCACAATCCTTGGCCCCAATTGGGGTCCGTATCTGTATCTGGTAAAATTAGGAACCAAACTAGTACGGATAATCCAACCCAAATTCCGCCAATCGCTGAGATTAGGTTGGATTTACTTTGACCCACCCCTATCATCGAGCGAACTTGCATTACCGTTGCAGCAAACAGAATTATGCTGCCAACAATGAGCATTATTGTTGCCACATATCCAGCATTGTAGAAATCTTTGATTTCGCCACAGGCTTCGTTTTTCTCTGAGTTTGTTGCGTTTTCCATCAATTCAGTACAGCCTTCGTAAGATGAACTATAATCTTCAACCTGGGTTTCACAAACATCCCCGATACAGGTTTCGGAGTTAAATTCGGTTAAACTGTAATCAACCGTTAAAGTGCCACCAATTGGTTCAGCAGTAGTTGTCAACCAAGACTCATTAATGATTGAATTTGATGCTAAAACCAATGCGAAAACCGTTAATGCAAGAGCCAATTGAACTCCTGCATTTCGATTTACAGTCGCCGCTGGTGCGGGGCTGGCTGCGGGGGGAGTATCATCGCCCATAACAGGCGGTGATACTTCGCTGCTGATGAAACTTCACCTTGTTAGGTGTTTCAAGCGTGCTTCTCTGTAAGCCAAGCTTTGACGTCGTCACGAGTTGTGAAACCTTTGCCTTCTTTGGTTCCAATAACTGTTTCAATCGATGCTTCAGATGCAATGTCGAGGATGCGTTCACTGACTGCTCCGTTGATCACAATTGCTACTGCGCCGTCTGCTTCTACTGCTGCTGCTGCCAAACTTTTAGGTCCGACTGCATCTGTAACTGTGCCATCAACTTTTACAAAGACCGCATTGTTAGCCTTCAAATCTGCAATGTGGTCGAAGTACTCGTGTACTTCGGCAGGTGCTTCTTCGGCTTCGACTTCGCCTTCTTCGTCTTCGGCTTCGTCTAACCATGCATCTGCGTCTTCAGTTGGAGCATCTGCAGGAAGTTTTGCTGCAAACTTAGATGTTTCAACTTTCTGTGAAAGGCACTTAGTTGCTGTTTTCTGTGGTAATAACTCCCACTCTTGGCCAACTGGTGCTTGAGCAACGAAATCTATCTTAATTGTTTCATTGAGTTGGCGGAATAGCATTTCTCCACCACGGTCACCGTCAATAGCTAAAATGACATTTTCTTTGGTTGCGGCTAAATCGATTAATTCTTGCTTAATTGTTCCAGCACCGTCGCATGAAATTGCATTCTTAACACCAAAGTTGAGGAGGTTACGAACATCGTTTCTTCCTTCTACAATAATGAGTGAATCACTAGATTCTACATTAGGTCCACAAGTTAGGCCGTGGTAGTTCTTTGCTGTGCCGACAGTAAGTACGCTGCGGACTTCTTCGATGACGGTCTTTGTGGCTGCGTCGCCAGAATTGACCATTACCAATAGTAGGTCCTTTGCACGGTCTATGACCGCGTTTACCTTTGTTGAGCGTACGTCCTGGATTTCAGTTACTG
>Ga0209091_10004345_pt1 | contig 11067 bp, 7 predicted proteins | sample ArcticOcean_MG_C_6_FD_187438 | JGI IMG/M metagenome (GOLD analysis project Ga0209091, IMG submission 187438) | Marine microbial communities from western Arctic Ocean - ArcticOcean_MG_CB8_128 (SPAdes) (version 2) | ecosystem: Environmental > Aquatic > Marine > Oceanic | place: Arctic Ocean... | reverse complement strand
GCGAAGCGCGACGACTGGTGCGACAATTGCAACCACTTCCACGACGAGGCACTTTAGAAGTCTTTCCGTCGTATCGGCGGCGAAATTTGAAAGAGACGGGTCGAACAACGGCAAAGAACCGAACGACTTGCGCGCCTCCATCTTCCAAGCGCTCGAAAAGAGTAACAACAATAACAGAGACGATGTGCAACAACAACAAGAAAAAGAAGAAGACCGTCCATCGACACCTTTTGACGACACCAACTGTTGCCCAACCTGTTTCGAGGAGTACCAAGAAGATAACCCGAAAATCACCTTAGCGTGCGCGCACCACTTCCATCTCGCGTGTATCGTCGAATGGAACGAACGAGGTCACAGCGAGTGTCCCACGTGCATGACCGACGTCGGTTTTTACATGGACGACGACGAGTAGTTTGAGATGACTAAGGAAGAAACTTCTCCTCTTTATCATCATTTCAATCATCGCTTTTGTAATTCTTAAGAATGAAACACTCATTTTTGTATCTAAAAAATACGCGATAGATCTCTCTCTCTGCTTCACTTTAAAACGCAAACAGTTGAGCGATGACGATGATGCTCCCCGCATCGTCGACGACGACGACGGCAGTATTTCGAAGCAGCAGCGGGAGAAGAAAGAACCACGGGGCGAAGGAGAGAATCGCGCTGTTGAGGGTTCGCGCGTCGTCGTCTTCGGAGAAGGAAACAAAGAAGCGCGCAAAAGAAGAAGACAAAGAATCGGAGGTTCCTCCTTCGGTTTTGGGACCATCGCACGCGACGATCCACTCCTCGAGCGTGGAGAAAGAAACGATTGAAGTTGTCACGGATGATCCTCGCGAGCAGTTGAAACGATACCAGGAGAAGTATCAGTATTCGATTCGACACCCGGGAGCGTTTTGGGCAGAACTCGCGTACGAGAACTATTCTTGGGAAAATCGAGACGAGTTTTTCAAGCGCAACGAGCACAACGAACGAGAAAATTTCGACGCGAGGAAAGGCGACGTGAACGTCGAGTTCTTTAAAGGAGCGAAGACGAATTTAGCGCACAACTGTTTGGATCGAAACATCGAGAAAGGTTTAGGAGGTGAACCGGCGATTATTTTTGAGTCCGACGAAGGCTTCGAGCGAGAGAAGCGGTGCGAAACGCTCACGTATTTGCAGTTGAAAGAGAAGAGCGATAAGTTAGCCAATCACTTGATTTACGTGTGCAACGTGAAGCCGGGTGATGTGGTTGTGTGTTACTTACCGATGATTCCAGAGGTTGTGGTGACGATGATGGCGTGCGCGAGGATCGGCGCGGTGCATAACGTCGTTTTTGCCGCGTACTCGGCGGAGGCGTTGGCAAAAAGAATCATCGATAGCGAGGCTAAAGTTTTGGTATCGGCGGCGATGTCGTATCGAGGCGGAAAGGCGATTGAGTTGTTTAAGATTGTCGCCGAAGCGGAAAAAATTTGCGAGATACAAGGGCACCGAATCGAGGAAAGAGTGTGTCACTTTAACTTGCCCGGATCGGAGCCGCACACGGATTGGCCAAAGGAAAAAGCGGAGATATTAGCCGCGTACAAACAGCGACACGGAGGTAATGAAATGTCACCCGCTTGGACGGACGCGCCGCACGGCATCATGCGTCCATATTATGGTTTATACCTTTTTGAAAGTAGCAAACTGACGCTAACTTATAACTCTCTTCTCTTTTTGCTTTGAAAACGTACAGGTTTTGATTTGGCGTTGGACGAGCAAGAGTCGCGACCTCCGCCGGTGACGATCTGGCGCGATGCGGAAGACCCAGCGTTTATTTTGTATACGAGCGGGTCAACGGGCGCACCCAAAGGTGTCGTTCACGTGATTGGCGGATATATGGTTCACGTCGGGGAGACGATGAAAGAAGCGTTTAACGTAAAAGCTGGCGACGTGACATTTTGCACCGCAGACGTCGGATGGATAACGGGTCACTCGTATCTTGTCTACGGTCCGTTACTGAACGGTTGTACCTCGATTTTATACGAAGGCAAACCAGATTACCCGAACGCGAGTCGATTGTGGGAAATTTGCGACAAATATCGCGCAAAAGTTTTATACACCGCACCAACTGTTATTCGATCTTTGAAGAAACAAGGCGACGAGTGGGTCACGAAAACGAAACGAGACTCTTTGGAGATTTTAGGAACGGTTGGAGAACCTATCGGCGAATCTGCGTGGACGTGGTTCCACGACGTCGTCGGCGAGGGAAAGTTGCCAATAGTTGATACGTGGTGGCAAACCGAAACCGGCGGACACGTCATCTTATCTTTACCGAACGTCGGCGAACAGAAACCGGGGAGATGCGGATTACCTTTCTACGGATGCATTCCTGCGATTCTCGACCCGCAAACCGGGAAAGAATTAGATGGACCAAACGTGGAAGGTCTACTCGCGTTGAAACCTCCCGCGTTACCTGGGATGTTTCGCGACATTTACAAAAATCACGAACGATACGTCAAGTCGTATTTTCAAGAGATTGACGGGTACTACGTCTCCGGCGATGGCGCGAGAAGAGACGAGGATGGGCAATACTACATCACCGGGCGTGTCGACGATGTAATCAACTGCTCTGGTCACAGAATTGGCACGGCTGAAGTAGAAAACGCGCTCGCTCGGAACGTGTTTGTAGCCGAAGCCGCGGTCGTAGGCATCCCGTCTGAGATTAAAGGCCAAGAGTTGTTCGCGTTTTGCTCGCTGAGAGAAGATATTCAATTTTTGAAAGAGAAAGCGGAATTGAAATCATCCAAGTATACCCCGGAGCAGTTGATTGTAAGAGATCTCATGGACACATGCGCGAAGGAAATCGGTTCATTTGCGAAACCAACCGGTGGGATTTTGCTTCTCCAGCCAGGCACTGGAATTCCCAAGACGCGCTCGGGAAAGCTCGTTCGAAGAGTTTTACGCAAGATTGCCAAAGGTGATTTGACGGGTGACTTTGGAGATTTAAGCGCGGTGGCGAATCCAGAATCGATTCAATCCATCATCCAAGCGAAGAAAAAAGCGAACGAAGCGGAAAATTAGAGAGAGAGAGAGAGAGAGAGAAATGAAGCGCAATGCGCGATACATACACAACCAAACATCATCAATTTTTTACTACCTATTTTGTGCTGTTCATCATTTTACTTACTGCTCGCATATCTTTGTAGAATGCGAACCGCAGCTTCGTCTACGCGACGCGAAATTTCTTCCTTCGACGAGAACATCAACGCCGCGCACAACGCGGTCTGGGAAAGTTTCGTCGTCAACCCGTCGTAAAAAGCAAAAAAGCCGCCTTCGATGGTGTATAAATCTTTCACGCAGTCTACGATACCGTCGTACTCTTTACTATTATTTCCGTTCTTACCATCTGCTTTGATGCTGTTCTTCTTCGTCGTTCCTACAACGCCTCTTCTTCCAACCTGTAACCTTGACTTAATCACCAACATCGGGTACGTCGCTAACGTGGCTCCAATTTTTGCCGTCGCTCCTAAAAAGAACGCGTCCAAAGCGCTAATGGTGTTGGTACTACTATTTCTACTATTACTATTACCGCGTTGTTTCTGCCTCAAAGTCTCGTAGATTGCAAACTGTAACGCCGGATTAGTGACCATAATCAACGACGCGGATAAGCCTCCGTAAAACCCAGCGACGCCGGAAGTATCGTACACTTCCTTCGCCACGGTCCAAAATCCAAGCGCTTTCGCCTCGTCTCGTCTCTTGCGGCGCGTCGCATCGACACTACTCGAAACTCCACCCTTCTTCTTTTTCACAGCCGACCACTTATGTGCCTCCTCCTCTTCGCTCTCACTCTCGTCGTCTTTTTCCTCATCGATGCTCCGTCCTCGATTCGACGACGTCTTCGACACGACTTGCATCTTCGCCACCACCGTCCATATCGGCAGCGTCAACCCGACGTTCACGCACCCGGCTAAACTCGCCGTGAGTAAACTCTCAATCGGTGTTAAAAATCCCTGTTGCTCTTGCTGCTGGTGTCCTGAAACTCGTTGTCGTTTCGCGCGTAAATATTCGCCGTTGAACACCGAAAACCAATAGTAATACACGCCTTGCGAACACACCGTCCCGATCGAGGCTGGTTTCACCCCCACGTATAATTTCTTCAACTTTCCCAATTTCGTTTGCGTCGTTGAATCATCTTCGTCTTCGTCTTCTTCGTCTCTCGTTTTTGACGACAACATCGGCAACAACAATCGCACTCTCGGTTTCTCTCCAGTCTTCTTCTTCTCCTTCTTGTCATCATCTTCAAAGTCGACCTCTTTCTCATTCGTCGAACCAATCAAAGTCGTCGTCTTTTTCTTCTTCTTCTTTGTCTTCTCTCGAACGTGCTGCCTCGTATTCAGCGTTATCAGTGGATACGTCGCGAGCAACGCCAACAATCCCGCGATTGCCCCGGAGATGCCTTCCACTCGGTTCTGGTAAGATGAAGATGAAGACATACTACTCTTCGCGTGTGAATACGCTCGAAAGTACTGCGGGAAAATTGGGAAGATGTCTTCATTACATCAGAGGAGTTTAGAGTCAATACTACGAGATGATAATACTCGCAGATGCTGCTCTCGCGACGGATACTGCTGCGAAGGAGAACAGTACTATCGTCGGAGGAGGAGGAGGAGGAGGAGAATTACACCAAAATCAGCAACAACACAATAATGTTCATATCGTTGGAGATTACCGCAAAGAGTCCGTCTTAAAGATACTGAAAAGCAGAATCGGATGGTTGAGCGCGTTTTTCCTCGGCTTAATCTTAGCCGCGGTGGTGGTGGAACGATTCGAGGAGCTCTTAACGCACGAAGTGGAGCTGTCGTATTTCGTGCCCTTATTAATCGGGCACGGTGGGAACACCGGGTCGCAATCGGTCGCGACCGTTATACGAGCGATCGCGCTGAAACAGATAAAACCGGAAAATACGCGCGAAGTTATTCAGGTGTTGTTCAAAGAAGCCGTCTCCGGGTTCATCATGGGCGGCTTTTTGGGGATGTTGGTGTTCGTGTTATCGTTGGTGTGGGAAGGCATATCGCCTTTGATTGGTTTGGTGGTGGCGATATCGTTGCCTTTGGTGAGCGTGTGGGCGAACGTGTTAGGCGCCGGGTTGCCGCTGTTCGCGGTGAAGTTGGGTTTTAATCCCGCGGTGACGTCGGCGCCGTTGATGACGACGATCGTAGATAGCAGCGGGTTGGTGATTTATTTTTTAGTCGCACAGAGATTAATGCCGGAGACTTTGGGTGATGTCGCGGTGAAGATAGCAGAGGAGGTTGGGGATGGGAGCGCGACGTGAAAAGAGAGAGAGAGGGAGAGAAAGAAGGTTCGTAGAGGTAGTTAGAGAGGACGTGTAATATTTAGAAGATGATTTTTTGCGAATGTCGTCGTGTGCAGTAGTCGCGTTTATTTTCCTACTTTTCTTATCATTACTTTTTTGCTCCTACTCCGAATACTCTCGATTGCCTCTTCTTCGTCTTCCTCGCTTGTCTGGAGACCTTGAACGCGAATGCGATGGCGACCTGTTTCTTCTTCTTTGGTACGGCGCGTCTCTCCGAGATGACCTTCGGCGTCCTTGTTTACCACCATCATCCATCGCGTTATCTTTATCGTCGTCATCGTCGTAACCCCCAGACTTTCTTCTTCGCGAAGGCGGCGATCGAGATCGCGAGCGATCGTGGCGTCGTCTACTTCGTTCATCTCGGCCTCTTCGGCCGTACCGCTCTCTCGAGCGAGAGCGAGACCGAGATCTAGAACGAGACGCCGAAGGAGGCGAACGAGATCGAGATCTAGAATACCCTCGTCTTCTATCTCTATCTCTTCCTCTGTACGTTCCGCTATCTCTTCTCCGCGGAGGCGAACGCGACCGCGACGTTCGTCTGCCACCGTATTCTCTGGTGGCGTGCGTTCCGTTATTGGCGTTGTTGTTCGTAGTATAACCGCCGCCGCCGCCGCCGAAATCTCTCCTCCTCCCTCTAAAAGTACCGCTATCTCCTCTACCGTTATTATTATTCGTATTATTATTCTCGTACCCTCCAAAGCCGCCAAAGCCTCTCCTCTCCTCCGCGCCGCCGCCGACGACGGATACTCCCTTCTTGACGCAACTCACCGAATCGACAAAGGCCACCTTAATCTCCCTCCCGTCGATTTCCCCGCCGTCCAAGTTCTCTCGCGCGTATTCCGCGTCTTCCAACTCCCGAAATTGCACTCGACAAAACTTCCTCCCGTGGCCAAAAGAGACGTTTTCGATCCCACGATGATCGTTAGAGTTGTTGTTCTTATCATTGAGTTGGTAAGAGTTGAAAATCTCCCTCACGTGGTGTCCAGTCAATCGCGGGGAGATGTTCGCGACGTGCAAAATCTTCGTCGGGTGTCTGCTTTCACCTCTTATCGTCTCTCCCGCTTCGTCGTCTAGAACTTCTCGATCGTCGTTGTTTTTCGCGAACGTGAATCGTTTGTTCTCGTCGTTTTTCGTCGTCGTCGTGATGGTCGACCCACGCGTATAGTTCAGTCCCATCCTTTGCTCTTAAAATGGAGATCTTTCCGCACAACTTTGACGGTCTCATTTCTCAACCATGGAGGAGGAGGAGGAGGAGCTTCAGCAGCAGCAAGAGATGACGACGGTGAATAAAAAGCAACAACCGACGAGGGTGCTCGCGGGAGCGGCGGTTCCTCCGACAGGAGTCGCACAAACAACAAATAATACGCAGACGAGAAATACGAATCAGCCGGGGTCGATCGCGCAACCAGATTCGAACACGTTTAAGAACCACTACCAAGATTTGGTGATGTTATACCGAACGTTGCACGAAAGAGCGAAAGGACCGAAAACGCTGAAGAAAAGCTTCCTGGTGAGGAATTTGAGGTACATCAAACCGAAGAAAAGAAAGAGGAAAACGACGGCTTCGATGATTGCGACGGAAGAAAAGAAGATGAAGATGAGTAACGAGAGGAGCAGTAGTAGGAGTAGAGGCGACGACGACGACGAGAGCAACAACGACGAGAACGAAGAAGAGGAAGAAGAAGAAGAGGACGAGAAGCAACCGAAAGACGATCAAGACGTGATGTTTCGATACTTTTATAAGGCAAAAGGCATCGCGGATTTGAGAGTGAGCGAGAAGACGGAGAGAGCGTACAGGGCGCGGTGTCCGTTTTGCAACCTCAAGCCGAGGAATTTTATCGGTTTGTGTCAACACCTGAACGCGTCGCACGATCAATTCTATTTTACGTTTTTACCGGTGAACACGGTGCAGAAGAGGACGCTGACGGATCCAAACAGAATGTACGTGGCAAAATTGGAAGACAGAGTGGTGACTATGAACACGATCGAGGTGAGGATTAAGAAGACGTCGTTCGTGATGTGCGAGAACGGACAGGACAAATTGAACATGTTAGACGCGACGCTGTTGGAAGACCCGGCGAATAAATCGTTTGAGTTCTTCAGCGGAGGAAAATACCAGAAAGTTGGAACGAATAAAGTAATTTTACCGGCGATTGGGAACTTGGCGCCGACGAATACGTCCAGTCAAGACGTTCAGAGTAAAACGCACGGGTGGGAGAATGAGTTGGCGATTTTGAAGATAAAGTTGAACGAGGAGATTAGGAATAAGCAGTTGCAGAAACAAAATGAGATGCAGCTCAAAAGCATCGAGGAGAATATCTCGCAAGTTGCGAAGAAAGCGGCGTTGAAAGAGAAAGAGCACAAGAGAGAGTGGGAGAAGAATCCATTCGCGCAGTTTTTTACTCCGCATTATTACGACCAGATTTCCTTGGACAAAGCGGCGGCAGTTTTGAACGGAGAAAATGCAGAGGAACACGTGAAGGATTTTTACAACAGTCAAAAGAGGATGTTTGGGAACGATATCAATTTAACCAAAGTTGTTCGCGCGGCGAAAGAAAGAGTGCAAGCGGAAAATAGAGCCACGGCGGAATTGGGACAGTTTCACGTCGGTGCGCCAGAACAGCAACAGCGCTTGTTGCAACAGTGGAGTCATTCGAACAACGTGAAACTACAAGGAGTGGGAGTTAAAAGGAATCGCGAAGAAGGTGGTGGCGGGAGAGAAGAAGAGTTTCCGCTCGGCTACGCCGCTTCGGAGCAGTTGATACGTCAAAGACTCGCAAAAGAGGCTGAACAGAAATATATAGAGAAGAGGATAAAAAAGGAAAAATCGAAACTGGAAAAGAGGAAATTTGCTTCGCAAGGCGAGCTTGATAAGGCGGCGAGTCAGAAGAAAAACTTTCGTCAATCAGCGCAGTACCAAGAAGTTGTCGCCACGAAGAAGACGACGATTCAAGAGACGGGCTCGAGAAAATCATTCGCCATCGGCGGTCGGTATTACCACTCACGAACGTGTTTACCCATGAGCAAGAAAAATTTCAAAACGGAAGACAAATCTACCATTCCCGATTCCGACGACGACGAGAGGGAGCAGGAAGAAATGTGGGACAAAGAAGACGCGCTGTTTATAGACGAATATGTGGACGTGGCGCAAGTGGAAAAAGATTTCTTTAGAATGTGGAACAAACACGTGCGTAAATATTGCGCCATGGCGAACAGGCAAATGCCAGACTGCACGAGTTCGTTCATGTACGTTCACAAAGAAAAGCTGGTGAAAGACCGCCAGATGAGAAAGTTGTTTCATTTACACCTGATGAACATGTACGATTTTGGCGTGTTATCTGGGAAAGTGATTCAAGCGCTCGTGGCGAAGATGAACGAGCTCAGACGCGAGTCAGAGAATCATACTCCTAATTCCAAACTCCTTTCTGAAAAAGAAGAGGATACACAATCAGCAGAGAAAGCTCCTCCTGCGGTAGTTGAAGCGATCGAAACAAACTAGAAGAGAGAGAGAGAGAGAAAGGAAAAGAGACGCGGAATACGCTTCTCGGTTGAAAAAGAACGAGCAATGTAACAAAATCAAAAGTATAAACCACTCGCGCACATACTGTACCGTATCGTCGGGTTGAAAATTCTTCTATCCTCTTTCTATATTACGAAAAACTAAAATACATCATTCTCTTCTTCTTCTTCTTCTATGCATAACTACTCGGACTCTCAATCACCCCCAACTGGACGCACTGCAACCTCACGTCTAATCTTTGCGGTTGCTTTCGGTTTCGCCTCGCCCATAACTTCGCCTCGCCAAACTCCGGCATCGAGCGACTGTGCGGAACCGCGCCTCTCTTGGCGCCGACGCGAGGCGGCGGTTGTTCGCTCTCCCGCTGATTCGGCGGCGTCGTCGGTCCTTCTTCTTCTTCTTCGCTATTATTATTATTATTATTATTATTATTATTCGTGTTTCTTCTATTCTGACGACTCGTGTTGTTGTTTGATGATGATGAGTATCCGTACGCGCTGTCCTCTCGGTTCAATTGCGCGTGCAGTTCTCGTCGTTCCGCCGTCGTTTCGACCTCCTTTCTTCGAGCCTCGTAAAAAAAATCATCATCATCATCTTTATTATCCATTCTTTCCTCTCTCTTCACCCTTGGTCTTCTCGCATCTAATAACTCCACGTCGGAAACCCCTCCGGCATCTCTCAATGCGTCCAACCCGCCGGAGACGGAGCAGTACGCGCGTATCCTTCCCGGTCGCGCGAACATTGATGTGATTTTTTTATCGTTGTTTCCCGACCTCTCCTTTTTTCCCCAAGAAAAAGAAGAGTCAACAACGATGAGAATCTCTCTTTCGCGCGTCGCAGAAACTACTTGGAAGAACAAAAGAAGAAGAAGAAGAATACCACCACCACCACCTCGGCAGGTCTCGTTTTCTCTCCTTCTTTTATTCTTACGCGTGTGTTGTGCTTTCTCTCTCTCTCTCTCTCTCTCTCTGCTCCAGAGAGAAGAGAAGAAGAGAAAAACTTCTGGCGAGATTGTTCTCGTACTCGTTTAAAAAACTCTCTTCTGCGGCTGTGAGAGCTCACACACAAGAAAGCACCACCAAAAAGTACATAAAAACTGACGACCAAAAATGTCTCTCTTTGGCTCCCTTCTCTCCTGTTTTTTTTTTCTGCTTTTTTTCACTTTTTTTGTTGTGGGTGCAAGAATTGACTGATTTTTGAGCGATGACATTTGAGTGTTGTTGCCTCTGATACATGAAAGATATTTTCTCATTCACCACAAAAAGAAGCACATCCATCATCATGAACGCAGCACTCACACCGACGACGACGATTCAGACGACGACTTCGAACGCGGCAGCTTTAGCAGCTTTAGCAGGAGCAGGAGCAGCAGCGGCACCGAAGAAGCCGAGACACCAACGCGTGGAAATATTATGCCGCTCTAAATCATTTTCCCGAATTTTCGACGATGCCGACGACGTCGATGAGTGCTTCGTCGTGAACTCCGAAAAATCATTTGATTCATCATCATCATCAACTCAGACGACGATTCAGAAAACGATGACGAGAAGGAAAGCGATGATGGTCTCCACTACCACCACCGCGTTCGCGTTCGCGTCGATGGTGCTGAGTATTGATGATAATAATAATAATAATAATAAGAGTAATTATTATTACGCGTTCGCGGCTGAGGAGGAGGAGTCTTCTTCTAAAATGATGAATACGAATAATACTAAGAACACGACGACGTATACCGACGAGGTGCTGAAATTCAGTCTCTCGTATCCGACGGATTCGTGGCAGCTTTTAGTCGGCGAAACCGGCGGTTCGGGAGATCGATCGGGATCTCGACAAGTCATCGCGTTCGCGCCGAAAAACGCGAATCCGAAAGACGTGAACATTTCTTTAGTGGCGACTCCAGTCGGGGCGGATTACCCGAAGATGGGGAGTTTCGGATCGCCGTTCGAGTTCGGTTACAATATGGTGAACCTGATGAATAAACCGAAAGCGAAGAAAGGCAGAGAGGACGAGGTGCAGTATTCCGAGTTGATTGAAGCGGGAAGTAAAGGGTTGAACTATTTCGTGGAGTACGAATTGACTCGACCGAGCACGAGGATTGATTCTAAACAGTTAGTCGTGGCTGGGATTGGGTACGACGGGAGAGTCAGTCATCTCTATTCGACGACCGCGCAGATGCCGAAAGGAGAGGAAGAGAAGTGGAGACCAGAGATTGAAAAGA
>Ga0209091_10004344_pt1 | contig 11067 bp, 7 predicted proteins | sample ArcticOcean_MG_C_6_FD_187438 | JGI IMG/M metagenome (GOLD analysis project Ga0209091, IMG submission 187438) | Marine microbial communities from western Arctic Ocean - ArcticOcean_MG_CB8_128 (SPAdes) (version 2) | ecosystem: Environmental > Aquatic > Marine > Oceanic | place: Arctic Ocean... | reverse complement strand
AATTTGTCCTCGTTAATAATGAACTTTTTAATCACCAATGTTTGAGCAATAGTAATGATGTTCGCTAAGAAATAATAGAAACTTAATCCAGCTGCAAATCCGTTGAACATAAACAACATCATTACTGGCATGAAATTCATCATAACCTTCATGTTCTTCTGAATAGCTTCTTGCATATCACCTCCTCCGGAAGCCGCAGTGGATGGAGTCATTTGTTGGTTATACCTCATATAAAAGAACATGGAAATGGCCATCAAAATTGTAAATAAACTAATGTGGTTTCCATAAAAAGGAATAGCGTACTCCGCCGACCAAGTATAAATTGAATCAAAAGATGATAAATCCTCAGCCCATAAAAACGGTTGATGTCTCAACTCGATAGCTGTTGGGAATAAACGGTACAACGCTATTAAAATAGGCATTTGAAGTAAGGCAGGAATACAACCTGCTAAAGGACTTACACCAGTCTTTTTATATAGGGCCATGGTGGCTTGTTGCTTTTTAACGGCGTCAGCATCTTTGTGCTCCTCGTTTAATTTTTCCAAATGAGGTTTAATCACCCTCATTTTTGCTGAACTCAAAAAGTTCTTGTAAGTAATTGGAAATAACACCAACTTAATTGAAAACGTAAGAAGGATAATCGCAATACCAATTCCCATTCCTGTGCTTAAAAGCCATTTAAAAACGGGGTAAATAAAGAATTGATTAACCCACTTAAATACCGATACTCCAAGATTCAATTGCTCCACAAGATTCTCATCGTATGAATCTAATATATCATATTCATTTGGCCCCAAATACAAACCGTACTTGTTACTCACATTAGAAGACAAATCAATTGGAAAGGTTGCAGCAAATTTCTTCACATAGCTTGTGTCCTCTTCGTTGAACTTCACCTCAACATGAGCACCAGTTACTGGGTTATTTTTAGCCATTAATACTGATGAGAAATATTGTTGTTTAAACGAAATCCATTTTAAGGCTTCTTCTGGAGATTCCTCCTTGAAGCTTGACCCTTCACTCAACCAGTCACGACCATCTTCGTCCGAATAATAAAATACAGTAGCGTTTTGACGCTCTAACTTTAGACTCTTTTCCTGAGCAGGAGCAATTTGTTCCCATTTAAATTCCACTACGTTGTTGGTCCCTGCTATATCTCTGTCAAGATTAACAATGTTCACATCAAAGTCTAACATATAATCATTCCCCTTCAAGGTGTATACGTATTCGATGTAACCACCATTTGAACTCAACAACTTCAACTTTAAACTTACTTGACCGCTATCAGTTTCAACAACCAAGTTTTCTGTAGAAGAGGGAGAAAAGTGAAAATCTCTAGTATTCAATACTCTTCCTTGATGCTGGAAGTTTATTTGATAATAAGAAGAATCTCCTGAAAACAAAACAAGTTCACCGTCATCGTTTCCTGAGATGTAATCGCCGTATGTTTTATAATCTTTTATAACTGCCTTAGAAATAAAGGCCCCTTTTGTATTAATATGAAGTCTCAGTTTTTGGTTTTCTAGGATAATTTCATTGTCTTCCCCCTCACTGGCTTCTGAAAATATCCCAAATTCAGCCTTTTGTTTGCGCTGCTTATCCGCCTTATCTGTGGAGTCTTTCTGAGATATTAGAGCACCAAAGTCAGGATTCTGAACAGTTGGAATTGCTGCACTATTAACGTTACTAGCAGTTGGTGCTGCACCATGAACATCAGACTCAACCTGAGATGCAATCGCTAAGGAATCAGCTTGTTCTGATTTTGCCACAATTTCCGCTTGTTCAATTGCCAGCTCTTCGGCTTCTTTACTTTGGTAGTAAACAAAACCAATTACTATTAAAACGATGAGTACCCAACCCGTTACCTGATTCCTATCCATGACACTTTATTCTTCTAATGATTCTAAACTCCTAATTTTCGATGGTAGCTTTTACAAAACCAACAAATAATGGATGTGGATTTGCAACAGTACTTTTATATTCTGGATGATATTGAACACCTACAAACCAAGGATGATCAACTACCTCAACTACTTCAACAAGTGAAGTTTCAGGGTTAATTCCTGTAGCACGCATTCCGTTTTCTTCGAATTGCTTTAAATACTCGTTATTAAACTCGTAACGATGACGATGTCTTTCTTCTATGTTTGTAACACCATATGCATCAAAGGCTTTACTTCCTTCCTTAAGCTCACAAGGGTAAGCACCCAATCTCATGGTTCCTCCTTTGTTTGTTTCTTTCTTTTGACTTTCCATTAAGTCAATCACAGGGTGCTCCGTTTTATCATCTGTTTCTCTTGATGATGAGTTTAAACCCAAAACGTTAGTTGCAAATTCAACAACTGCACATTGCATTCCCAAACAAATCCCTAAAAAAGGCACTTTATTTTCTCTTGCAAATTGAATAGCTGCTATTTTTCCTGAAATCCCTCTTTCTCCAAAACCTGGAGCTACTAACAATCCTTTTAACCCAGCAAACTTTTCAGCAGCGTTATCAATAGTAATGCTTTCAGAATGAATCCACTCCAGCTCTACTTTTGCATCGTTACTTACACCAGCATGAATTAATGCTTCAACAATAGACTTGTAGGAATCTTTTAGCTCAATGTATTTACCAATAAGACCAATTTTAACGGTTTGCTTAGGGTTTTTAAACTTTTTCAAGAAGCTCCTCCAAGTATCCAAAGCAGGCTCCTCTCCAACTTCCAAAGACAATTTTTCCATGACCACTTTGTCCAACTCCTCGTCCATCATTAACATGGGAACATCATATATTGTTGGTGCATCAAGAGCTGCAATTACTGCTCTTGGTTCAACATTACAAAATCTTGCAATTTTATTCTTTAAATGCTGAGAAATATCGTGCTCCGATCTACAAACTAGTATATCAGCTTGCAATCCGTATTCTAGTAATTTTTTAACTGAATGTTGAGTTGGCTTTGTTTTTAACTCACCTGAAGTAGCTAAATAAGGAAGCAATGTTAAGTGAATCACTAAACTGTTAGCTCCCATTTCCCAACGCATCTGTCTTACTGACTCTATGTATGGCAGTGATTCAATGTCACCCACTGTACCTCCAATTTCTGTGATGATCACATCAAAAGCGTCGTCACCAAAACTTTTGACACTCCTTTTAATTTCATCTGTAATGTGAGGAATAATTTGAACCGTTTTTCCAAGGTATCCCCCCTCACGCTCGCGATTAATTACGTTGGAGTATATTTTCCCTGTTGTAATGTTATTTTCCTGTGAAGTCGCTTCATTCAAGAAACGCTCATAATGACCAAGATCTAAATCGGTTTCAGCTCCGTCATCAGTTACAAAACACTCACCATGTTCGTACGGATTTAAAGTGCCTGGATCCACATTAAGATATGGGTCGAGTTTTTGAATAGTTACCGCTAGTCCTCTTGCTTGTAATAATTTAGCTAAAGAAGCTGCTAGTATACCTTTCCCTAGAGAAGAAGCAACACCGCCTGTTACGAAAATATACTTGGTTTTGGCCATTGATCTGTTTAATTTTAACAGTGTGCAAAACTACTAATAATTGAGGCTACTGCGAATTATAAATCATTGATTTATTAAAAAGTTGTCAGTAGATTCAATAAAATATTAACCATCTTAAAATTTCTGTCATTTTTTGGAACTTTTTTAAAATATTCGAGTACACATATTAGTTACTGTATAATACATACAAGAATTGAATTAACTACCTTACAGCGGATAATTGGTGAATATTCTACGAAGCTAAACCGGCATGCAGTTAAATTGATATGATTAACATAAAACGGAAATTAAAATTTATCTCCAATATTTTTAAAAAAATATTGTACTTCTTTCCAACGCAATTGTTTTTCGTTCACATTAAAAACAATCCTATTCTATTCATTATTTGGTCAATTATCGTTGCAGTAATCTCCAAAGGAATCTTGATAAAATATGGAATTCCATACTTGTTTTTAACTCCAGAGTACATGGGGGAAGTAAGTGTTTTATCGTTTGCCATTTTAGGCTTTTCTTTCGGTGGTTTTATAGTCGCTTTTAATATCAGCTCATACATAACAAATGGACACCGGTTCCCTTTTATTGCTACGCTGTCAAGACCTTTTATCAAGTACTTCATGAACAATTTGGCTTGGGGAGTTATCCTAGTTGTCTTGTATACTTATTTCGCCTCCCAGCAACTGTTATCGGATGGGACTGATAAATTTACGGTACTTACCTACATACTTGGTTTTATTTCGGGGTTAGTCTTTATCATTTTACTGAGCCTTGGCTACTTTGCTAACACGAACAAAGATTTTACTAAACTTCACGGATCATCTGGTAAAAAGGAAGTGCCAATTGGTGCAATTTTGCACAAGCGAGTTAAAGTTGATTCATTTTTTAGCAAGGACAGGGAGTGGAATGTTGAAACTTATTTAAGTTCATTTCGAAAAATTTCTATCGCCAGATCCATTGATCATTACGATAGCCACATGCTGAACCAAGTCTTCAAGCAGAACCATTTTAATGCAGCGTTATTTGAAATAGCGGCAATAATTTCCATCATATTATTAAGCTTCGGAAGCAACATTGATTACTTTAATATTCCAGCTGGAGCAAGTATAACTCTCATGTTTACCATTTTCATTATGGTAACAAGTGCTATTCACAGCTGGTTTCGAGGATGGGCATCAGCCTTACTTATTACCGCAGTATTGGTAGGTAATTTCGCTTCTAAATTTCCATTATTCCACTCTCCCAACAAAGCTTACGGGATGAGTTATAATAAAACACCCGCCGTTTATTCGACTGCAGAGCTTCAAAAACATATTTCCAAAGAAAACTTCAGGGATGACTTTTTCCACACCTTGAAAATATTGGAAAATTGGAGGAAGAAAAATTTACTACACAGCAGTAAGCAAAAAGAGAAACCTAAAATGGTTTTTATTAATACTACTGGAGGTGGCATGAGAAGTAGCATGTGGTCACTACATTCAATGCAATATGTTGACAGTGCAATGAATGGACAATTACTACATCACACCCAGTTAATTACTGGCTCGTCAGGTGGAATGGTAGGGATGTCATACTTGCGTGAGTTGTATTTGCAAAAGCAAGAAAACAAAATTGAAAATCTCTATGACAATCATTATGTCCAATGCATGAGCAAAGACGTACTGAACAGAGTGGGCTTTGTCCTTACTGTAAACGACATGTTAATCAAATTACGGAGTTTCAAAGATGGCGACAATGAATTCAAAATTGACAGAGGATATGCTTTTGAACAGCAATTAAATAAAAACCTAGAAGAAGCTTTAGGTAAGCGACTTGATGAGTATTACTTACCCGAATTTCAAGCAAAAATTCCAATGGCAATCATCTCACCAACCATAGTGTCAGATGGCAGAAGGTTGTTAATTTCACCTCAACCAATATCCTACTTATCTTACACATTCCCGCAAGACAACATCAGAAATAACGTACTGTTGGAATCAGTCGAATTCAAGAGATTCTTTAAAAATCAGGACGCTGGTAACTTAAGATATTCTAGTGCATTGCGAATGACTTCAACATTCCCTTACATCATGCCGATTGTTAACTTACCTTCCGACCCGCCGATGAAAGTTATGGATTCAGGATTAAGGGATAATTACGGAACAAAAACCTCCTTGAAATTTTTATACACCTTCCGACACTGGATTGAACAAAACACAAGTGGTGTAATCATACTACAAATTAGAGATACTGAAAAGAAGACAAGAGAAGTAAAGAAAAACACTGACAGTTTCATTACATCAGTATCCTCCCCTATTGGAAATATTTACAAGAACCTTTTTATTACGCAAGATTACGAACATGATCAACTGATTCAGTACGCTAGTGAGTGGTTTGACGGAACAATTGATATCATTGATTTTTCAGTTGAAAACAACGAGAAGAATCAACTATCATTAAGTTGGCACTTAACAGAGAAGGAAAAGAAACAGATATATAATTCGGTTCACAGTGAAAGTAATCAGGAAAGCTTAAGTCGGCTACAGGAATTGATTACTAATTCTCCAAAAAAGTAAATAATTAAGTATTTTACACTACCTTGAACAAAATAAAACTATTATTTTTGCGCAATAATTGAACGCGCAAGATTTAATGAAAGACTTAATGAGTAAATCGGTTCTACTAATAGATGATGATAAAGTCTTAAACTTTTTAACTGCAAACGCACTTAAAAGGTCTGAGCACGTCACTGAAGTTTTTGTCGCCTACGACGGCGTGCAAGCATTAAGTTTATTAGAACAACTGGATGAACCTCTAGATTTTATCTTACTCGACATTTCCATGCCAAACATGGACGGGTTTGAATTCTTGACAAACTATTACCAGAAGGGGCTTAATACGAAAGCAAAGATTGCTATATACACCAGTTCAATTGAGGAGGCAGATAAACTGAAGGCCTCTAAATATGAGGACGTCATTGACTTTATCGTGAAACCTCTTTCCAATGAAAAATTGGACGAAATTTTAGCAGAAATATAGTCCCGTTTTACATCAATAATTGTAATTCATGAGAAGTATTTTATGTTTTGGTTTGGTAGCCCTTTTATTTTCTTGTGGAACAAAAACCGAATCGGTCGGAATACAAATCTTTGGTAATTTTAACAATGTTCTTGTTGATTCTATGTATTTTCTGCGATAAAACAAAAAGCTTTTTATGTAAAAATCCTTATCATCGTCATCGTGAAAAATATTCTGACGATAGTTACCACGTTGAGTAACGTGCATAGGGAAACCGGCTTCTACCTCTCTTGCTTGACGTGGCATAGGCCAAATGTAAACCAGTAAAATAGCTTGATACAACTTTTAACGAATAAGATAAGTTCTGAGAACTGAAAAATCAAAAAAGGATAGAATAAAAAAATAAAAGTCAAATTTAACAGGAAAAAAACTGTACCAAAAAACCCTGTTTCGCACACCTTTTCAAGCTTCAAAACACCAATAACAACATATGTTTCAAAGGTTTTTAAAGTTGGGGACTGTCCCCAAGTATTTATGGTAAGTCGAATCATTGATTTTTCTTCTTCAAACCCTAAAGTAGGATCTAGTAATCCATGTAAAAGACCCTACTTTTTATTCTTTGATCAATAATTTATAAACCTCACCATCAACCTGCAACAAATAAACCCCATCAACCTCTCTACTTAGATCTACAACGGATGACATGTCAGAATTGAGCTCAATTCCATTTAAAGAGTAAACTTTCCAGCCTCTAGATTCACTCAAACGAAAGACACCATTAGCACTTGGGTTCGGAAATAGAGATAAGGCAGAAGTATACTCCTCCTCTACACGGGTTATTACTTGCGTTTCATTCCAATACACATTTGTCTTATTCACGATTCCTTGAGTGATAATGTCGAGCTTGTCATCTCCATTAAAATCTGCAACAGCATTTGTAGGGATATATTCTCCCTTAATACTATCAGCTACCTCAAAAAGGTTATTACCTAGGTTCTCGTAGATAAAGGAGAATTCAGGGACGCCTCCAACAGCTCCAATAATCAATACGTCTAGGTCATTGTCATTATCAAAATCTGCTAGTGCTGTACTACTCGAAAATACGTTTGGAAAAGGAGTGTTCAAGAGTTCGTTAAAATGACCAGAGCCATCGTTAATATATAGAGAGGTCGTACTAACCCCATTCTGTTGACCTGTTATTAATAGATCATCGTCATTGTCATTATCAATATCCCCCACACTTAAGGCATAAGCACGGAATGCGCTAATACCACTATTCTCAAAAATAGAAAACTGTCCATTTCCATCATTTTCATAAACGATTATGGAGTCGGCATTTGAAAGTGTACTTCTTCCGAAGCTTACTATATCTAGGTCGTGATCTCCTTCTAGGTCAATGAAAGCCATTGTATTCAATTCTCGAAGGTTGCCTAAGTCATTTCTTATAAAACCTCCATTACCGTTGTTCATCCATATGATCATAAAAGGATTATCATCCTTCCCGACACTAGTCACACCATACTGTAAGACATCATTGATGCTATCTCCATTCACATCACCAATCTGAATACCGCCTTGGTCAGCGAATTGAAAGCCCCAACCATCATCACTATAATTACCATCACCATCATTCCAATAGACAAAGGATTGATTAGCAGCTACAATCACTAAGTCTAAATCATCATCGTCATCTAAATCTCCTAAGGCTATAATCTCAGAAGTAAAATAGCCTCCAAATTGGCGGTTTGATGTAAACATTCCAGAGCCATCGTTTAGGAAAACTTCTGGATCAGTTCCTATCCCATCCTGAATCAAATCAATATCTCCATCTCCGTCTAAATCGCCACTTAATAGATAACCACCATAGGTCTCCTGTAATGTAGGTTGAGGATCAGCTAGTGAGAAGCTTATGTTTTGAGCCATCCCTAAGGATGAGATCGTGACAATGGAAATTAATGCACCTAGTATTTTCATAGCAAAATGTTGATTGTTCAATATTCAATATTCAATATTCAAAAATACAACCTTCCTCCCTTTATTTCTAGAAATCAGCTAAGTATTATCACACCCTTATTTTTTTTTTAAAAACCCTATTATTAATATTTAATAATCTTACTTAATGATACTTAAGTATATTAAACTGTAATTTAAAACACGTTTTAAGATGAAAATATATTTAAAAATATGGCTGTAAAAGGTGTTTTCGGTCTCAATATAAAAAAAGGGGATATTCCACATAGCCATTATAATATACAGGGACGCTTACAATATTATTAATCACCCCCAAAAAATGACTTCTCTCTTAATAAAAACAGTAACCAACGTACCCGTAATTTCACCATCCTTTGCTATTGTCTTCTTTGCTTACTCGAAATTATTAAATCCTAAACCTCGTTGAAACTTTTATTTGACATTCCTATACTTGTTTTACACTAAATGATTACTATACTTACATTGTCGAATCTCAATCTCCACCTCGTACTTACTTGATACTTGTAAGTAGTTTATTTATCATATTTTAAGTAAACTTAAAAACCTACCGTAGCTAAATCCATCGAAGATATCTACGGATATGAAGTGATTAGGTTAACTGATAAAGAACTACCTAAATCAGCCTTTATTAACGTTAAATCTCCTAGATACAGAGCAGACTCTATACTTAAGATACTCAAACGAAGTAAACCTGATTCAATAGGTATTGTATTAGGCTTAATCTCTAAAGATATTTCTACTACAAAAAAAGACCTTTGGGGTAACGTTAAAAAACCAGCATATAAATATGAAGACTGGGGTGTTTTTGGTTTAGAATATCGACCAGGACCTAGTTGTATTATTTCGAATTACAGAATTAAAAACGCGAATAAGAATCTTTACTTGGAACGCTTGAGAAAAGTATGCATTCATGAAATTGGCCACAACTTGGGATTAAAGCATTGCACTCATTCTGAAAAATGTGTTATGAAAGATGCGGCAGAGACGATCAAAACCGCTGACCAGGCTGACCTGAAGCTTTGTGATCATTGTAGAGCTAACATTTGAAATCCAAATTAACCATCCCGATATAAAACAAAAAAGGTCATTCGCAATGAATGACCTTTTTTTGGGCGAAGTACCGGATTCGAACCGGCGACCCTCGGTACCACAAACCGATGCTCTAACCAACTGAGCTAACATCGCCATACCTGAGTGCAAATATAACTAATGAATTTCGACTGACAAAGAGATGTGAAAAAATGTGAGCGATTGAGCTTCAAAATATTTTAAATAAAAATCAGTTTCATCTCCCCAACACTGAAATGAGTTTATTACCCTTCACTTGTAAGTTCAAATACTGAAATTTCGGGACTGATACCCACCCTACCCGGATAACCAATAAATCCTAAGCCTCTGTTTACGTATATCTTCTGGCTGTCTGCCTCATACAAACCTGCCCATTGTTTATACAAATACATAACGGGACTCCATTTAATAAACCTTGGAATTTCAATACCAAACTGCATGCCGTGTGTATGACCACTAAACGTCACGTCAATATCTTTGTATTCTGTTCGAACTTGGGCATCCCAGTGAGAAGGGTCATGTGACAACAATAATTTCACTTTACTGTTATCTGTACCTTTAACAGCATTTTCCATTTTGCCATATTTAGGAAACCCTGCCTTTTTTCCCCAATTCTCAATACCAATAATTGAAAGTTCTTCCCCCCCCCTTTCAAGCTGTACAGACTCATCAAGCAACAGATTAAAACCAGACTCTTTATGAATGGACTTCATCAAATCCTTGTTATGCTTCTTGTTAGCTGCTAGGTCAGGTGATTTTTTATCATAATAATAGTCTCCGTAATCGTGATTCCCCAAGATTGAATAAATACCTATTTTAGCTTTCATTTTTTTCAGAACAGGAATAAACGGTACAGCCTCTTCTGAAATCTCATTAACTAAATCTCCTGTGAAAAATATCAAATCAGCATTTTGATCATTAATAATTTCAATCGCCTCCTCTAATGGTTTAGTAGAAAAGAAACTACCAACATGTAAGTCTGAAATTTGAACAATCTTTAAACCTTCAAATTCCTTTGGTAACTGGGGTAGCTTTAATTTATTAGTAAGTACATTATAGTTGTACCCTCCTTTAAAAACACCATAAGTAAAGGCTGATATAAAAAAACCGAAAACTCCTAGACCCGTGATTTGCAAAAATTTAGACCGGTTAATCCCCTCAGGAGTTGCACCTTTAATATAACCAGAAGACAAAAACGAAAATAGGTATTTACCCAAGCGGATAATATCATCTAATACAAAAATTACCAGAGCAAATAACCTTGGAACAAACAATATAAACATGAGTCCCATCAGCACTCCTCTAGTCTTACCTGAAATTGGAGTTCCTGACATGTACATAAAGTACCCCGCACCAAATCCAGCTAATAAGATAAATGTTGTAAACCAAAACCCAATGGTAATACCTCTTCCCCAAGCCCAAGTATTAACCAAAGATTTGGTCGCAGAATAAAAATAATAGTCAGCTGTAAGAATTACTGAAGCTATAACTAGGAATATGATGGTAAAC
>Ga0209091_10004337_pt1 | contig 11078 bp, 11 predicted proteins | sample ArcticOcean_MG_C_6_FD_187438 | JGI IMG/M metagenome (GOLD analysis project Ga0209091, IMG submission 187438) | Marine microbial communities from western Arctic Ocean - ArcticOcean_MG_CB8_128 (SPAdes) (version 2) | ecosystem: Environmental > Aquatic > Marine > Oceanic | place: Arctic Ocean... | reverse complement strand
CCCAACGCTTGTTGCGAGTCGCCGGCTTTTGGCTGCCTCGGTCGGGGCGTTCGTTGCGGTCTCGGCTGCCTCGGTCGGGGCGTTCGTTGCGGTCCGAGTTGTCGTTGCTGTCGCCACGTGACTCGCTAGTGTCGCGTGAACGATTTTCCTTGCGCGAGTCGGGGTCAGGCTTGGATTTGCGGGCCTTCACGATGGGGCCTAGCGCTGCAACGTCCAGCACATCAAGTTCGGGCTTCAAACCCAGTTCTTTTTGTAGCTGGCGTGCAGCCTTCTTCTTGTCTTCGACCACCATCGAGATGACATGGCCGTCTTGGCCCGCCCGGCCAGTTCGACCCGAACGATGGATGTAGTCCTTGTCGCTGCCGGCAGGGTCGTAGTGCATGACCAACGCAACATCGTCGACGTGGATGCCGCGCGCTGCGACGTCAGTAGCGACCAGGACCTGTGCTCGGCCACTGGTGAAGTCAGCCAACGCTCGTTCTCGTTGATGCTGGCTACGGTCGCCGTGGATAGCGACGGCACTTAAACCTTTGCTGGCGAAGACCTTCGCCACGCGATCGCAGCCCCGGCGAGTCCGGCAGAAAACGATCGACGATTCGTAGCGCTTCAATACTGCGACTGCATGGGGAATCCGATCAACCGGCTGGACGAGATACCACGAGTGTTCGACGTCGCCCAGCTCGCCGATCTGTTCTTCGACCTCGAAGGTGAGTGGGTCGTTCTGATACCGCTTGATCAACATGTCGACATCGCCATCGAGAGTGGCTGAGAAGAGCAGTGTGTGTCGGTTGCTTGGCGTCTGGTCGAGGAGGCGTTTGACTGCCGGCAGGAAGCCCATGTCGGCCATACGGTCGGCCTCGTCGACGACAACGAGTTCGATGTTGCGCAGTTCGCAGCAGCGGCGAGCGATCAGGTCTTCGAGTCGGCCCGGACAGGCAACAAGAATGTCAACGCCTTGTTCGAGTCGCTTGATATCTCGTTCGATGCTGGTTCCACCGAAGACCGTAATGATGGTTCGGTCCTTTGCCGTAGCCAGCGGTTCGAGTTCATCTTTGATCTGCGTGGCCAACTCGCGAGTCGGCGACAGGATCAGGACTGATGGGCACCACGGAGTGCCCATGCTACAGAGGTCGACTGCTGGGATCCCGAACGCAAGTGTCTTGCCGGAGCCGGTTGGGGCTTTGCCGCAAATGTCACGACCAGCGAGTCCAGCCTCGATAGAGGCTGTCTGAATTGGGAACGCCTCGGTGATGCCTCGTTCGCTCAGTGTCGCGACGATTTCGTTAGAGACACCAAGATCGGCGAACGTAGTGACGGCAGGTTCAGTTGTCATGGTGGAGCTCTCTACGCGTGTGGGGACCGTCGAAGCGGTCAGCCGAAGACAGGCGCAGCGAAACCGGCTGGTCTACTCCATGCTTCTCTCCGCCATCAAGGACCGTCGAGGCAGTCAGCGATAAACAGGCGCAGCGAAGCAAGCTGGACTACGCGTTCGCTTCGCGGGACTTCTTCATGTTCTTGGTAAGACGAAGCCGCGCTGTTGCGTCGAGTTCGACCTTGCGAAGACGAACCTTGTCTGGTGTTACTTCGATGCATTCATCGTCGCCAATGAACTCGAGTGATTGTTCTAGCGACATGAGCTTGGGAGGCGTCAGACGAACGGTTTGATCAGCTGCAGCAGCGCGCACATTGGTGTGTGCCTTTTCCTTGCAGATGTTGACGTCCATGTCACCCGCCTTGGGCGTCTCGCCGATGATCATCCCTTCGTAGACCTCTTCGGCGACACCTACAAAGAAGGCCCCACGCTCTTGAAGATTCAAGATTGCGTTGCTGGTGGTGACACCGAGACGGTCAGCGACGAGGGAACCCTTGTGGCGGCTAGCGATCTCGCCTTGCCATGGGACCCAGCCGTCGAAGACATGGTGCAGCAGGCCGGTGCCACGGGTCTCGGTCAAGAAGTCGGTGCGGAAACCAATCAAGCCACGAGCTGGCATGCGGTAGTCGAGGCGAACCCAGCCAGCGCTGAAGTTGACCATCTCGTTCATGATGCCCTTGCGGGGTGCGATGAGCTGGGTGACTGCGCCCACAAACTCCTCGGGGATATCGATGGATACCTGCTCGACAGGTTCGTGCAGCTTGCCGTCGATCTCGCGTGTCACGACCTGTGGTTTGCCGACGGTGAGTTCGAACCCCTCACGGCGCATTTGTTCGATCAGGATGGCGAGTTGTAGTTCGCCACGGCCTTGGACTTCCCATGCATCAGGGCGACCGAGATCGAGTACGCGGAGCGATACGTTGCCGATCAATTCCCTGTCGAGCCGGTCCTTGACCTGGCGAGCGGTCATCTTGGTGCCGCTGCGGCCAGCGAGTGGGGAGGTATTACTACCAACGGTCATTGACAAGCTCGGCTCATCGACGGTGATGATAGGCAGTGGACGCGGATCGGCTGGGTCACCAAGAGTTTCGCCGATAGTGATTTCGGGCAGACCAGCAACCGCTACGAGTTCGCCGGCTGATGCGGATTGGGCTTCTTGGCGTTCGTGGCTTTCGGTCACGAACAGCTCGGTCACCCTGGCGTTGGCGACGGTGCCGTCGAGCTTGCACCAGGCAACATTTTGACCCTTACGGATCTCGCCGTTCATGATGCGACAGATGGCGAGACGTCCGACATAGGCCGAGGCGTCCAGGTTGGTCACCCACGCCTGCAGCGGGGCATCGGGGTCATAGGACGGCGCAGGCACATGATCAACGATCGTCTGCAGCAACACCGTCAGGTCATCGCCCATGTCGTCGACCGAGAGGCCAGCCTTGCCTTCGCGGGCGACCGCGTACACGATTGGGAAGTCGATCTGGTGCTCGTCGGCATCGACGTCGAGAAATAGGTCTTCGACCTCGGTCACGACTTCGGCAACACGAGCGTCCGCTCGGTCGATCTTGTTGATCACCAGAACCACTGGCAGGTTGCGCATGAGCGCCTTGCGCAGAACAAAGCGGGTCTGGGGGAGTGGGCCCTCGCTGGCATCGACGAGCAGAAGTACGCCGTCGACCATGGTTAGCGCTCGTTCGACCTCGCCACCGAAGTCAGCGTGACCAGGAGTGTCGACGACATTGATCTTGTAGCCGTTCCACCGGATAGCGGTGTTCTTGGCCAGAATCGTGATGCCCTTCTCTTTTTCAAGGTCCATCGAGTCCATGACTCGTTCATCGACGTTCTGGTGGGCGCCAAAAGCGCCGGACTGGTGCAGCATGCCATCGACCAAGGTCGTCTTGCCGTGGTCGACGTGCGCGATGATGGCAACGTTACGAATGTCGTCGCGCTTCGCAGAACCTGCGGGCAGCGTCGTATCAGAGGAATTCACCGATCAAGGATGCTCGGTTCCAGGCCGTTTACCTCGTTTCTGGCCAAGAGTCACTGAGCAGCACTGTCAGCCCAGCTGCGCCAGGTCGGCCTAGTGCCTAGCTGTGGCAGCCTTTGCAGGTCTGAACAGGATCCGTTGCGCGCCGAGCGCTATGTCGATGGCGAGCACGACAATCGTTGGCCTCAGGCTTGGTGGAATGCAGCGGTCGCAATGGCCACGATCATGGGTCCGAGTCTGAACAAAAGGCCCCAGAGCACACTGCGATCTGGGTATATCTGATTGGTAACTCGCGGTGGACTTCTTCACAGCTTCGACCTCGACACAGCTTCGACCTCGACTCGGCTGAGGCTTTGATAGGGAGCTCATCCACTAGGTTGACCGTGATCTCCGTTGCAATGTCGGTGCCAGCGCTGCTGGCATTCTCACGTGAGTTCAAGGTCATCTATGATCCTTTACCTCAGCAGCTGTGATGTCGCTTAGCTCTTTGGCGGCCGAGAGGAGTTCACCGTCGTCGTCGCAGGAAAATCCGTGGCCGCCACATGGTGCACTGAGCCTGCTGTCGTCGGTGAATTCCATGGCTGCAGCCGATGTGCCCGATAACCCATGTGGCCTATAACTGGACGAGCCACTGGAACGTTTCTACACCCTGCGCTTCTGCCTGAGGCAGGGCCAGAGATAGTGCGACCGCGAACGCTCCAGCCACCTTCAGAGCGAGGAGAAAAACGGCGTGTGGTAATGGACCACGAGCGTGATTCATTCCATATGGACCGCGTTCTCTGGGCTACATGGGTTCAGAGGCGCCGTCAACGCTGGTGGTGCCGTTAGATCCTGCTAACGGTGAGAATTGTGACCAAGGAGCCCGGTCAAGGGAGGCCTGCAGCGTTTGTTGGGCTCGAGAACCGAGCGGCGTAAGGAGCCTGCAGTTACATAGGTTCGTGCGAGGACACTTCGTAACGATGCAGGTTGCGTCCAGTGATCGTCACTTCGTTCAGGACTGACCGAAACGTAGCCATGTGGGCGACGGTGAAGTGTTTCTTGAGATCTTCGGCAGATTCCCAGACTTCGAAGACCTGCACCTCGCCTGGATCAGCGACGCTGATACTAAACACGTACTCGATGCAACCAGACTCTTGATGAGTGGCCTCCATCATCGCCGTAGCAGCAGCGCGCAGAATGTCGGCGTCGGCGGGATCAATAGTTATGGTTCCAGCAACAATAAGCATGCTGAGCACGCTAATACAGTGAATAGGGCAGTCAGATGGTCGTGTCAGCGATGCGTATTCAATCTGCGAAAGCGATCAAAATTTCTGCTGCGACGGCGTCCCAGCACTCGTGCGTGGCGGCCAAGAGGCCGTCCTTGCCGTCACCGGGCATATACGCCGATCCGTCCACCCGAGCGACGCGGAGGCCAGCCTCGCTTGCTAGCAATCCACCGGGGGCATGGTCCCACGGCAGAGTGCGCCAGTACATCAGGAAGTCGATGCGCCCATCGATCAATGCGCCATATTCGATGCCGGCACTCTTGAACGCTGGCACGAGTGATCCGACCGACTTGGGAAATGCCGCTAGTAGCGTGCGCGCTGGCTCAGGCATATACGTGCGTTTCAGAATGCCCGTTGGTGACTTTTCTCGGGTGGGGGCGATGATTGCTACACCGTTGCGATGAACCCCGTTGCCGCGTTGTGCAGTGAGAATTGAGTCGGTTTCGGGATGCCAGACCCATGCAGCGACGGTTTCGCCGAGTTCGGCAAGTGCGACCATCACCACGAAGTTGGGATTGCCAGCAACGAAGTTCGCTGTTCCGTCGATCGGATCGATGATCCATGTCGCGTCGGCCTCGGCCACAAGGTCAAGAAGCGACGGGTCCGCTGCTGTGCCTTCTTCGCCAACCACGGGTATGTCCCGGATTGCTCGCAAACGTTCGGCGAGAACTCGTTCACATTCCTGGTCTGCGATCGTTACCAGGTCGCCGGGGCCCTTCTCCATGACATCCCCATCGGCGAGTGAACGGAACCGAGGCACCACTTCGGCGGCGCCCACCTCTCGGATGACGGCGCTTACCTGGTCGATGAACATCGTTCCCAAGTATGCGTCTCTGGAATACGGATGGCGTCAAGAACATGCGAATTGTGCTTCAACGGCGAGAACGACTTGACACAGAATGAGGGGATCCGGCAGCTTCGGCGCTGACCCTCGCCCGGTCCGATAGAACGAGCGACGACACGCCGGTGGCCCTCGCCCTCTACTGCACCACTTCTATAGGGAATTATTCCTACAGGGAACTAGAGCCCGCTAGTGCGCAAAGTGCCCAGTCAGTCCGTCTTTACATTTGGCCACGAAGTGGCGAAGTTGCATCGGGAAACACACGGCCGCAGTAGGGCAACGACCGATCGGGCGCCTTGCGGACAAAACTCAGTGTCGGCTGCCCGCTTCTCGACGAAGGTGAAGGCGCCCCTAGTCGAACGCATTCTGGTAGCGAAGCTGATGAAGGAGTGCAGTCCGAGCTAATACACGTTGTTGTCGTTGATCTAGGTGTCCATCGTGTCCGGCCAGTTCAGGGAACCGTGACATCAAGATGTCAACAGGATGCGCGGTTATTGCGTGGACGGCGTCTCGCCAGAAAGGGATTCAGCTGGCTGGGCTTATCCGTTGATTTGGGTGTTCAAGCCGTCGGTTGCTTCGATGAACTCTTCGATCATCTCGTACACCACCTGTGTCGTGGGCTTGGTCTTGTTCATGCTGCCCACGATCTGGCCCACGAAATAGTTGGCAAGGTCAGCGGCGCCGGATCCCTCGCGATGTGCCGATCGGTTGATACGAGCGATGGCCTCGTCGATAAGCACTGGTTGCATCGGCATTCCCAAAGGCATCGGAGTGTCTGGGTTTTCCCACTCGTCGGTCCATGACGATTTCAGCTGGCGAGCATGTTTGCCGGTACGCGAACGCGAACGGATTGTGTCAGAAGACGTCGCCGTGAGCATTTTCCCTTTAACGATTGGGTGGGTTTCGGCTTCTTCGGTCGTGAGCCAGACTGAACCGCACCAGACACCTTGAGCGCCAAGCGCCATCGCTGCAGCCATCTGGCGGCCCCGGCCAATACCTCCAGCTCCGAGAACAGGTGTGTCGCCAACGGCGTCAACAACCTCGGGTATCAGCACCATCGATGCGATCTCGCCGGTGTGGCCACCGGCCTCGTAACCCTGGGCGATGATCAAGTCAACACCTGCGTTTACATGACGTTCCGCGTGCTGGGCTTTTCCGGCCAGGGCACCGACCTTGATCCCGGCCTCGTGGCACCGGTTGGTCATGACCGCCGGTGGCGGACCGAGTGCATTCACCATTAGGGAAGGCTTGAAGGCCAGCGCGATCTCGAGGTTTGGCATCTGCGAGTCTGCCGACATTGGGGCCGCGGCGTCATCGCTCATGTTGAAGCCGCCGCTCCTCTTGCTGCCTTCTTCGAGCGGGGGAACGTCGTACTTTTCTAGGATCTGATTCAGGTACTGGCGGTGCTCGTCGGGGATCATGTCGTTGATCGAACCAACAGACAAGCCACCCTCGTCGGATCCGGCGTATTTGGCTGGAACGATCAGGTCGACGCCGTACGGCTTGCCGCCAACTTCCTCTTCGATCCACTGCAAGTCAATCTCGAGCTGGCGGGGCGATAGCCCAACCGCGCCTAGGACTCCGAGGCCGCCGGCCTTGGTGACTGCGGCGACAACATCACGGCAGTGGGTGAACGCAAAGATCGGCATATCGATGCCGAACATCTCGGTGACCTGATTCTTCATGCATTGATCTTGGCACTCGGCTCGCTGTCTAACCCAAGTTGGCCGGATTGGTCTGATGATTGCACTAGCTGACACCATGGGATCATGAAGGTAGAGACGTTGCTTCCGCTCGGAAAACTCGACCCAGGGCTTCGTGAACCGGACACGCCGTTACATATTGGCGATTTCGCTGCTGGTGCTGTGCAAGCCGAGGAACTCGGGATCGATGCCGTGCTCGTCGAAGAAACCAAGGACGACCCGTATCAGCTCTTGGCCTTGGGCGCCGCCGCAACATCAACGATTGGGTTAGGCACGTCTGTAGCCATGGCGTTCCCTAGGAGCCCGACGATCACCGCAATGTCGGCGTGGTCGTTACAGAAGCTGTCGCAGGGCCGGTTCGTACTCGGACTGGGCTCGCAAGTACGTGGCCACGTACGGCGCCGCTTCGGCATGGATTGGCACGCTCCGGCGCCTTGGATGCGCGACTACATCATGGCGATGCGGGCAGTGTGGGACTGCTGGCAGCACGGCACCGAGTTGAACTTCGAGAGCGAGCACTACAACCTGAGCCTGATGGTCCCGCTGTTTGACCCGGGGCCGATCGACCATCCGTCTATACCGATCCACGTTGCTGCGATTGGCCCCAACATGGTGGCTATGGCGGGCGAGGTCGCTGATGGAGTACGTCTCCATCCGGTTTGCACGCCACGCTTTATTGACGAGCAGGTGCATCCAAACATTGCCCGTGGCGCAGCTCGGACTGGCCGAGATGCGTCGTTGGTGGAGGTCTGCATGAAGCCGCTTGTGGGCACCGCTGCGACCGAGAAGCAGCTTGCGGTCAGCACCGAGACGGTGCGAGCACGGGTGGCGTTCTACCTATCGACGCCCGCTTATCGTCGTGCGTTCGAGTTGCACGGCTGGGGCGATATCGCCGAGCAGGCCAGCAGGCTGTCTAAGGCCCAGAACTGGGATGCGTTACCCGCACTCGTCGATGACGAGATGTTGCACACGGTGGCTACTTTGGGGATCCACGAAACCATCGCAGAGCAGCTTCGAGAGCGCTACTCGGAGCGGGTCGACCGCATCGAGTTCTCGATGCCCGTGACGAGTCCTGAGGAGGCCGAGGTCTACGGCCATATTCTCACCAGCCTCCGCACCTGATCCCTTCTGTGCCTCTTGTTTTAGATGACAGATCTATCGGGGGCGCGGGCAGGGTCGTTCTAGTGAGTCATCGAGCAGTTCGGTCTCGATTGCCGCATGTTCAAGTTCGACTTTCCTATTGACAAGCTAGGCACCGGATGCGGCGTTTTGTGGAACGCGTTCAAGCGCATCGCCAATGGCTACTCGGCGGACGAGAATCCGGACATTTTCCACGACACAGGGACTCGGCCATATTGCCCCCTGACCCCCGGCTCCGGGTAGGGCGTTAGCCACATCTCGGATGTGTAGCGGTGCTCTTCGAGGTCGGACGGAAGACTCGCCGGGCACTATCGTTGTCAGGTGCAGATCTTCAGGGACTTCTCGCTATCGACGATTACGGCCGGGTTCGTCGCCTCACTTGTTGGTTTGACCAGCGGCATCGTGATCGTCTTCGAGGCGGCGAGGGCAGTTGGGGCCAGCGACAAGCAGATCGCTTCATGGGTGTTCGCCCTTTGTCTCGGTATGGCGATCCTCACCATCGTTCCTTCATTAAAGCTCCGCATTCCGGTGATGGTGGCGTTCTCCGCTCCGGGGGCAGCAATTCTGGCAACCGTCGCGCCGGGTGACTTCACGCTCTCCGAAGCAGTTGGGGCTTTCGTCATCAACGGAGTACTGATGGCGTTCGTTGGATTCTCCGGCCTTTTCGAGCGGTTCATGAATCGCATCCCGGTCGCCCTTGTCAGCGCTCTGTTGGCGGGTGTTCTGGCGAGGTTTGTTCTGAGCGGCTTCGCCGACGCAGAGACAGCTCCAGGCCTCATCGCGATCACATCCTTGGTGTACATGGTGACCCGCCGCTTCGCTCCGCGTTACGCGGTTGTTGCGGTGCTCGTGGCGGGAATTACGACATCGTTGGCATCGGGCTCGATCCGCACTGAAGAGCTGACGTTAGCGTTTGCCCAGCCTGAATACGTCGGTCCTTCGTTCAGCCTCAGCGCGGTAATCGGGCTAGCGATTCCTTTGTTCATCGTCACCATGGCGGGCCAAAATCTGCCGGGCGTGGCTGCGCTGCGCAACGCGAACTACGACGCGCCAATCTCCAAGGTCATTGGTAGCACTGGTCTCGGAACCGTGCTGCTGGCGCCATTCGGTGGATATGCCTTCAACCTGTCGGCGGTGTCAGCGCCGATCTGTCTCGAAGCATCGGCTCACGAGGACCCGGCACGGCGTTATACGGCGGCATTGTCAAACGGTGGTTTCTATCTAATCGCAGCGCTGTTTGGGACAGCGATCACCGGTGCGCTGAATGCGTTTCCGAAGGAACTCATCCACATTGTTGCAGCGTTGGCGTTGTTGCCCACGATCGGCAACAGCCTTGCAATGGCAGTCCGCGATGAGGGCCATCGCGAGGCAGCAATGTTCACGTTCGTCGTGACGCTGTCCGGTCTTACAGTGGCGAAGATCGGGTCGCCTTTCTGGGGCGCGCTCGCAGGGGTGGTGGCGATGCTGATCACGAGCTCGCGGAGCGAACACCGAATCAGAGACTCCGTTGAGGCCGACGTGTAAGCAACATCACTTAATCCTTTACCCCTAACCCTTTGTGTCAGACACAAAGGGTTAGGGGTAAATTTATGCGGCTCGGTCGAGAATGGACAGCCCGGTGTTGAGCAGCGCTGACAGCGCTGGGTCTCGTTGAGTAGTTCTTTCGAAGCGCCGGATCGACCTCGATGCGCCTTGCCCAAAACTGAAGCCGAAGGCAGTCGCCAGATCGGTGAGTGTTGCCAAATCAGAACGATGAAGAAGCGTGAGTAGCAGACCTTGAGCAGCCTGAGTTACGTCATCGTGTGGGAGCAAGATTCCGATGATTGGCACGTCCAAAGAGCTGCAGACGTAGTCGGTCAACGCGGTAGTCAACGATAATAACGACGGTGAACGCCTTGTCAGGCCATCGAGTTGAAGCAGCGCAGTATTAATTGTGTCCAACGAGGACTGCAGAGAGTGGTCCGGAAGCTGTGAATGGATGACTCGTTCGAATTCGGCGGCCGACTTGGTGTCGTGTCGACGCACGAACTGGTCAAAGGCTTGAGGATTGCCATCGAAGTATGTAGCCACAATGTCATGAGCCAGAGGAATGTCGATTGCATCTGGGTGGCCGAGTACCACGGCTTGGCTTGACCAGCGGTAGTCCGCGGGACGCCTGACGAGTCCTGCCTTGACCGGGTTGTTGGCGATATAGCGGGGTACTTCCATTAGATAACGCTCGTTGTCGATGAGCTTGGAGAAGAAGCGACCTTTGAAGAGTGCGCCGTCGAAGCCGTACTTTCGGTTGAAGTCCAAGGTGTAACCGCCGCCTATGTGCTGCATCGTTCGAGACAAGCCGTGGTCGGTGCAGGAACGGATGAGTAGGTGGTAATGGTTGCTCATTAAAGCGAACGCATGTAGTTCGATGAGGCCCAGAGAGATAGTTGTACGCAGGTAGTCGACGAAGAGTTCTCGGTCATCGTCATCACCAAACACGTCTTGTTTGTTGCGCCCCCGATTTGTCACATGGTGATAGGCCCCAGGATGGTCAATTCGCAGCGGTCGTCCCATATGCAAGACGCTAGGTGTCGGGTGCGACAACCTCGGCTACACCTTCTGTGTCTGACACAGAAGGTTGTGTACAGAAGGTTGATGGTTGGCGTAGTTGGTTAGGCAGCGCCGGCGACGCGGCGACCATTCACCCAGACGTTGGAGATATCGGCGGGGGCAGCCAGGCGCACGACCTTCTCGAAGATGCGGTCGCCGTCATCAATTTCGGTCCACATCTGTAGCGCCG
>Ga0209091_10004336_pt1 | contig 11079 bp, 12 predicted proteins | sample ArcticOcean_MG_C_6_FD_187438 | JGI IMG/M metagenome (GOLD analysis project Ga0209091, IMG submission 187438) | Marine microbial communities from western Arctic Ocean - ArcticOcean_MG_CB8_128 (SPAdes) (version 2) | ecosystem: Environmental > Aquatic > Marine > Oceanic | place: Arctic Ocean... | reverse complement strand
GTCACGTTGATGATTTAATTTTCTATGGCGCATTAGGAGCAGTACTGGGAGGACGCTTTGGTTATTTGCTTTTTTATAATTTCTCAATTTTTACTGCAAACCCTTTGACATTCTTTAATTTCCAAAATGGCGGCATGTCTTTTCATGGAGGCTTCCTAGGTGTTTTGATTGCAATGATTCTTTTTAATAGGAAATCAAAATTTTCGTTTTTTCAAACGACCGATTTTATTGCACCACTTGTACCGCTAGGGTTAGCATTTGGAAGGATAGGTAACTACATTAATGGAGAACTTTGGGGAAAAATAACAGAGAGCTCGTGGGGGGTTTATGCGCCTGACCAAAGTGGAATCTGGGCTCAAAGATATCCAACTCAATTATATGAGGCCTTTTTAGAGGGAATAATCTTGTTTGCCATATTATGGTTTTTTAGCAAAAAAAATCCACCAATTAGGTCAACATCTGCTTTATTTTTGATTTTTTATGGTGCCTTTAGATTTATAATTGAATTTATAAGGGTGCCTGACTCACATCTTGGTTACTTAGCTTTTGAATGGCTAACTATGGGGCAGGCATTAAGCCTTCCAATGATTCTCATTGGTCTGTATTTATTTTATAAATCGTATTATATAAAAGGTCAATCATGAAGCAATATCTTGAATTTTTAAAACTTGTAAAAGAGACTGGCGCTGATAAAACGGATAGAACCGGCACTGGAACTAAAAGTATTTTTGGCCACCAAATGCGATTTAATTTAAGCGATGGATTTCCAATTGTTACAACTAAGAGGGTTCATGTGCCTTCAGTCATTCATGAGCTATTATGGTTTTTAAAGGGCGACACAAATATTAAGTACCTACAAGATAACAAGGTAAATATTTGGAATGAATGGGCAGATGATAATGGAGACTTAGGTCCAGTATATGGCGCCCAATGGCGAAAATGGAGAAACTCTGAAGGCAAGGAAATTGATCAAATTAAGCAGGCAATTGACCTCATTAAAAACTCACCAGATTCAAGACGAATAATTGTTTCAAGCTGGAATGTTGGAGAGCTAGATAAAATGGCTCTTGCGCCTTGCCATGCGCTTTTTCAGTTTTATGTAGCCAATGGAAAGCTATCTTGTCAGCTTTATCAAAGGAGCGCCGATATATTTTTAGGTGTTCCGTTTAATATAGCTTCTTATGCATTACTTACTCACATTGTTGCTCAGCAGTGCGATCTGGAAGTTGGAGATTTTGTTTGGAGTGGCGGTGATTGCCATATTTACTCAAATCACTTTGAACAAGTGAATACCCAGCTAAAACGCACCCCAAAAGACCTTCCCAAACTCTTAATTCATAAAAAACCAAAAAGCATTTTTGACTACACATATGAAGACTTTGAGCTTTCTGAGTACAAGCATGATGATCCAATTAAAGCCCCAGTTGCAATCTAGCATATGCAAAAACTACAAAAAAATATTTCTTACCAATTTAAAGACATTAATCTTCTTAAACAGGCTTTAACCCATCGAAGTGTCAGCAAGAAAAATAATGAAAGGTTGGAGTTTTTAGGTGATAGTGTTTTAGGCTGCGTGATCTCTTTAGAAATTTATCAGCGCTTTCCATTAATTGACGAAGGTCAGCTATCAAGGCTGCGCTCTAGTCTTGTTAGAGGACAGACCTTAGCTAAACTTGCCAAAATACTTAATCTTTCCCAAAGCCTATTATTGGGTCAAGGAGAGCTAAAAAGCGGTGGATTTAGGCGTGAGTCAATTCAGGCAGACGCATTTGAAGCTATTTTAGGGGCCATCTTCTTAGACTCTGACTACTCAACGGTTAGCGAAATCATTTTAAAACTCTATAATGACCTATTAAATGAATCTGGGCCTGAAGACTCATTGAAAGACTTTAAAACCCAGCTTCAAGAGTTATTGCAAAAAAAAGGATACGCTTTACCTGAGTATGAACTCATTAAAACTGAGGGTAAAGATCATAATGCGGTTTTTTATGTCAGCTGCTTCATTAAGGAATTTAGTCTTACTGTTGAAGAAAGTGCAAAAAGCATCAAAAGAGCAGAGCAGGCATGTGCCGAGTCAATTTTAAAGGGTATCTTAGAAAAATGAATTTTCAATCAGGCTACATTGCAGTAGTAGGACGACCAAACGTAGGTAAATCTACTCTCGTCAATGAACTAATTGGACAAAAACTTTCAATCACATCGCATCGTCCTCAAACAACCAGACACCGAATCAACGCTATTGACACCCAGGAAAACCATCAAATGGTTTTTGTTGATACTCCTGGAATTCATATTGGAAACAACAAAGCAATTAATTCATATATGAACAAAGCAGCTAGCTCAAGTTTCGCAGACGTGGACATGATAATTTGGCTTGTAGAAATATTCAAATGGACTAAGGAGGATGCTCGCGTATTAGAGCATTTAGGTAAGGTTGATATACCCGTAATCATTTGTGTGAATAAAATCGATAAATCCAGCTCTGTTGATAAGATTTTGCCCTATTTAGAAATGCTTGGAGAAAAATTTCAAGCCAACGAAGTCTTCCCATTGTCTGCATTTGATCGCTCCCATACTAAGCAATTAAGAAGCTTGATTCTTAAATATTTACCTGAGCAAGATCCTATTTATGATGAGGACTACATAACTGATCGCTCTCAAAAATTTGTCGTATCCGAGTTTATACGTGAGAAATTAATGAGAAACTTATCTAATGAGCTCCCATATGACATTACTGTAGAAATTGAAAAATTTGAGCTCGATGGCAAAATGTATAGAATTGCTGCTCGAATCTTTGTTGATAAGGCTTCACAGAAAAGCATTGTAATAGGTCACAAAGGGGAAATGCTTAAAAAAATTGGCCAAGATTCACGTATCACTATTGAAGGTTTTTTAGAGGCAAAAGTATTCTTAGAGTTGTGGGTTAAGGTTAGGCAGGGCTGGTCAGATGACAAAAGAGCCTTAGCATCTCTGGGTTATGACTAGGATTGAGAACTCCCCTGCATTTTTGATTCATCGAAGAATGTACCAAGGAAGTTCTCTATTGCTCGACTTCTTTACTAAAAACCATGGAAGAGTTCGCTTAATAGCAAGGGGTGCTAGAAGCAGTAAAACGTCACTACAAATGTTTCAATGCCTAAGCATTTCATTTAAGGGAAAAAGTGATCTAAAAAGCCTTTCACAATGGGAAATTTCAGATGAGCCTCGTAGGCTACTTGGCGACGACCTGATATTAGCTATCTATGCAAATGAACTTCTTATTAGGCTCCTACCTGAGGGAGACGAATATAGTGAGCTTTTTAATGCTTACTGGCATTACATCAAAAATATTAAAAATAAATCTAGCTCTGAAAAAGAATACTCACTTCGCATATTTGAAAACCAACTGTTACAAGAGCTGGGCTATGGATTGGACTTTAAAGAGGATATTGAAGGCGCTCCAATTAAAAGCAATGGTCTTTATGATTTTATTGAAGATCAAGGCTTTATTGCGCAAACTGAAGGTAAAATTTTAGGTGAAATTCTTTTAAATATTGTCAGTCCTAATCAAGCAATTCCAAACACTAAAGGGCTAAGTACTTTAAAGAAATTGAATCGAAAAAGATTAAAACCTCTTTTAGGTGACAAACCACTTAAAAGCAAAGAGTTGTTTTTTGTTAATTAGGTGTATTTATGAGTATTTTTTTAGGTGTTAATATAGACCATATAGCAACATTAAGACAAGCGAGGGGTACAAAATATCCAAGCTTAATTGATGCGGCCCTTATCTGTGAAAATTCTGGCGCTGATAGTATCACGCTTCACCTTAGAGAAGATAGGCGTCACATTCAAGACAATGATGTAATCGAATTAAAATCTAGGCTAAAAACAAAAATGAATTTAGAGATGGCGGCAACCGATGAAATGCTCAAAATTGCCTCTCATGTTCTACCGGAAGACTGTTGTCTTGTTCCGGAAAAAAGGCAAGAACTAACGACAGAAGGCGGCTTAGATGTAGCCTCTCAAATAAATAGAATGAAAGAGGTCTGTGCTCAACTAAGTTCAAATAAGATTAAAACATCCCTTTTTATAGATGCTGATAAAAGGCAGATAGATGCTGCGGCTGAATGCGGCGCACCAATAATAGAGATTCATACAGGACACTACGCAGATGCAACCTCTAAAGATGAGTCTGAATTCGAGCTAAAAAGAATATCTGATGCATGTGAATATGCAGTCAATCTTGGGATACAAGTTAACGCGGGGCATGGCTTGACACTTATCAATACGCCTCCTATAGCCAAGATTGAATCAATAGTTGAGCTAAATATTGGGCACTCAATTATTTCAAGGGCATTGTTTGTTGGCCTTGCCAATGCAACATCCGAAATGAAAGATTTATTGTTAGGAGCGAGAGTCTTGTGATTTATGGAATTGGTACAGATATTGTAAGTATAGAAAGAGTCCAAACAATTATATTAAAAAATCGTGATGGCTTTATAAAGAGGGTTTTGACAGATCATGAGCAGGCTTTATTTGCTAACAAGGCTGATAGTGCTGCTTTTCTTGCGAAGCGGTTTGCTGCAAAAGAAGCGTTTTCAAAGGCATTAGGCACAGGAATTGGAAGGGTGGTTAGCTTTCAAGATCTAACTATTCGAAATAATGAAAATGGAAAGCCTTATTTTTTACCTAGTGAAAAATTAAGGCTGTATTTATTAGAAAAAGGGATTAAGCAAGGACACTTAAGCATATCCGACGAAAGTCAAAATGCAGTTGCTTTTGTAGTCCTTGAAAAATTAGACAGCGGCGAACAGAGTTAGCACCTCTAAAACGGGATATCATCCTCAAATTCATCTTGAGCTACCGGTGTAATAGTTGGTGCTTGTTGAGTATTTTGAGTAGGTTGTGGGTTTGATTGTGGCTGTGACTGCATTGGAGAATTAGAGTCATCACGACGATCAAGCATCTGCAAAGTGCCACTAAATCCACTGATAACAACTTCAGTCGTATAACGGTCCTGACCACTTTGATCTTGCCACTTTCTAGTTTGTAATTTACCCTCAACATAGACCTTAGAGCCTTTATCTAAGTATTGTCCGGCTATTTCAGCAACCTTTCCAAATAAACTAACGCGGTGCCATTCAGTTCTTTCTTGTTTTTGACCGGTATTTTTATCAGTCCATGATTCACTAGTTGCAACTGATAAGTTGCTGATTGCGTTACCATTTGATGCGTATTTAATCTCAGGTTTTGCACCAAGATTACCAACCAATATTACTTTATTTATTCCGGCCATGCTAATATTTACTCCTATTAAGTTTTAGTTTTAAGTGGTGAAAAAAGAACCATAAACCACCAGATAATTGCTACAAATATGGTGAATAAGAATACACTATTTAAATCGTAAATGTCATAAATCAAACCGCCAATTGCACCACCAATAAACGTGCCTAAAAATTGTGATGTTGAAAAAATACCCATAGCAAGACCCCTCTTAGAAGGGTTTGCAGTTCTAGCCAATAAAGATGGCAATATTGCTTCAACAGAATTAAAAGCAACAAAGAAAATTGTTAGAGTAATTAGAAAAACTGAAAAATTCAGGTCTGATATAAAAAAAATAATTTGACTAATAATTAATAGAAAAATACTAAGTAATAATATGTACTTTGTTTTTTTAAATTTTTCAGAAATAATTATTAAAGGAATCATGCCAATAAATGAGAGCAGAACTGCCGGAAGATAAAGCTGCCAGTTATCTTCCATACTAACAATTTGATTCTCCATAATCAGTAATGGCATTACGATAAACCCACTAGCAAGAATTAAATGCAGTGAAAACACACTAAAATCTAAAGTAACCAGCTCCCTTCCTAATGTCTCTCTAAAAGCTCCAAAAGAAAGTCGATAATAATTAATTGGCTTTGAATGTTGAAGAGATAACACTATTAGCATTGCAATAATCGAGAGTAATCCAATAACCCAAAATAATCCCGAAAGCCCGATTCTCGAAGTTATTATTGGGCCAATAATTAGTGAAACCATAAATGCAACACCAATTTGAAAACCAACAAAGGCATTTGCCTTTGCTCGATTATTTTCAGATACAGAGTCAGCCAAAAATGCCATGAGGACTGCGGATATAGCTCCGCCACCTTGTAATGCTCTTCCCATAACTACAAATATAATATTTGTAGCATTTGCTGCAACAATGCTACCCAGTAAGAAAATTAAAAGCCCAATGATTAGAATAGGCTTTCTTCCAAATCGGTCTGAAAGATAGCCAAAAGGTATTTGGAGTAATGCTTGAGTAAGGCCGTAAATCCCAATTGCCATGCCAATTAAGAAAGGAGTTGAGCTATCATAATCTCCGGCATAGACACTCATAACAGGAAAAAGCATAAATAAACCAAGCATTCGAACAGACATAATTAGTGAGACTTTTAAAGCAAGTAGCCTTTCAGTTGAGTTCATAACTAAAGATATTAAATCTTACTGCTAATCGATTGAATAGTTTGGAGAATAATTAGAATAGCTAGAAGACAAAACTTTTCTTGTGTCAGTTGCCAGCTTTACAGCACTTATTGCATCATAATTATAAGCCATTAGATGAAGCCCATCGGGAATAGAAGAGCTATTTGGGTAGTTTTCAATAATAAATTTTGAACGATTTATAGCAGCAATGTGAGATCCAATTTTTGTATAGTAAATAGCAACATATAACTCATGCCTAGCAAGAGTGTTCATCAGTTTAGTTAGCTTTGTGCTTGCTTCATTTGCATATTTAGAGTTAGGAAAAGTGTCAATTAAATCAACAAAGTAAGAATAAGCCTCGCGAACACTATCAACATCTCTCTGGGCACTATCTGTAACTAAATTATCTAATATTGAGCTAGATTTATCTTCAGCAACTACGCCTTTTAAATAATAAGCATAAGGAGTAGACTGGAGATCAGGATATTTGTCAATAAATTTATCTAATTCAATTATAGCTCTAGTGTATTTTTTTCGTTTATATAAGTTGTATGCTATGTCTAACCTAGCTTGAATTGCATATTTAGAGCCTGGGTAAGACGAAAGAATAATTTGATATTGCGCAATAGCTTGATCTATAGAGCCTGCATCAACCATATCTTCCGCTTGTTCATACAAAGTTTTTGGAGTAAGGCCTTTTGCGACTAATTTTCTTGACTCTTTGTCTCCCCCAAAAGGGGAGCACCCGACCAAAAAAAATAAAACTGTAACTATAAGAATTAAGGACTTAGTCATTGTGTGAATTTGATATTTACTTTTAAACAGTAAATTATACTTATGTGTATTTTTGTGTGGAAACCTTTACATAAAGAACTTCTAGTGAATAGCAACTTGCTTATAATTATACTAACCTTATTTGATTAACTATATTGATGGCAACAACTCTTTTTCAGAAACATACAAAAATTGATGACTTATGCTTGGTTTTAAATAGCTACTTATCTCATAAGGAAGTGGAATTAGTCAAACTTGCATACAAGGTAGCAAACACAGCACATTCTGGTCAATTTAGAAAATCAGGCGAACCTTATATTCATCACCCATTATCTGTTGCTTTAATCCTTGCTGACTTAAAGCTTGATTATTTTTGTATTGTTGCTGCAATTCTTCATGACTGCATAGAAGACACTTCAGTAACTAAAAAAGATCTTCAAGCCCAATTTGGGGATCAAGTTGCACATATTGTGGAAGGGGTATCAAAACTCACCAGCTTAGAGTTCACCTCAAGCTCACAAAAACAAGCTCAAAACTTTCAAAAATTAATTCTGGCTATGTCTAAAGACATGAGGGTTATGGTTATTAAACTAGCCGATAGGCTCCATAATATGCGCACCTTAGATTCCATGAGTGATGAAAAAAAATTACAAAAAGCAAAAGAAACTTTCGAACTTCATGCCCCAATTGCTAGGCGTCTTGGACTTCATAGCATGAGAGTAGAGCTAGATGATTTATGTTTTAAGACGATCCATCCAAGAAAGTACTCAATAATCAAGAAAAAAATTAGCAAACAATATGGAAATCAAAAGAAAACAATAAATCTAATAAAAACAGAAATTGAAAATAGACTTAAATTTGAAGGCATAGATGCAACGATTGAAGGGCGTCAAAAACAACCTTCTAGTGTTTATAATAAAATGAAGTTTAAATCAAGAAAATTTTCAGAAGTTCTTGATATGCATGCTTTTCGAGTAGTAGTCAAAAATACAAATACTTGCTACCAAGCATTAGGTCATATACATAGCCTTTATAAACCCATACCACTAAAATTTAAAGATTATATTTCAGCTCCAAAACCCAATGGATACCAATCAATTCATACTGTTCTACTTGGTCCTAGAAAAATGTTTATTGAGGTTCAAATTAGATCTCATCATATGGAATTTATTTCTGAATATGGAATTGCCGCTCATTGGCATTACAAAAATACTGATAAGCCAACTGATAAACTTGCTCGAAATTGGATTGGATCTTTACTAGATATCCAGCAAAACACTGATACTTCAGTTGATTTTTTAGAAAATACAAAAGCAGACTTATTCTTCGATGAAGTATTTGTATTTACTCCAGCGGGAAAAATAATTCAACTACCTCTTAGAGCAACAGTGCTTGACTTTGCTTATGCTGTTCACACTAATGTTGGAAAAAAATCCCAAAAAGCTACAATTAATGGAGTCGAAGCAGAGCTTTCAACCAAGCTGAAATCTGGTCAAACAGTCGAAATAATTACTAGTCGATTTGTTAAACCAAAACCAAGCTGGCTAGAATTTGTTGTAACTTCAAAAGCCAAGACCGCAATAAAAGCAAACCTTAAAGACAATTCAAAAACTGAGCTAGCAAGATTAGGAAAACTTTTAATCTCTGACGCACTAAATTATCAAAAAATTAAAATTAATGACGTTCCTATAGATAAGTGGAATAAGTGCTTTAAAGAGCTTAACTGCGTAGACTTTCAAGACCTATACATAAGGGTAGGGCTGTCTGAAATATTCGTAGCAGTAGTAATTAATAAGCTTTTGCAAGACATTAATATAGAAACTATTAACACTATAACAATCAACAAAACAAAAGGAATGGCAATAAATTTTGCGCACTGTTGTTACCCAATTCCTGGTGATGAAGTTACAGGAGTTCTAACTACACAAAAAGGCCTCGTAATGCATCGCACAATTTGTTCAAACTTAGTGCACATTAAGGAAAAAAATGCGCAATGGATGGAAATTGATTGGAAATCGGACGAAGAAGAGGTTTTTGAAGTTGCAATAAGTGCTCTAGTTGAAAACAGAAGTGGTCGTTTAGCTGCTATAGCAAATACAATAGCTAGTTTAGGAGTTAATATTGAAGATATCGCACAACAAGAAAATCCACACTCCACCCGGCTATTTCACATAGTTGTTGTCATTAAAAATATTGTTCAGCTAAACGACGTGCTTGAACAGCTTAACAAGCTTCCGCACCTTATTTCTGCAGAAAGAATTTAAAATGTACAAAGCTAGCAATCGAATTGATTAAAATTACACCTTTATTAATTATTACTAATACTACCTAATGCTGTGCTGGACCGACTCACTTGAAATAGCTATCTCACTAGAAGAAAACTCTCCTGATATAGACCCTAAAACTATTAATTTTGTTGATTTACGTCAACTTGTCATAGATCTTGATGAGTTTGAAGAGGGCCAGAGTAAGTGTGGCGAAAGAGTTCTTGAGGCTATTCAAATGAACTGGATTGAGGAAAAAGAATGAAATATTTAAAGATTATTTTATTGTTTAATATATTAATATCATTTTCAGCTAATGCACTTCTAGAAGTAAACATTTTAAAATCTAAAGAAGCTGCCTTTCCTATTGTTATTGCTCCTTTTGAAGTAATCGGCGACTCAAGTGAAAATATAGATATCGCCAAAATTATTAGAGATAATTTGAATAGATCGGGTCAATTTAGCGCTTTAAGTACTGACGCACTTGTAACAAATCAGATTGATTTTAACTTTTGGAAAGAACATAAAAAAGATGCGGTTGTTTTTGGCAAGGTTGAGCAAGTTAGCCCAAAAGTTTATGACGTTTATATTTACATTTATGATGTCTTTTCTGAAAAAAGCTTATATCAAAAAAAAATTAGAGTTCACAACAAAGGATTTCGAAAGATTGCTCACTTCTTAAGTGATAAGATTTACTACGTACTTCTTGGGCAAAAAGGGTCATTCAACACCAGACTTTCATACGTAACAGTTACTAATAACAATAGTGGTGGAAGGACATACAGGCTTCAAATTTCAGACTCTGATGGCTTTAATCCTCAAACAGTTGTTAGACAATCAAACCCAATTTTATCTCCAGCCTGGTCAAAAGATCAAAAAAAGCTTGCATATGTCTCTTTTAAGAATAACAGGTCTGAAGTTTTTGTTATGACTCCATTTTTAAAAACAATTCCTATCAAATTACCAAAATTTGATGGAATTGCATCTTCACCTTCTTGGCACCCAAGCGGTGAAAGTATTGCGCTAACAATTTCAAAACAGGGAAATAAAGATATTTACTTGTATAACTTCAAGTCTAAAAGCCTTAAAAGATTAACAAAAAACATTTCAATTGATACCGAGGCTAGCTTTTCGCCTGATGGAAGTAGCATTGCATTTACTTCTAATAGAACGGGGCAGGTTCAAGTTTATATAAAGGACCTTGAATCTGGGAAAATTTCTCGTGCAACTTTCGAAGGCAGGTACAACGCAAAGCCAGTTTTTTCACCTGACGGAAAAGATTTAGCCATTATTCATCGAGTAGGTAAAGACTATAGAGTAGCCCTGCTTGATATAAAATCTAGAGATTTAACCGTTATGACTCGCAATGAATCAGATGAGTCTCCTTACTTTTCTCCAAATGGTGGTATGATTATTTTTTCAACTAATAGAGACCAGAAAGGAATATTGTCTATAATTTCATTACATAACAATCAGATTGTTGAATTAATGCAAAAAACCGGCGAAGTTAGGGAACCAACTTGGTCAAATTATTCAAACTAAGGAAAAAAAAATGTCAAAAAAAATTCTTCTACTTTCAAGTGTAATCTTT
>Ga0209091_10004334_pt1 | contig 11082 bp, 10 predicted proteins | sample ArcticOcean_MG_C_6_FD_187438 | JGI IMG/M metagenome (GOLD analysis project Ga0209091, IMG submission 187438) | Marine microbial communities from western Arctic Ocean - ArcticOcean_MG_CB8_128 (SPAdes) (version 2) | ecosystem: Environmental > Aquatic > Marine > Oceanic | place: Arctic Ocean... | reverse complement strand
TATTAAGAAGAGGAAGCAGATACGGATACAGTAAGCTCGATAAGAATGAAGCGTTTATCTATAAATTGGTTGATGTACTAGCTGCTGAAATGGGTGAATTCTTCCCGGAAATAATTGCACAAAAAGACCTTATTCAAAAAGTAATCAAGGAAGAAGAGAACAGCTTTTTGCACACTTTAGCCAAAGGAATTGAACGTTATAAAAGTCATGTTAAAGGGATTAGTGGAACTGTTATTGACGGAAAGTTCGCTTTTGAATTATTTGACACTTATGGTTTCCCAATTGATTTAAGTGAATTGTTAGCTCGTGAAAACGGTTTAACAATTAACATGGATGAGTTCAGTTCGGAATTGAAAAAGCAAAAAGACAGATCAAGAGCAGCAACGGCAATTGATGCAGGTGATTGGATTGTTTTAAACGAGGGAGAAGGAACTTTTGTAGGGTACGATCAATTAGAAACTGAAACGAAGGTTTTACGATACAGAGAAGTAAAAGCAAAGGACAAAACTTTTATTCAGGTTGAATTAGACGAAACACCTTTTTATCCAGAAGGAGGTGGACAGGTTGGAGATGTTGGAGTGTTGGTATTTGATGGTGAGAAATTATCAGTTGCTGATACTAAAAAAGAAAACGGAGTCATTTTACATTACTTACCAAAGTCGCCAGCTAACATTGGGGGTGTTGTAAAAGCAGTTGTAAGTGGTGAAAAAAGAAAAGCATCAGCGGCAAATCATTCTGCGACGCACTTAATGCACCACGCCTTAAGAAAGGTATTGGGAACACATGTAGAACAAAAAGGCTCGTTGGTAACTCCAAAAAACTTAAGGTTTGACTTTTCACATTTTCAAAAAGTGAGTAAGGAAGAATTGCAAGAGATTTCAGAAATCGTTAACCAAGGAATATTAGACAATTACGCTTTAAAAGAAAACAGAGATGCCAACATTGAGGAAGCAAAAGCTCAAGGAGCAATGGCTTTGTTTGGTGAAAAGTATGGGGATAAAGTAAGGGTGATTCAGTTTGGAGAGTCGGTTGAACTGTGTGGTGGAATTCACGTTGAATCATCTACTCAAATAGGTAAATTCATCATTACGAGTGAGGCAGCGGTTGCTTCAGGTGTTAGGAGAATTGAAGCTATTACCCTTGAAAAGGCTAACGCATTCATAAATGATGAATTTGAATTGTTGGCTGATGTTCGTGAAATGTTGAAGAATCCAAAGGATTTGAAAAAGCAGATTCAAGGGTTATTGAATGATAATAATAACTTGCAAAAGCAAGTAGAGAAGTTTCAAAAAGAACAAAGTAAAGGTCTTAAATCAGATTTGCTTAAAGAGGTTGAAAACATCAATGGAATTAACTTTTTAGCTAAAAAAGTAGCGATAGATTCAGCTGAAGGAATTAAAGATTTAGCTTTTCAAATGAAAGCTGAAGTAGATAATTTATTCCTTGTTCTTGGAGCAGAAATAAAAGGAAAGCCAAATTTGACAGTTGTCATTAGCGAAAACTTAAGCGCAGAAAAAGACCTTAACGCTGGAAAAATAATTCGTGAACTCGCCAAAGAAATACAAGGTGGAGGTGGAGGACAAGCATTTTATGCTACAGCAGGAGGAAACAATGTAGCCGGGATTCAAAAAGCTTTAGACAAAGCAAGGGAGTTGATATAAATTGATTTCGTACGTGGTAATGTTTTGCTCCGTAGGTTTGCCTTTCTTTTTGCTAAAAGAAACAAAAGCCTTCTTTTGATCAAAGAAGCAAAACCCTTCATTTTTTTCTTGATAAAAAAACGAAGCAAAAAAATCAAGGCTGACATTTCAAAAACTACCAGCTATCCTTTCCATTTGATAAAGAACAGAACAAAGTAGGTCATCGTTAACTGTTCTTTGTCTTCGTTCCTCAGACCCTCAAATATTAAGGAGCTGGTACCAGTTTTTTCTTTGACGCCGTGGGCATAACGTGAATTTTGAATTAAGAAGGAGTTGTTTCCTAAAAAACTTGTTGCGCGATAAAGGATTTATGTATCTTTCCTTTTAACAAAATGATGATGTTATGTACATTATAGTTTGGATAGTATTAGCGGCTCTTGTTGGTCTTGCGGGAACAAATCGCAAAGGAGGTTTTTGGAAAGCGTTTATTATTGGACTTTTACTTTCTCCTTTGGTCGCATTAATTCTGATTATCGGTTCAGGAAAGAAAAATCCTATTGGATGCAAGAATTGTGGGAACAAACATAACGAAGCTGAATATTGTGGCTTATGTAAAAAGAATAGTCAAGGGCTGACTAGGGAAGAAACTTCTGCTCAAACAGCTTAATATGCGGTCAATAATCCTTTGTGTTTTTGTGTTAAGTTCTTTTGCTGAGCTAAGTGCTAAGAATTCTCAATGGAAATTTCAAGATTCAACAAATTCGTATCTATTAAATTATGACACTGTTCCCCGTGGAGAGTATTATAGTTTTATGCTCAAGAACATCGAGGTTAAATCTAATGACTCACTTATACAAGTAATTGATTTGGATTCTATGAAACTCGCTTCATATGAACTTGATATCAGTGAAGCTTGTATTATTGAAGACATTAACTTTGATGGTCTCGCTGATATAAGTGTGTTTCTAGGAACTACTGTGAATGGAGCGCTTCCATATTACGGATATTGGTTGCGGAATGTTGAAGATGGACATTTTAAATACAAAGACCTAAATGTTGATTTATTAGAACCGTCCTATGATCATAAAAGGAAATTACTTCATGGAATATGGAGGGTAGGAGCTTATCATTTTGGTTGTGAAATTTACAGGTGGTCGGTAGATACGCTGCAACTGGTTGAAAAGCATGACATGTCATTTGGTTTTGCGTATGGAGGACCCGATTCAATATATTACAGTACTCGAATATTAGTGGAAGAGAAAATGATTCGTAAAAGTACTACAGTAAATGAAATTGGATTATTTGGTCGTCACTCAATCCAATATCACCTAGAAAACCGTAATTTACGAAGAGGTAAATTCTTAGAAAATTAATCCAAAAACTGATTAGTACTATCCGGTTTAGGGCTTAACGCTTTAAAGTGATAAACCTCTTCCAAGGGAACACCGTCTAAACCTTCACGATTGGATGAGGTCATCATAAAAGTGCTGTCGTTTAATATTACACCATTCGTTTGATAGGCGGCTAAAATTCCACCATCTCTTAAGTACCACTGATCAAATAAAATATCGTTGTTCGTTATTTGAAAAATTCCCCAAAATGTTTTTTCAGGTGCTGCACTTGCGGCCCAAGCACCATTGATATATTCTGCTTCACGGGCGGGTACATCAGCAACTAAAGGCGCACCTCCATACATCAAGGTTCCGTCCCTGTACAAGAAATAACACAGGGCTCTATCTTCTGAGCTGTTGCTGATCGTTAAATAGTAGTAACCGTTTGTTCTTAAGCTGCCCGTATAGTTTTCTTTAGCTGTACCCAGTTTCAAGTCATCATCTTCCTTGCACGAAACAAATCCGATGGCCAAAAGAACAAATACAATGTTGAGTAGTTTCATTTATGTGGTTAATCTCTTCAAATTCATTATTTCCCTCCAATTAATCGTTTAATTTCATTCAGTTTCATCAAGGCGTCTATAGGCGTCAACTGGTTAACGTCAAGTTCTAATATTTCGTCTTTGATTTGTTCTAAAAGTGGATCGTCCATTTGGAAAAAACTGAGTTGCATGTTTTGTTCAGTAGTGTCTTTTCCTTTTGCGCCCTTTGCTTTGTTGGCTTTTCCAACATTGGCAACTTTGTCTGCTGGCTTCCTGTTTTTTTCTAAGTCCGCCAATATTTTTTCCGCACGATTAACAACTGTCTTTGGCATTCCGGCTAATTTCGCCACGTAAATACCAAAGGAGTGTTCACTGCCTCCAGGAACTAATTTTCGCATGAAAATTACTTTTCCTTTACTCTCTTTTACTGAAACATTGAAGTTTTTGATCCTGCTAAATTGCTTGGTCATTTCATTCAATTCATGGTAATGAGTAGCGAACAATGTTTTGGCTTTGTGCAGAGGGTATTCATGTAAATATTCTGCAATTGCCCACGCAATTGAAACACCATCGTAAGTTGAAGTTCCTCTTCCTATTTCATCCAAGAGGATTAAACTCCTTTCGGAAAGGTTGTTCAAAATGTTTGAAGTCTCGTTCATTTCAACCATGAAAGTGGACTCACCCGTGGAGATGTTGTCCGAAGCCCCAACCCTTGTAAACACTTTGTCAATGATCCCAATTTCCGCTGATTGAGCGGGAACATAACAACCAATTTGAGCCATGATAGCAATGAGTGCTGTTTGTCTTAACATAGCCGATTTACCAGACATGTTAGGACCCGTAATCATGATAATTTGTTGGTTATCATGATTAAGCTCAAGTGAATTACTGATGTACGGAATCCCGGCTGGTAAATTTTGTTCAATTACTGGATGCCTTCCTTCTACTACGTTTAACGCTAAAGTATCATTCACTACAGGACAACAATAGTTGTTTTCGTAAGAAACGGATGCAAAGGAATTAAGCACATCAATTTCAGCAATCAGTTTTGCGTTGTGTTGCAGGTTGTCTATTGAAAGACATAAATCGGCCAATACTTTCTGGAATATTTTCGCTTCAATCACAGCTATTTTTCCTTCGGCAGCTAATATTTTTGTTTCAAATTCTTTGAGCTCTTCCGTGATGTATCTTTCGGCGTTAACCAGTGTTTGCTTTCGAATCCATTCCTGTGGAACTTTGTCTTTGTGAGCGTTTCTGATTTCAATGTAGTATCCGAAAACGTTGTTAAAGGCAATTTTTAAAGATGGTATTCCTGTTGCTTCACTTTCTCTTTTTTGCAAAGCCAATAAATGGTCCTTTCCACTTGTAGACAGGTTTCGGTATTCGTCCAATTGAGCATCAACTCCATCGGCAATTAACTGACCTTTTCCAATTACAGCTGGTGCGTCATGGAATATGTTTTTAATAATTAAAGCTTGTACATCAGAGCAATCTTTCATGCTGGCGAAGTGCTTTTTTAACACCTTGTTTTTTGACAACAAGGCCTTAATTTCACTTTCTTTTTCAATGGACTTACTTAATTGAAGGAGCTGTTTTGGGCTAACTTTTCCAACGGCAATTTTGGATAAGATTCTCTCAACGTCGCAAAACCCACTTAGGATATCGTTTAAACTTTCGCTTAAATCAGACCCTAGTAATTCTCCTACTTTTACCTGTCTGTTTTTAATGAGTGCTACATTAAGTAGGGGCATCAATAAAAATTTTCTCAACATTCTTCCACCCATTGCTGTTTCAGTATCGTCCAAAACAGAAAGTAAAGTGGAGGCGTCTTGGTGCTCGGAATGAACAAGTTCTAAGCTTTTAATGGTGAAGTAATCCATCCATAAAAAGTCTCCTTCTTCAATTCTTGCAATCCCTCTAATGTGGCTAACATTGTTGTTGTGCGTTTCGGCTAAGTAATGAATAGCAACGCCTGCTGCTTGACTAGCCAAGGCCATTTTATCGATCCCAAAACCTTTCAATGATTTTACATTGAAAAAGTCATGAAGTTTTTCGGTAGTATAGTCTGGTGAGTAAGCCCATTCGTCAATTCCGTAGGTGTAAAAGTTGCCTTCAAATATTTCCGAAAACTGCTTATAAGTGCTCTTGTTGAACAGAATTTCATTGGCCTGAAAGTTCATCAACAACTTGTTAATATAAGCATGAGATCCTTCTGCTACTTGAAATTCACCGGTGGAAACATCAAGAAATGCTACACCAGCTTTATTTTTATTAAAACTAACAGCAGCTAAATAGTTATTTTCCTTTTGTGAAAGTACTTGATCACTGATAGCAACACCAGGAGTAACCAATTCAGTGACACCTCTTTTTACAATGGTTTTTGTAAGCTTTGGATTTTCTAATTGATCACAAACAGCTACCCTTTGTCCGGCTTTTACCAATTTAGGCAAGTAGGTGTCCAAAGAGTGGTAAGGAAAACCTGCAAGAGCAACATGAGAAGCAGTTCCATTGGCTCTTTTTGTGAGGACAATGCCTAATATTTTGGAAGCTTTTTCGGCATCGGTATCAAAAGTTTCGTAAAAATCACCTACTCTGAAAAGCAACATTGCATCAGGATACTTTTCCTTGATTTCGTTGTATTGCTTCATTAACGGAGTTTCCGCCGGTTTTTTTCGAGCAACTGTTTTTACGCTTTTTTTAGCCATTTTGAATCAGTGAAATTTTGATTTTTCACTGCTTTCAAATGTAAGCAAGTCAAGAAGTTATACGGAGAAAATTGAGTGATAGATATTCACAAGTTTTCACCATTACCACTCATAAATCATAGGGTTTTATTCCCCCTTTCGTCTTTGCGAGGAACGAAGCAATCTCTTTGATTGATTGTCACGTCATAATACTTGATTGATTGTCACTGAGATTGCTTCGTTCCTACCATTGACGTATTTCATAATCGACAGATAGTCAATAGTTTATAACTACTGAAGGTTTTGATCAAAATAGCCACACGATGCATGGAATTCTTTTGAGGATTTTAGAAAGGATAACGGAAAAAGAGAGATTGCTTTGCTGCGCGCGCAATGACGATAGGAGTAAAAAGCTTTGGTTATCACCTTAAGATACGTCATTTCCTCCGCTTGGTTAAGGAGTTAAACTTAGATCGTCGCAATGACGATTTTGTTTGTTGTCAAGATAAAACAGTTGGAGGTTTATTGGCTGCTGCCTATAATCCAAACAATTCAGTAGCGTTAGCTGAGGTTATTTCAGCTACAATATCAATGGAAACTTCATGTACGTCCGAGATCTTGTCAGCAATTAAATGCAAGTAAGAGCTTTCATTTCTTTTTCCCCGATAAGGAACAGGAGGTAGGTAAGGACTGTCAGTTTCTAGGACTAAATGCTCTAATGGAATTTCAGCAACAACTTTGTCCAGTCCTGAATTTTTGAAAGTAACCACTCCACCAATTCCAATTTTGAAGCCACCGTAGTTAATGATGTGTTGGGCTTGTTCCACTGTTCCCGTGAAACAGTGAAATACACCCGTTAGTTCAGCGCAATTTTCCTGGTCGACTATTTCGAAAATTTCTTCAAAGGATTCTCTTGCGTGAATGACAATGGGTAATTTGTATTTGATGGCTAATTTTATTTGAGCCCTAAAGGATTTTTTTTGTTGTTCGACCAACGTCTTGTCCCAATGTAAATCAATGCCAATTTCACCAACTGCGCAATAATTATTAGGCATCGACGAACTAGACAAACCTTTTAGATGCGACTCAACCAATTCAATCTGCTCTTCCCAGTTTTCTTTAACATAACAAGGATGAATTCCCATCATGGGAACAAAGAAGTCAGGGTGATCATTGGATAATTGATGCATCCTTTCGATGCTTTCTTCGTCAATGTTGGGTAACAATATCTTACTTACACCATTGCTTTTTGCCCTTGCTACTACTTCATCGAAATCCTCTAAGAAGTCTTTTGAGTAAAGGTGAGAATGGGTATCAATGATGTTTAGTGACATGTTACAAGATGTTCACTAAATGGTAATTCTTTTTACCGTTTTGAAGTAATATAAACTTCTCGTTAATAATGTCTGAAGCGTTCATTTCTTTGCTGTCGATCACCTTGTTTTTATTCACCGAAACAGCGTTAGCTTTTAAAGCTCTTCTTGCTTCGCCTTTTGAATTAAACACCGGAGCTACGTCAGTAAAAAAGTCAATCACACCAATGTTGCTTGCAAGTTTTGCAGCATCAACATCCGTTTGAGGAACTCCTTCAAATACACTTGCAATGTCTTCAGGACTTAAGTTTTTTAAATTTTCTTCTGTCGATTTTCCAAACAAAATCATGGAAGCTTCAATGGCATTTTGCAAAGCTTTTTCAGAGTGAACTCTTATTGTAATGTCCTCCGCTAATGCTTTTTGCAATACCCTTAAATGAGGCGCTTCTGCATGTTCTGAAACAAGTCCAGTTATTTTTTCCTCAGCAAACAGGGTAAATATTTTAATGTACTTTTCAGCATCAACATCCGATGAGTTCATCCAAAATTGGTAAAACTTGTAAGGAGAAGTTTTTTTAGGATCTAACCATACATTTCCACCTTCACTTTTTCCAAATTTAGTTCCGTCAGCCTTAGTAATTAATGGACTTGTTACAGCAAATGCATCACCTCCACCAGTTTTTCTTATAAGCTCGGTACCTGTTGTGATGTTGCCCCATTGGTCGGAACCTCCCATTTGAATTTTGCAATTTTTCTCTTTGTTCAAGTGAACAAAATCGTAACCCTGAATCAATTGGTAAGAAAACTCGGTGAAAGAAATCCCTGTTTCCAAACGCTTCTTAACAGAATCTTTAGCCATCATGTAGTTAACTGGAATCAGTTTCCCAACATCACGTAAAAAACCTAAAAAGCTGAATTCTTTGAACCAATCGTAATTGTTTACGATTTCAGCAGAGTTTTCGCCGCAATCAAAATCTAAAAACTTTTCTAATTGTTTCTTTTGACAAGATAAATTGTGTTGAATATCATCTTCAGATAAAAACTTTCTTTCTTCTGATTTACCTGAAGGATCACCTACCATTCCAGTAGCCCCACCAACCAAGGCAATTGGTCTGTGACCGGACATTTGAAAATGCTTCAATAGCATAATTGCTACTAAATTCCCTACTCCAAGAGAGTCAGCAGTCGGATCAAACCCTACGTATGCAGAGGTTAATTCTTTAGCTAGTTGCTCTTCCGTTCCAGGCATTACATCGTGTAACATGCCCCTCCATTTCAATTCATTGATAAAATTCATGAGGCAAAGATAATACACTCAAACCACATAGCCTTGCGGTTTTTTGGCTCGATACAGGTTCCTTTTTCTTCGTTAAAAAATTCAACCGTAGCTGATGCTATGATTGATTTTTTTGTCTAAATATATAAAAATATCCCTTCGTGAAAACTGCCGAAAAACTAGGTGGTTTGACCGTAATTGAAGGGTTAGTTTGGAACTGTTGTTTTGATGATTTGACAATTTATTTTGCACGTTGTTTCTACCTTGAACCCTAGTTTATTTTAAGTTTTTTCTTCTTTATGAAACTTTCTTGGATTACTTATCGTAATGTATTTACACTAGAGTCCTGTAATATAAAAAAACGTGGAAGAAAAAAGTCAAGCATTGAAAAAAAGGAATTTGATCATTGGGACCGGTGTCCTGATTTTTCTTTTACTAGCGTACAACATCGGTCAGTCATTGGCCTAATGCAGGCAAGGATCAACATGTTAACAATTCCTTTAACCTCCACCGTTAATTAAAGTGAGTATGTTGTAAATTTGTCCAATGGGACTGAGCAGCATCAAGCTAAAGCTATCTTATTGTTTTAAATTTCAAGTAACCGGAAAAGTTCGCTCGACGTGAATGAGGAACTGATTTCATATCCTGCTACTTTTCCTGTAAAGGAAGGCCATTCCCTTTTGGTTTATATAGCGCTAGTTCTTGTATGCTTATTGTCGGTGCTTATTTTTTCCTTTTACCAAGAGCAAAGCAAACGATTGTTGAGGGCTTCGGTTAATTCCAAGGCCAAAAGTTTACTGAGCAGGATTGATTCTGAAACTGTAAACAAAGCAGGAGGGTACATGAATGTTTTGTTCATCATAAATGTGCTTATTTTCAGCTATGGTATGTTGTATAAATACAAGTATGAACTTTTCCAAGAGTTTGGGAAACTGGAAGTATTTATCTTGTTAGCAGGGGTGTTGTTTTTACTGTTCGCAAAATATTTGGTTCATTGGTTGCTTGGGTTCCTGTTCAAAACGCAGGACCTATCTAAGGTATATTTGGAGGAACTGTACCTAAAATATAAGCTGTTTGGAGTTTTATTGTTTCCGTTAATTTTATTGTTGTTGTTCTCCGAGAGTTTTGCTGGAGTAGCAGTTTTTATAGGTATTTCAACCTATGCAATCCTGTGGGTTAGCATGATAACATATGCCTTAAAGCAGGGATTAATGTCTAAAAGTTTACCCAAATATTATCCCTTTTTGTATATTTGCACGCTGGAAATCATACCCTTGGCTATTGCCGGGAAAATATTTCAAGCACCGATGGCTAGACTAATTGGTTTTTAGTTCATCAGGACAGCAGCTAACAAACAACTTGACTATGGCAATTATTAAATCTATTTTAGTTTCTCAGCCACCCCCAGAAAAAGGTGTAAAATCACCTTTTCAAGACTTGGCAGAAAAGCATGATATCAAAGTTGATTTTAGATCTTTTATCCATTTAGAAGAAATAGACGTCAAAGAGTTTAGACAGCAAAAAATTAATTTAGCGGACTATACAGCAATCATATTGACCAGTAGAAATGCTATCGATCATTATTTCAGAATTTGTAAAGAGGCAAGATTTACTGTTCCAGATACAATGAAATATTTTTGTACTTCTGAAGCGATTGCTTTGTATTTGCAAAAGTATGTTGTGTACAGAAAAAGGAAAATTTTCTTCGGAGGTCGAAGATTTCCAGAGGTGGTGGAGTTAATGAAGAAACACAAAAAAGAGAATTTTTTACTACCTACTGCAGACATATTAAGACCTATTGTCCCAAACAGCTTAACAGAAGCAGGAATTAATTTTACACGATCTATATTATTTAAAACAGTTGTAAGTGACTTGTCTGATTTAGAAGATGTCTTTTACGACATGTTGGTCTTTTACAGTCCGGCAGGAATTGAGTCCTTGTATAAGAACTTCCCTGACTTCAAACAAAACAAAACGAAAGTGGCTGTGTTTGGTGAAACAACGAAGAAAGCCGCTATTGCGCAAGGGATTGAGATCAATGTAGCAGCACCAGATCCAAAAGTTCCGTCAATGACAGGAGCAATTGATTTGTTCATCAGAGATAAATTTTAAAGTATAAACAATACTCTTTGCGGATATATATTTATATTCGCCCAACGCATGGTCGCGTGGCCGAGTGGCTAGGCCGGGCTCTGCAAAAGCTCTTACGGCGGTTCGAATCCGTCCGCGACCTCAAGAAAGGGAATCCATTTATGGGTTCCCTTTTTTATTAGGTCGCTCGGATGAGAGCCGTCGT
>Ga0209091_10004332_pt1 | contig 11087 bp, 9 predicted proteins | sample ArcticOcean_MG_C_6_FD_187438 | JGI IMG/M metagenome (GOLD analysis project Ga0209091, IMG submission 187438) | Marine microbial communities from western Arctic Ocean - ArcticOcean_MG_CB8_128 (SPAdes) (version 2) | ecosystem: Environmental > Aquatic > Marine > Oceanic | place: Arctic Ocean... | reverse complement strand
CTTACTAACTTCAGCCACAACTGCCTTCTTTTTATCAAGATTCAGACTCAAGGTCTTCTCCTTTCGTTAAATAAAAGTATTAGTTCCCTAATACCAACTAAAACGACGACCACTATCAGGATATTATCCTTAAGGGGATTCGCCATCTGCGTAGGTTTAAATATCTAAATTAAACTTTCGTACCTACGGTCTTTGACAACTTCATTGACTAACTGCATCAATGAACCCAAAGCTTTTTATTGTGGGAAATACCCACAAAATTCATATAACTTAATTTATAAATTTGTTTGATCTACTCGAACTCCAACTCCCATCGAGCTTGAAACTGATAATTTTTTTATAAAAATACCTTTAGCATCTTTTGGTTTTGCTTTACTGATTTCCTCAATCAGGGCTGACAAATTTACTTGTAATTGATTTGAGCTGAATGAGGCACGTCCGATTGTGCAATGAATAATTCCAGCTTTATCTGTTCTGTATTGAACCTGTCCTGCTTTAGCATTTTTTACAGCTTTTTCTGTATCTGGTGTTACTGTTCCTACTTTTGGGTTTGGCATTAATCCTCTTGGTCCTAATACCTGCCCTAATGTTCCTACAATTTTCATAGCGTCAGGAGTAGCTATCACCACATCAAAGTCCATTACGCCTTTTTTAATTTCCGCTGCTAAATCTTCAAACCCAACAATATCCGCACCAGCTTTTTTTGCTGCTTCTGCTGCTTCACCCTGAGCAAATACTGCTACACGAGTTGTTTTTCCTGTTCCATTTGGAAGCACTAGAGCCCCTCTAACTGCTTGGTCTGATTTTTTTGCATCAATACCAAGATTTATAGCAGCGTCTACAGACTCATCAAATTTAGCTTTTGCAGTTTCCTTAACTAAATTAAGACCATCTAAAACTGGGTACACCTTATCTCTATCAACTTTCTCAATTAATGCTTTAAGTCTTTTGCTTGTACTCATTTCACACCCTCCACATCAATACCCATACTTCTCGCACTGCCTGCAATAGTTCTAACTGCCGCATCCATATCAGCCGCTGTTAAATCAGGCATTTTAGTTTTAGCAATTTCTTCTGCTTGATTTCGAGTAATTTTTCCTACTTTATTTGTATGGGGCACCGGAGAACCTTTAGATAATTTAGCTGCTTTTAAAAGTAAAATGGAAGCAGGGGGTGTCTTCATAATAAAAGTAAAACTTTTATCTGAGAAAGCAGTAATTACAACAGGAATTGGCAAGCCCGGCTCAACACTTTGTGTGGCAGCATTAAATGCTTTACAAAAATCCATAATATTTAAACCACGCTGTCCTAAAGCTGGGCCAACAGGTGGACTTGGATTCGCTTTACCTGCTGGTATTTGAAGTTTTATATAACCCTCAATTTTTTTTGCCATTTTATTACTCTCCTAAATTTTGGTTCAAACGCTTTTAAAAATTAAAAGCTCCCAAATAATTTTTAAACTTCTTTTTCTATCTGTCCAAATTCAAGCTCTACAGGTGTAGCTCGACCAAATATTACAACTGAAACTCGCAGCTTACTTTTTTCATAATCAATCGTATCTACCGTGCCAGAGAAATCTTTAAATGGTCCATCAATAACTCTGATGGATTCACCTGCCTCAAAAGTTAATTTCTGAGTTGGATTTACCTTGCTGTCATCCATTCTTTGTAAAATAATATCAACTTCTTTATTTGTTATAGGTGATGGCTGTGTTCCACTTCCACCAATAAAAGCTGTAACTTTTGGGTTGCTTTTTACCAAATGCCAACTATCATCATTCATTTCCATTTGTACCAAAACGTATCCAGGATAAAGTCTTCTCTCAGTCACCTTTTTTTGTCCTGACTTCATTTCAACGACTTCCTCAACTGGAACTAATATTTCACCGAATTGATCACTTATTTTAGATTGATCGATACGTTCTAATAATCCTTTCTGCACAATTTTTTCATATCCAGAAAAGGCTTGAACTGCATACCAACGTTTTGACATTAATCACCCCGTCCTAATAACAAATTTATAATGTAAGAAAAACTAATATCAACAAAAGCAAGAAATATAGCCATGATTACGACCAAAACAAAAACTATTAGAGTCATTTGAATAGTTTCTCTTCTTGTTGGCCAAACTACTTTCTTTCCTTCCGTGATAGCCTCACCTAAAAAACTAATAGCTTGCTGTCCTTGCGGTGTAGTCCGAAAAACAACTACAAAAGCACCAATTCCTGCTAAAACAGATAATACTCTTAACACTGTAGGCTGTTCTGAAAGAATATAAAATCCTAGCACTCCAGCGCCAAAAAGTAAAAATGATAACCCTAATCTAATATTAATATTCATTCCTACTTCATTTCCTTTTATTGGCAGGCCAGGAGGGCTTCGAACCCCCAACCCTCGGTTTTGGAGACCGATACTCTACCAATTGAGCTACTGGCCTAGGTTTAACCTAATATTCTCTATTCAATAACTTTTACTACAACTCCAGAACCAACGGTTCTTCCGCCTTCACGAATAGCAAACCGCAAGCCTTCTTCCATAGCAATCGGAGCAATTAGTGTTCCAGTAATTGATACGTTATCTCCTGGCATCACCATTTCCGTTCCTTTTGGTAACTCAACTGCACCAGTCACATCTGTTGTTCTAAAGAAGAATTGTGGGCGATATCCATTAAAGAATGGGGTATGTCTTCCACCTTCATCCTTACTTAAGCAATAAATTTCTGCTGTGAATTTAGTATGTGGTTTAATTGAACCTGGTTTACATAAAACCTGTCCGCGTTCCACATCTTCTCTGGCTGTTCCACGAAGTAACACACCTACGTTATCACCTGCTTGACCTTGATCAAGCAATTTACGGAACATTTCAACCCCAGTACAAATTGTTTTTACTGTATCTTTTAAGCCAACAATTTCAATTTCTTCGTTAACTTTTACAACCCCACGTTCAATACGGCCAGTCACCACAGTGCCTCGACCTGAGATTGAGAACACATCTTCTACTGGCATTATGAAGTCGCCATCAATTGCTCTTTTTGGTTCAGGGATATAATTATCTAACGCTTCAGCTAATTTAAGAATTGCTGGTTCGCCTATATCTGATTGGTCACCTTCTAATGCTTTAGTGGCAGAACCCATGATAATAGGAATATCATCACCTGGAAAATCGTATTTACTAAGTAACTCACGTACTTCCATTTCAACTAATTCTAATAATTCTTTATCATCCACCATGTCAGCTTTATTTAAGAACACAACAATATGAGGAACACCCACTTGTCTTGATAAAAGAATATGCTCACGAGTTTGCGGCATTGGTCCGTCAGCGGCAGAACAAACAAGTATTGCGCCGTCCATTTGAGCGGCACCAGTAATCATATTTTTTACATAATCGGCATGGCCTGGACAGTCAACGTGAGCGTAATGTCGTTTGTCTGTTTCATATTCAACGTGTGATGTATTAATTGTTATACCACGTGCTTTTTCTTCTGGTGCTGAATCAATTTCAGCGAAGTTTTTTGCATCACCACCGAACTTTTTAGTTAGTACAGTTGAGATTGCAGCGGTTAATGTAGTTTTTCCATGATCAACGTGACCAATAGTGCCAACGTTTACATGTGGTTTGGTACGCTCAAATTTACCTTTAGCCATAATATTTATCCTTAAAATTACTGTTTATTAATAATTGCATCCGCAATATTTCTTGGTGCTTCAGCGTAATGTTTAAACTCCATCGAGTAAGTAGCTCGTCCTTGTGATAAAGATCTTACGGTAGTTGAATAACCAAACATCTCTGCAAGTGGCACTTCTAAACGAAGTACTTTGCCCGTAGCATTATCATCCATACCTTGAATAATTCCTCTCCTAGAAGATAAATCACCCATCACATCACCCATATATTCTTCAGGAGTTTCAACTTCAACTGCCATCATTGGTTCTAAAATAATTGGGTCTGCTTTTTTACATCCATCTTTGAATGCGAATGATGCTGCCATTTTAAATGCATTCTCGTTTGAGTCAACATCATGAAAAGATCCATCATAAAGAGTTACTTTAACGTCCTCAACTGGATAACCAGCTAGCACTCCTGATGTAATTGATTCTCTTAGTCCTTTATCGACTGCAGGGATAAATTCCCGCGGCACTGATCCACCTTTTATCGAATCAACAAATTCGTAGCCTTTTCCAGCTCCATTTGGCTCAATCTTGAGCCATACATGACCATATTGACCCTTACCACCAGATTGTTTTACAAATTTTCCCTCTGCTTCTACCGTTTTCTTGATTGCTTCTCGATAGGCCACCTGAGGTGCGCCAATATTTGCATCAACCGTAAATTCGCGCTTCATTCTATCAACCAAAATCTCCAAATGAAGCTCTCCCATTCCTGAGATAATTGTTTGATTAGTTTCCTCATCTGTTTTGACCCTGAACGATGGATCTTCTTGGGCAAGTCTTCCTAAAGCAATTCCCATTTTTTCTTGATCGGCTTTTGTTTTTGGTTCTACTGCAACATGAATAACTGGCTCTGGAAAAATCATACGTTCAAGAATTATTGGTTTTTTTAAATCACAAAGCGTTTCACCCGTAGTGACATCTTTCAATCCAACGGCTGCAGCTATATCGCCTGCACGAACTTCTTTAATTTCTTCACGATTATTAGCATGCATCTGAAGAATACGTCCAATCCGTTCTTTTTTTCCATTAATTGAATTTAATACTGTATCGCCAGCTTTAACTACGCCTGAATAAACTCTAAAGAAAATTAATTGGCCAACAAATGGATCTGTTGCAATTTTAAATCCTAATGCAGCAAATGGCGCATCATCCGATGGTTTACATGTTATTGCATTTCCTGATTCATCCTCACCTGGAGTTTCATCTATGTCAATAGGTGAAGGCATGTATTCAATTACCCCATCAAGCATTGCTTGAACACCTTTGTTTTTAAATGCTGACCCACATACCATGGGAACAATCTCATTTGCTATGGTTCTAATACGTATCCCTTGTTTTATTTCTTCTTCAGACAAATCTCCTGTCTCAAGATATTTATTCATTAAATCTTCATTTGCTTCAGCAGCTGTTTCTACCATATTATCTCGCCACTTCTTACAAGTATCAACTAAGTCAGCTGGTATATCCTCATAATCAAAAGTAACTCCATTATCTTCTTCATTCCAAATAATTGCTTTCATTTTTACTAGGTCAACAACACCAGTAAAAGTCTCGGCAGCACCAATTGGAACTTGGATAGGAATTGGGTTTGCTTTTAACCTTGATTTCATTTGATCGTAAACTTTGAAAAAGTCTGCACCAGCACGATCCATTTTATTTACAAATGCAAGTCGTGGTACTTTATATTTATTTGCTTGACGCCATACAGTTTCTGATTGTGGTTGAACTCCTCCAACTGCACAATAAACCATGCAAGCACCGTCTAAAACACGCATTGAGCGTTCAACTTCAATTGTAAAATCAACATGCCCTGGGGTATCAATAATGTTGATACGATGTTGTTCAAACTGATTACTCATTCCCTTCCAGAAGCATGTTGTAGCAGCAGAGGTAATTGTTATCCCTCTTTCTTGCTCTTGCTCCATCCAATCCATAGTTGCCGCGCCATCATGCACTTCACCGATTTTATGATTAACACCTGTATATAGCAAAACTCTCTCTGTTGTTGTTGTTTTACCAGCATCAATATGAGCACTAATACCTATATTTCTGTAACGTTCAATGGGGGTTATTCGGGCCACTTAATATACCTTTAACAAAATTAAAAACGGAAATGTGAGAAGGCTTTATTTGCTTCAGCCATACGATGAACTTCTTCTCTTTTTTTCATCGCTGACCCTTTATTCTCAGATGCCTCCATAAGTTCGGCTGCTAAGCGGAGGTCCATTGATTTTTCACCTCTTTTCCTCGACGCATCTCTCAACCATCTCATTGCAAGTGCTGCTCTCCGTGAAGGCCTTACCTCAACTGGTACCTGATAGTTTGCTCCACCTACACGCCTACTCTTTACTTCGACTAATGGTTTTAAATTTTCAATAGCTAGCGAGAATACTTCAATTGGATCTTTACCACTTTTCGTTTGTATTTGATCAAATGCGCCGTATATCAATCTTTCTGCAACTGATTTTTTACCACTAGTCATCAAGACATTTACAAATTTAGATACCTCTTGGCTTCCAAATTTTGGATCTTGAAGAATTTGTCTTTTTGGAACATCTCTACGTCTTGGCATATCTTATAACCTCTATATATTTAAATTAGGATACTTTAGGACGCTTAGTCCCATATTTAGATCGACCTTGTTTTCTATCTTTCACACCTGAAGTATCTAAATTACCTCGTACCATATGATATCTAACGCCAGGTAAATCTTTAACACGGCCCCCTCGAAGTAAAACAACAGAATGTTCCTGAAGATTATGCCCCTCACCACCGATATAACTAATCACTTCGTATCCAGTAGTTAGGCGAACCTTAGCTACTTTTCTTAAAGCAGAATTTGGTTTCTTTGGCGTAGTTGTATACACACGTGTACACACCCCTCTCTTTTGTGGAGATGCTTCAAGCGCAGGAACCTTACTCTTTTCAATAATTCTCTTCCTGGGCTTACGTATTAACTGATTAACTGTAGGCATTACCTATCCTTTTATTTAATATACTTCATTAAAAAACTATTCTAAAAATTTTAAGAACTTTAATCCCTAAAAAGTCGAGAATTGTATTTTGCTTCGCTCATAATGTCAACTTAAATTATTTAGTTGACTCTTTAATTTCTTCATTATTCCCAACAGATTCTTCAGTACTTTGCTCTTCTGCCTTCTCAACCTCTGCGACTGGAGCAAATGCTTCTTCTGCTTTTTCTAAATTACTTAATTCTCCTTCAGTACCATCTGTTTTTGTTTTTTTTCTCTCTGCCATTTCTTTTCTATTGAGATGATACGCTAATCCAGAACCGGCAGGGATTAATCGGCCAACAATTACATTTTCCTTTAACCCTCTTAACTCATCTCGCTTACCAAGAATAGCTGCTTCTGTTAGCACACGAGTTGTTTCTTGAAAAGAAGCAGCAGAAATAAATGAATCTGTTGAAAGTGAAGCTTTTGTAATTCCTTTCAATACAGGCTCAAATTCAGCTTCTTTCTTCTTCTCTTCTCTCATAATATCATTTGCTTTAAATAGTTCTGCACGTTCGACCTCTTCACCATTAATAAATGATGTATCGCCCGCATTGGTAATCCTAACTCTTCTAAGCATTTGTCTAACTATTACCTCAATATGCTTATCATTTATCTTCACCCCTTGTAATCTATATACATCTTGAACTTCATCGATAATATATCTTGCAAGTGCCTCTCTACCTTGAAGCCTTAAAATATCAGCTGGATCAGCAGGGCCGTCAACAATAACTTCGCCTTTAGTTACTACTTGACCGTCATGAGCTGTTACATGTTTATCTTTAGGAATTAAGAATTCACCAACATTTCCTTCTGAGTCAGTAATAACTAAACGTTGCTTTCCTTTTGTATCTTTCCCAAAAGATACCGTACCAGTATTCTCAGCTAATACGCCTGCATCCTTAGGGGAGCGAGCTTCAAATAACTCTGCAACTCTTGGAAGCCCCCCTGTAATATCCCTAGTTTTCGAAGATTCTTGAGGAATCCTTGCTATTACATCGCCTTTCTTTACTTCTTTATTATCTGTAACAGTTATGATGTAACCAAGTTGAAATGTTATGTTAACTGAATTATCTGTATCATTTAATTTTACTTCTTTGCCTTTATTGTCTAATAACTTAATTTGCGGTCTCAATCCTTTTGATTGTCCAGCTTTTTGTTTAGACTCAACAACAACAAGTGTTGATAAACCAGTAATGTCATCTATTTGTTTAGCTACAGTTACGCCTTCAACAACATTTTCAAATTTTGCAATTCCATCATGTTCAGAAATAATTGGTCTATTATGAGGGTCCCAAGTAGCCATTAACATACCAGCTTTTACCGTTTGAGCATCATCTGCTAATAAAGTTGCGCCGTAAGGGACCTTATGTGACTCTCGCTCTCTTCCAGACTCATCTTCAATAATAAATTCTCCATTTCTTGAGACAACTACTTTTTCGCCATTAGAATTTGTAACTAATCTCATTGCTTGGAATCTAACCTTTCCAGCAGATTTGTTTTCTATCTGGCTAACAGATGCTGCCCTTGAAACTGCTCCACCAATATGGAATGTTCTCATTGTTAGCTGTGTGCCTGGTTCGCCAATTGATTGGGCTGCAATAACTCCAACTGCTTCACCTTGGTTAATCAAATTACCTCGACCAAGATCTCGACCATAGCATTTTGCACAAATACCATAACGAGTTTTACATGTCAGTGCAGTTCTAACAGTAACTTCATCTACACCAAGAGCCTCAATTTTCTCAACTTCATCCTCACCTAAAAGAACACCTGCGTTATAAAGAATCTCTTGAGTTTCTGGGTTTATTATATCGAATGCAGAAACTCGGCCTAATATTCTGTCACTTAATGGCGTCACAATTTCTCCACCTTTAATTAATGCCTTAGTTAAAAGGCCTTCATCTGTTTCACAATCAAGATCTGTAACTACAAGATCCTGAGTTACATCAACTAATCTTCTTGTTAAATAGCCAGAATTTGCAGTTTTAAGTGCAGTATCAGCTAAGCCTTTTCGGGCACCATGAGTAGATATAAAGTATTGCAATACATTTAATCCATCACGAAAATTTGCTGTAATCGGAGTCTCGATAATTGAGCCATCTGGTCTAGCCATCAATCCTCGCATTCCAGCTAGCTGCCTAATTTGAGCTGCAGAACCCCTAGCCCCCGAATCAGCCATCATATAAATAGAATTGAATGATTCTTGACGCATTGCATTCCCTTTGTCGTCCTTAACAATTTTACCCTCTGTATTAGTAACTGGCTCATCTTGTAATTGTTTCATCATTGCATCAGCGACTCTATCTCCTGTTCGACCCCATATATCTACAACCTTATTGTATCTTTCACCTTGAGTAACAAGACCAGATGAATATTGATCTTCAATTTCCTGAACCTCAGACCTTGCATCATCAAGTAACTTCTCTTTTTCTTCTGGTATCTTCATATCATGGACACTAATTGACATACCAGCTTTTGTAGCAAATTTATAGCCCATATTTTTTAGGTTATCTGCAAGAATTACTGTATCTCGAATACCTATTTTTCTAAATCCAGCATTAATAAGTCTTGATATTTCTTTTTTCTTCAAACTTCTGTTAATTAAGTCAAAAGGTAGTCCTGCTGGTAAAATTTCTGATAATAAAGACCTTCCAACTGTTGTTTCATATCGGTTCACTTTTAATGTTGTGCTATTGTCAAAATTTAATTCATATTCATTAATTCTAATTAATATTCTAGCGTGTAGGTCAACGTCGCCATTGTCATAAGCACGTCTTGCCTCATCAACGTCAGAAAATTTCATGCCTTCACCTTTTGCTGCAATTTTTTCTCTAGTTAAATAATAGAGCCCTAAAACAATATCCTGTGATGGAACAATAATTGGTTCGCCATTTGCTGGGGATAAAATATTGTTAGATGCTAGCATGAGAGTTCTTGCTTCCATTTGAGCTTCAAGAGATAACGGAACGTGAACAGCCATTTGATCGCCATCAAAATCAGCATTAAAAGCTGCACAAACTAAAGGGTGAAGTTGTATTGCTTTTCCTTCAATTAATACTGGCTCAAAAGCTTGAATACCAAGCCTATGCAAGGTTGGTGCTCTATTCAATAGAACCGGGTGCTCCCTAATTACATCTTCTAAAATGTCCCACACTTCTGGTCCTTCTTCCTCTACCTTTTTCTTTGCTGCTTTAATAGTTGTAGCTAACCCCAACATCTCTAATTTATTAAAAATAAATGGTTTGAATAATTCGAGTGCCATTTTCTTTGGTAATCCACATTGATGTAATTTCAATTGTGGGCCAACAACAATAACTGAGCGGCCAGAATAATCTACTCGCTTACCTAGTAAATTTTGTCTAAATCTACCGCCTTTACCTTTGATCATATCGGCTAACGATTTCAGTGGTCTCTTATTTGCACCTGTCATTACTTTTCCACGTCGCCCATTATCAAGTAAAGAATCGACAGATTCTTGTAACATTCTTTTTTCATTTTTTACTATAATTTCAGGAGCTCTTAAGTCAAGTAAGCGTCGAAGGCGATTATTTCTATTAATAACTCTTCGATACAAGTCATTCAAATCAGAAGTCGCAAACCGTCCTCCATCAAGAGGAACTAAAGGCCTTAACTCGGGTGGAAGTACTGGTAAAATATCTAATATCATCCATTCCGGCTTAATTCCAGAGCTCTTAAAAGCCTCTAAAACTTTCAATCTTTTTGCAAGTTTTTTCTGTTTAGCTTCAGAGCTTGTTGCTTTTAATTCCACATGTAATTCTTCAACAACTTCATGAATCTTAATTGCTTTTAATAATTCTTTAACGCCCGCAGCGCCCATTACAGCGCTAAATTCATCACCAAACTCTTCAACTTTAGATAAATAATCATCTTCTGATAGTAATTGTCCTCGCTTGAGCTCCGGGACCATTCCTGGATCAGTCACCATATAAGCTTCAAAATATAAAACTCTTTCAATATCTCTTAAGGGAATATCAAGTACCATTCCTAGACGACTTGGCAAACTTTTAAGAAACCAAATATGTGCTACAGGACTTGCAAGGTCAATATGGCCCATTCGCTCCCGCCTAACTTTTGACAAAGTCACTTCGACACCACATTTTTCACATATCACGCCACGATGCTTTAATCTCTTATATTTACCGCACAAACATTCATAATCTTTAGTTGGTCCAAAAATCTTTGCACAAAATAATCCGTCTCTTTCAGGTTTGAAGGTCCTGTAATTAATAGTCTCTGGCTTTTTTACTTCACCAAAAGACCATGACCTAATTTTTTCTGGAGATGCTAATGCAATCTTAATCGCATCAAATTCTTCTTGTTGTGTAGTCTGTTTAAATAGATCTAGTAATGCTTTCATATGTGATCTCCTTAGTTTC